>Ga0102593_1001211_pt1 | contig 27170 bp, 33 predicted proteins | sample AraplaCol_mMS_r2_2_FD_76862 | JGI IMG/M metagenome (GOLD analysis project Ga0102593, IMG submission 76862) | Arabidopsis root microbial communities from North Carolina, USA - plate scrape MF_Col_mMS_r2 (SPADES assembly) (version 2) | ecosystem: Host-associated > Plants > Roots > Endosphere...
TGGGGTAGAGGGAGAGGAGTGGGTGTGGGGGGGTGAGTGTTGAGGAGGGGAAGGTGGAGGGGGGGGGGGGGGGGGGGGGGGTGCCGAAAGGAACACGGCGATGTCTCCGTTTTGTTTTGATTGAATAAGATGGTCTACATGTCATTCTATAGACATATCATATCATCGGTCCTATTAATCTACATTACAACTACCGCTGTCTTAACAAGAACAATATTCCAGTGAAAGTTCAAAGTTCTGCTCTAGCAGTGATGAATTGTGTATACTAGTAAGCCATGATTACTCCCAAGAAATCCAGATGTAGACTATACTTACTTATTGTGCCAGATGAATGAAGTCACAAGGTCTACATTCAGAAGACAAAGATAGCGTAAGCTCTACCATAGAATACTTTATATTGAAAAACTTGATTATCAGAATACAGCCCTAGAATAACTTTAATATGCCTCTTCACTCCAGGATCAACGTTACTGGAACGGAACACGCCGTCCTTTTGATATGGTACTATGAAATTGATACGAAGGATCCTGTATTCGAAGAGACATATGCTCATGACCTGATATCACCTCTATTTAAAACCATGACGGACGCACTTCGAATGTTATAGCCCCCAACTCTATTCCGTACATTGGCCACGTTTGCTGATATCAGACTCAGGAGAGATTGGAACCTTGCAGAATAAGCAAACGTGAAAATCCTTGAGAGCAACTTGCAAGAGACAACAAAGAGCTTACATTCGATTGAAAGGCGAACGTAAACAAAGCAAACAAGAAAGAAGAAAGAAGAAAGAAGAAGAAGAAGAAGAAGAAGAAGAAGAAGAAGAAGAAGAAGAAGAAGAAGAAGAAGAAGGACGTTGACTTCCGCCCCACACGCGCTAGTCCCGAATTGAACACGGGAAGCTCTTCTCTTTGCGTTTCTCCGACTTCCTTCAGTTCAACTGACCTTCTTCTCTTTCCCCCCCAACAGCCAATTCAATTATATTCAAGTCATGGCCGATACACCTGATAATGGTGATCGCCCCGTCGCCGAAGCCTCCATGGATATTGATATGGATATCGATCTCGGCCCTGAACCTGAGCTTGAGCCCGAGGTTGAGCTGATCCAAGCCGTGGGTTTTCCCCCAGCCCCATTGCGCCTGCTTTGCGCACTTTATACTAATGGCTTTTCGTGGGTGATAATTAGGACTCCAATGTTCAAGGCGAGCTCATCGATCAGTCTACGGAAGAGGAGGCAATTTACGAAAAAGTCCACGTGCGCGGCGTGGATGAGTTAACCACCGATGATATCAAGCAATTCGCCAACAGTCACTTCGACCAGGAAGCCCCCGCTCGCATCGAATGGATTGATGATACTTCCGCCAATATCTTATACTCTTCTCCCGAGGTCGGCCTACAAGCACTGGCGGCCCTAACACAGGTTGGCGAGGAAGGCGATGGGTCGACTCTTCCACCCCTACGCCTTAGGTCGGCGCGGCTCTTACCCTCACACCCAGACTCGGTTCTTCAAGTAAGATCGGCTGTGAAGACAGATCGCAAACAACCACGCGCGCATGAAAAAAGTCGGTTCTACCTGATGCACCCCGAGCATGATCCGCGCGAACGCCTGCGGGAGGAGCTGTCGGACCGAAGGCGCGGGGACGACGATGGTTACCGAAGACGTCGATTCGACGACCGAGAGTTGCGCCGACGGAAGGACCGCGATTATGACGACCGATTCAATGCAAACATGTATGACGACACCCCAGAAAATTACTCCGACTCGGAGCGCGACCGTGGTGGTCGGAGGAGACGCGGAGCAAGGGAACTGTTCCCGGAGGATGAGGGCTCATCTGGAAGACTTCGCAACCGAAGCGCTTCACCAGGTCGAGATACCCTTGATGACACAGGCCGTGTGGATGTCAGCCGTGACCGCAGGCGGTTCCGTGATCGGTCTCCACGTGGGAATAAAGGACGAGAGCTCTTCCCATCGGATTCGGGTACTCGTGAACTATTCCCTAACAAGCCGTCGTCAAGCTATCTCAAAAAGGAGCTATTCCCAAGCAAAGCAAGCAATCATCGCCGGTCCGATGCTTTCGATGCTGCTGACGAGACTCCGGATTTGCTGGGACGCCGAATCACTGTCCCACCACGCGAGGGCAACGGTCGAAACCGTAACGTGGAGCTTTTCCCAGGCTCCTCATTGAAAGAAGACCAGGGATTTGCTATGCGAGGCGGACAACAGGGAATGACAATCAAGGGCCGGGGCGCATCTGTTCGCGAATTATTCCCCGACAAATATAACGAGAACAAAAACACCGGAAAGGAGCTGTTCGACCAACCTCTCGAGGGACGTGGAGGCCGTCGACAAAAAGCAGAGGATCTATTTGGTTAAGATGGAGCCTTTTGAAATTGAGACACCATCTGGTCGAACTTGACAAAGAAATATTTGGTTGGATTTAAATTTGCTTGAAGGATTCTCATCGGCAGCATGACTCGACCTGGCGTTGCGGGGAAAGGTTTTGGATAGAAATTGCATGTTGATGGCATACTCGGCCCTTTAACCCCAAGAAAACATTATGTATAGTATTTATTATTATTATTATGATTGATTCCCAAACGAGACAAAGTTGGAGTATTTTAAACCAAGAAACTACGATTTTTTTATGTTTTTTCTTCGTTAGGGTGTACGAAGGCCATCGCCATAAAACTCGGCGCCACATCAAATCTCAAATTGCAACTTCATCCCATTAAATCTCATACAGAGTATGGCCCCAACCACCCCCATAGATGTGCTCACAGCCGCTCTGGTTGCTCGTTTTTTGAGGACGAACAACTATTCGGCGACTCTGAAAGCTTTGATTTACGAGGCAGGACTTGCTCCTGACGTGGGGCAGACCTCGGGCGATGACACTAATAATTGGACTATCCAAGGCCTGCTGGAGGAGAAGAAGGCCTATGACCATAGTGCGAACTTCGAGCGATATGGAAATAATAGCAAAGAGACAGCTCTATGGAGTGAGCCAGGTAAGATTTAAGTACCAGCTTGGTGTCTTGCCTCAGTACCTGTTGTAAAGGAGGCAGACCTGGATCTACAGACTCGACTCGGTGTAATCATCAAACTGACGACTTTGCAGCACCGAGAAAACCCAATGTCGTTTCAGTTCCGACATCGTCAAACCTTCTGGCAGCTTCAGTAGAGCCATGGCAGGAGCCTCGCGATGATGGTGAGAGTTTAGCCAAATCCTCAGGCCCATTCATCATCTCCACCGGGGCTGATCGGCAAGTACATCTGCTCGAGACTGCAACTGGCAATGCTCCTTTCTCTTCTTTCTCGGGCTTATCGGACTCACCTGTGCTCTCATACGTGTCGATTCTGGAAGGTCGCTATGTTCTCATGACCAATATGTCAGGACAATTGCTTCTTCAGCATGGATCTCGCACGCTAGATAGCAGAAAAGACCATGCAAAGTATGCCATCAAGGTTATCGCTCACAGGGACCGCAATGATCCAAGTATTTTCTGGGTTGCAACGGCAGGATGGGACTCAAGTGTCGTATTATATTGCTTGCATACCCTCGGCGAGAACGGGGGAGATCCATCTTCAGTAACACTCAAGGAGCCCGTGGCCCGGATCAAGACAGCAACAAATCCGGAATCCATACTATTCGTACCTCATATTGATACAGGCGAGCTGATTCTGCTCGTTTCACGCCGCGATTCATCCTATATCTATTACTACCAAGTCGAATCACTGGCAAAGGATGTCGGGAATAGCAATGAAGAAGCCGATTCTACTCCAGGATCTTCATCAACCGAGTGTCGTCTCTTGGGACGTCAGAATTTGGCACCTCATTCCAACGCATGGGTTGCGTTTTCTCCTGCACATATGGCACTCAGCCCTCATGACCCTGGACTTCTAGCTGTTGCTACATCGACACTACCACATCTAAAAGTGATCCTCGTGCGTCTTCTTTTCCCGTCTGATGAAGCAGAGGATAAAACAAATGCCCCAAGTTCAGACGTTGAAGTCACACAAGCCTCTCAGGCATTGGAGGCTCTGGCATTACAAAATAAGGAAGATGCTGCGATTTTGATACAAGCCAACACCTTTGCACCGCAGACAGCCTACTCGACTCCGCAAATTGCATGGCGACCTGATGGTTCGGGACTTTGGGTTAATGGTGACGATGGAGTGGTTCGTGGCACTGAGACAAGGACCGGAAAGGTTGTGTCTATGTTGAAAAATGGTCATGAGGCGGGCTGTAAGGTGCGATCTGTATGGGCAGGATACGTTGATGTGCCTCAAGATGGTAAAGAAACAGTTCGAGAAGAATGGGTCATCAGTGGGGGATTTGATAAAAGGTTGATTGTTTGGCAAGTATGACCTTTGCTGAGACCTAGAGCAAATGCATACTACAATGTATTAGAAGTAGATTGAATCATACTTCGCATAGTCATAGGAGAATCGACAACTTATGTATCTAAAAACCTGAGATAGTATGACATCACATGGAAATCGGATCAAATTCAAACTGTTATTCGACTCTGAAAGACTACACAGAATACTGCTTACGAGGATGTAGCCGTCCAACAGACACCCATTTGCCATAGACAGGCAAAAGGGCGATTAAAAGGGGGCAGGGGATTTGCTCTTGGCACGTAATAAAAATCCTTCAGCAGGCGCGCATGAAAAGAAGCACGTTGCTGTACACACATATGCCGTGATGACTGGGGGGATGGGTAAGGGGAAGTCCGAAGCTTGAATCTCGAACATGAGCAGGAAATCAAGACACTGCAACAGAAATTGTCCTGGGAAGAGAATGTAGACGCAGAGATTACTAGATTGGCGTTAAAGACGGAGAAGAAAGGAGAAGGAAAAAAAAACCCTTCTTTGAAAATGGCGCCGCTGTGCGTTTTTTCGAATTTAAGCCTGTTGGATTTCTGTGTATCAAACAACCCCGACTATACCGCGCAAGGACTAAGCAGAAAACCAGGCCTTATTCGATAAAGCGGACCGATCTTTGGTCATCGCACGTTATTGTCCCCGTGTCCTTGCGCGCTCGCTTCTTAAGCCAATTCCATTTTTTCAACGTCGTCAAATTTATGCCTGCTCACGCTTGCCCTCCTTGCGCTCCTTCTGTTTAATTTGTTAGCTTATGTTCCCTTTCGCCCGACAGCTTGAAATTGTTGGCGGGATATCGGGTTGTAGTCTCAACCTACCAGGGCCTTGGCGGTGCCGTGCAGAGCGTGACGGTGGTTGCGGCGGAACTTGGGGTCGACACCCTTGAGGGAAGGGTAACGGTTGGTCTTAGGCTTCTTGATACTGTAGGGGAAATGGAATCAGTGAATGGTTCGGAGTGTATTGGCGAAGCGAGGTATAGGAGCGAGTGGCGCGGTATGGAGTAGAGCGTCGAGGGCCTCGTGCATAAGCTTGAACAGATACTTCAAATTGAACACCAACTTGTAACACCAATGTTCAGACCTATTCGGTTGATCCTTTCCGCCTCTACTCCAGACCCAAATAACCACAAAATCGAGGGCGAATATAATTTGAATTGTTTCATGCCGAGGGATTCGAGGTGGGAGGGAATACACACCCGTTACGGTGAGCCTTCTGGCTGTTGTGGTGCTGGGACGCGTTCTTGGACTCTGTGGAGCGCAAAATGTCAGCGATCGGTGTTGTATTTTTTGTGAAGAGCTTGAACGAAGCCCTTCACTAGCTGGAAAAACGTACTGGCCATCTTGTCGGATGTTGTCGTTGATTGACGTGGACGGGATGGTGGGAGAAGAGGAGTGACCGGAAGCACCCAAATGGAGGTTCGGCTAGGGCTTGCTTTGTGTGGGATCTCGCTTACCGCCGCGGTGCACGGACGCTTCACTATGGGCTGGACTCGCAATCGTGCTGGCCCAGGTTAATCAGACAAGAGATGTTGTAGATCGATCAGATTCAATTACTCTATTTATTATTATTGACTGTTTCCAAATTATGCAGAATTACAGCATGGCATTAGGTCCTGATTTCTACATGGTGAAGCTCAGAAATTTTCAATGTCACGTGAGGATACGATGGTGTCTACTCACGTGACCTTGAAGTATAGAACATCTGCATCCAGGCGGATGGAATCTTTTAAGGATAGTAAGTGTAGTTGCTGCGTACTTTTGACAAGAAAGCAAAGTATCATAAACCGCCGAATATATGAATACATGAATGATCCTATAGCTCCAATCCCTTCCATTAATAGACTTCGCCAAGAAAAAAGGATAGTCCAGTGCTTGATTTCAAACGCTTAAGGAAATGATTATCAACTCGAGGGTTAAAAATACAAGAACGTATCAACTGACATATATGGAGTTTATGTCAGTTGTCAGTTGAAAATGGAGTAGGGCAGTTGAGCATCCTAGTAATGAATGCATGAAGAATGAATCCTCCTTTCGAACCCGCGTTTTGCCAAGACATGGGATTTCTCCCAGACGACTACAGTATATTCATGGGACCGAGAAGCAATCATGTGCAGTATCCATAGATGAAAGTCTGCCAGATTATCATGACTACCTTTTGCCTGTGAAAATTCCCATCTGGTAGTCAAGAAAAGTGAATAATGGGTACTGGACATCACTAATAGGCACAGGAACTAGTTAAATGCGGTCGGAACGCAATTGTTGATCCCGGGTGGTCTCACCACGTGACCCGGGCCGCTAGGGAACAACCGGCGCTCCGACTTCGACCTTTGCAACGCAGACGCAACCTTCAAGAGGGACCTCTCCAAGCCGTTTCACTCCCCCATCACTTCACGATGAACTCCTTCCGCTTCGCTCGCTCTGCCCTTCGGGCTCGTCCCTCCATGCTCGGCGCTCCCGTCCAGCGCCGTGGATACGCCGAGGCCGTTGCCGACAAGATCAAGCTCTCCCTGACCCTGCCTCACCAGGTACGTTGAATCTTCCCCGGACCGACCTCCGCCTGTGGATATGTAAACTAACTTTCGATCTCTTAACAGACCATCTACAAGTCGACCGGCGTGTACGTTTCTTCCTTCGTTGCAGCCATATCCGCCCCTCCCTGAATACTGACGAATCTTTCGCGACCACAGTACCCAGGTCAACATCCCCGCCGCCTCCGGTGAGATGGGTGTCCTCGCCAACCACGTTCCCTCCATTGAGCAGCTCAAGCCCGGTCTCGTTGAGATCCTTGAGGAGGGTGGTGCCAACAAGCAGTACTTCCGTATGTTCACCTGGCATCCTTCAAATCCCTTCGACCCCAAAACTAGACCTGCCGCGATCAAGATTATCAGGTGAAACGGATCAATCAGCTAACAGCCAAATACAGTCTCCGGTGGTTTCGCCGTTGTCCAGCCCGACTCCCAGCTGAGCATCAACGCTGTCGAGGGATACCCCCCTGAGGACTTCAGCGCCGATGTAGGTTCTATTGATATCTTTCCGACCACCCGAGGGATGAAAGATACTAACTTCAAACCCCCTTAGGCCATCCGTAACCAGATCGCTGAGGCTCAGAAGATCGCCGGTGGCAATGGCAGCGAGCAGGATATTGCCGAGGCCAAGATTGAGCTTGAGGTAAGAATAATCATCCAGTCCACTGCAATTCCTTACCAGATACTAACCCATGATAATTCAGGTTCTCGAGACTCTGCAGTCCCTCGTCAAATAGATGTACATATCCACTTGCGCACCCCCATTCATCTGAACGTGTAGAATTACAGCAATTCGAAATTCCTTTTTATTCTTGACTATGCTCCTTCCTGTTTTGTGGTAGATGGGATGCACCTTCCCTGGATGAAATCCCAGGATCCCGTGACTCCCGCGTGACTTTGCAGTTAACAGTCTCCAATTCCAATTCACTTCACTTTCTCTGTCTAAAAGTTACTGGGCATTGCTACATGTTAACTATGAGATCAATCAGACACCCTCTCGGACACATCGATACTCGTCTGACCATGACTAACTCTCTTATGGATGATGACATACACTCTCCCTCTTTCGCCTCTGAGATTGCATTCCATGATATGCAGCCTAATGACGAGGGAACAGAAGAGACGGACCTTCTTATTGATTCGCATGAGATTCTGCCACTTCAACGTTGCGGAAAGCGATATCCTCGCCTCGAACTAGATGCAGCCATGGACAAGTATCACACTCTGGATGGGTTCGCTGAGCCTTTGAACCCACAGAACACTCCGGCTTCTCACACTCACAGTGGCTCCGGTAGCCCTCTAGGCACTTGTCGCCGTATCAAGACCGATAGTCTTCGGACCACTTCTGCCCCTCATGCATTCCATATTGACTGGCGTCCACCCGGTAGCTCACTGAATCTGCTTGACACCGATGAACTGCTCAACTCTCAACCAAGGCGCTGCTCTGCAGATGACGAACCTCGGTCTACTACCCCAATTTCTCGAATCCAAAGGTCTGATCAAGCTGTGGATCCTCATTCCAAGAGACCTCCGGCCGATATCATTTCATCCGCCAGGTGTGTTCGATTCACTCCACCTCTTTCTCCCTCTACTCATTCGCCCGATCCAATTACTCGCCCTCTGCCCTCGATTGAGAAAGACAGGGACAGAATCACCACGTTCCGGCAACGAAAGCAATTTGCTAAATGGAGAGCAGCCACTCGGGCCAAGAACCAGCGTGTGTCTACATACCGCAGTCCAAAGAAGTCAACACAGCCATCCTCGAGTCGTCTGAACACTCAACCCGAGATTTGCTTCTCATCTCTCAAATTACCCTCGTGTGAAATGAGTGACTCTGTTGACTATTTGCGCCTTCAGGAAGACATCGGAGCAGATATGTATGCAAACGACAAGAAAAGTGCAACACAACTTTTCGACCTAGTTGCTGTATCTTTCTCACTTCACCGCGTTCGAAAATCCACCAAACGCATCGATGCTGAACTGCATCCAATAAATCTTCAATTGTCATACTCACTTCGACCAATCGGCCATCAAATTCAAGACGATGAGGAGCGGAACCTCATGAGCTATGCTACTATGAACGACATTTTGTTATACGCTTGTTTCATTGTGCCTGCATTCGCCTTGCGTGTTCCTCTCGCCATTTGCCACTCTTTGAATCGCTTCGCTCATACGCGGACTGGACTTGCTGTACTTTTCGTTCTTCGGTTTTTCTGGTCCATTGCTATTGAATTAATTGCCCCCGTACTGCTCAAGTTAGGCATGGATGTCATCTTACACCCAGAACTCGGAGCCAAATACTAACGAGACACTTCACTAACCTCGACTGACTTGATTTGTGTCCGATCCCTTTACTATGCACCAAGGAAGGCTCATTATTACTGTGTTGCAATAATATATCGATAAGCTTTCGCATGCCTTCAACTTAGCGAATGCCCTGTATGTTTCCACAATCATGTCCGAATCTTGTCGATCCTACCCTATGGCATAGAGTCTTGACTCATGTCCATTATATTTGTATAAGATACAGCACCCATATACCAGAATACATTTGTATAATTCATTCTTCATTTAATTCCCCACCATAACTACTTCTGCCAATACTTATATTACGGGGCCGTAATATCAGTATTAGTAGAACTAGTGGATTTTAAAAGGTTTCCAAGTCTCGCGCTGCACCGCAGGCTATTAAAGGCACCAAGGTTAGCATGCGAGTCTTTCAGTGGATCGAGTATAGATAATTTTGGAAATACTGGTACACTTAAGGCTTGAGTTCATCATATACTAATATCATTTTATTTGTGATTGATCATTTCACCTAATATTAACTCATACTGTAATCATAATTCAAGAAGCAAGAAAATAAACATCATTGGTTTGGTATATTGGCACGATGTGCAGAATAATTCAAGACTCAGACCCGACCAATGATCCAATAGATAAATGAAGAGAAAAGAAAAAGAAAATCCATAAATTCGCTTGCCTCGTGAAAGAAGGAATCCAACCCAAACATGTCATTTCCATCGCAACGTATCCATATTCAAGAAAAAAAAAGACATCAATCCATGTGAGGCCAGTCATATCCACACGAGAGCTGACAGGAAAACTCATTTTATACAAGCCATGATAGTCAAATACAAAGAGGAAGAGGAAGAGGGAGGGGGAAGGGGAAGAGGAAGGGGAAGGGGAAGGGGGAGAATAGGGGACAATGGGGAAATGAATAAACATAGCAGCTTTTGATGTCATTACTCAAACTCCACGCCATGCTGCTGCTGTCTCTCTTGACGTGCTCGTGCTCGCTCTGCTCGTCGACGTCGACGGTTGTTGGCGTATGATCCGCTGGCCTCGGTACCGGTCCATGTAGGAGAGGTGACACTACCCGGGCCGTAGGGCATACTTGAGGGTGCTGTGTGAGGAATCGGAGGAGGTGGCGGCATGTCGCTGATCTGCGAATGTGGTGGAGCGAAAGAAGGAATACTTCCCGAAGGACCAGCATTGCTATGCATCGCAGCGGCAGCAGCAGCTTGCTCGCGTTGAATTTGCTCTGCTTGCTGCCTCTCCAGCTCTTCAACACGCCGCCAGCGGTCGTTCTCGCGTCCCTCATCCCCCGAGATAGAGCTTGCACTGCCAGTCCGGCGCCGAGAATTTCGGCGCTCTCGACGTCTAGCTTCACGACTGGCCGCGGCTTCTTGCTCTGTCAGTCGGCGAAGTGTCACATGGCGTCCATCACCATGCATCTTGACCTTGACTGAAACTGGCGGAGATTCGACATGATCTTCGCGGTGTCTGCTATCGTCTCGATGCCTGCTATCATCTCGGCGTCTGCTATCATCTCGGCGTCTGCTATCATCCCGACGTCGACTATCGTCTCGGTGCCGACTGTCGCTGCGACGGTGGCTAGCTGCACCAAGTCCCGCAGCCGCAGCGGTACCCGCAGCTGCACCAGCTGCCCAGTTTTCACCGGGGTGACTGGGATGCGAAGAAGGTGGTAGGTCAGATATCAAATCTCCAGACATGTGCTGATGTGCCGGCGGAATAGGGGGCATATCAGAAGGAGCTGCGTGTACAGCACCCGAGGCGACAGGATCCGGGGATAGCAAGGAGTCACCATTCGATGGTTGACGAGGAGGTCGTGGGGTAAGATCAGTTGGTGTAAGGTCACTCTCTGTGTAAGAGCTAGGTCTGCGTCGTTGGGGATAGGGTCCTGCATGCGACTGGGGACGACGTTTACTATTGGCTCTTTGGAGACGTTCGTCTTCCTCATCCTGACGGCGGATCTCCTCCATCCGACGTTTCTCTTCGTCGTCCTTCTTGTTACGACTGAAAAGTCGTTTCATAGCACCGAACGCACCAGCACCGAGAAGTGCGTCGCGAACTCCGTGCGAGGCTCGTCTTGGCGGCTCCGTAGAATAAGCACTGTCGTAGTAGTAAGAAGAGCCTGGACTTTGGCTTCTGCTCGGTGGGCGGCTTGGAGGTCGATTTAACGGCGTCTGATGAGTGGGTGCCGGTCGTCCTTCTTCTAAACGACTGAAAGAATCCTCGGTATAGCTGTCAGTGCGTGAATGAGCAGGTCTATATCGGCCTGCCTCAGAGTCCGTTTCACGTTTCTTCCGACGGTCCCACCAACTCTTCGCAAGCATGGCACCACCAGCCAGGGCACCGATCTCCATAATCTTCTTGCTCCAACCGCCCCCGCCTCCACCGTGGCGAGAGGATTCGTCGGAGTACTTCTCATCGGACAAGGAAGTGCGAGAATCTTCATAGGCTTGGCTGGTATTGCGGCTCCGAGGTCGTCGACGGAGCATAGAGGCCAACCCTGCACCCAGACCAGCGCCAGCAAGAGCTCCTCCAAGCCCACTGTGGTGGTTATGATCTTCTGTTATCACAGATGGACCATCATATCGACTGCCATGCTCGCTGGGCAGGTGGTACCCTTCGTCATCATAAATATAGGAAAGTACAAAATAGGTGACCAGAAGCGCAAATACCGCAATGGCATAGAGAATAAACAGAACTTTAGGTGACCCATACAACGTCAGGCCAAGAGGGATCTGAATGATTCCCAAAAGGGCCAAAGTTCGACCAAGCCAGCGGTGAATCTAGAAATTTTATGTTAGCAAATAGACTAATATCGCAATATTGTGAAGAAACCACCCACCACTAGCTTCAATGGAATGCGAGAGCGCTTTCTCTTGCTCTCAATCTTATGTGTCAGCCAACCCCACAGGATCTGGAAAATGACCATCACATAGATCGCTAGGCCGATTCCGTGGTGTGGGTTGGTTAGGCTCCGCTGCGGGCCCACGGCAAACCAACCAAGCACAAACACAACCGTTGTCAGGAGTAGTGTCATAACCTGACACCAAGCATGTAGCTTAAATGCCCAGTATGGATTCCATCGGGAGTAATATCGGATGATTAAGGTTGAAATTGGGACGATGCCCAAGAAGACGATGGTTGCGATGACACCGTGAGCGATAATTATTGAATGATACCCAGCCATGTCCTTGAAACGATTTCCCATACCTGTAAATTGTTAAATCGGGCTTGAATGGGTAGAACAGGTGTGCGTGTGGTTGTGCTTACCATTGTATCGCATCGTCTCAAAGTTTAGCCCCATCAGATTGGGCAACAAGAAAGTGTCGCGCCCAGTGTCCCAAGTGCCATCTCCAACATGTAGTGTATTCGACGAGTACGTGCTGCTTCCAGCAGCGGTCAAGTCGGAGTCCGGCATCCTAGCGGCTGCTATTGAAGTCTTCTGCGATTGCAAATATCTGGAATGTCGGGATTACCAAAGGAGATCTCGTGTGATCTCCCGGTCCGAAGAATGTACCATGCGATGGCGGCGACTCGATCGGAATGTTTGAAGACAGCTTTCCGCAAAAAGGCCGAGATCTCTCGTTAACCGCAATTTGAATTGCCTTTGTGACGATAAGCTGAAGTACCGTTGTCGCTGTTCTAGCGGTGTATGCTAGTAGTGCAAGCCGAAGAGAGCGTAGGAGGAAGAAAGCTCGTCGGGATGTTGTAGGAAGGTAAAGAAGTCGTACAAGGTAAGTGATGCACAAGTCAACCAGGATGAGAGATGATTGCAAACCCAGCCACCTGAAGAGATTCGATGAAAGTTGTACAGGATCAACATTGGACGGGCTGAGGGCGTCCTCGCTGTGTCAACTGTTCTCCATTTTGGGTTTAGCGTGCCAACGCATTCCCGCAGCAACGAGAGGCTGACCGCCTTCCCAGAAAGGATGAAATACGAAAGCGGCATCAGATAAGGTCACATGACGTATATTATCTGTCTTATCGGCACGGGACCGGCACGCCATTTCATGTGGAACCTGTGAGCTCGTCATTTCCATTCTCCCCCTCATCCCTTGGATGGGTGTTGATTATACTCAATTCAAGGAAGAAGAAAAGGATATAGTTGCGTGCAAGTGTGAGCAGTAATGGCTGACGCTCAGTTGGAAATATTTGTGCGGGCGCTGTCACGGTAAGTGATTCTATTACTTGGCAGACCCTATATTGCAGACGATCTGCGGGGAGCTCCAACCATGTGTCAAAGCTAGGAGGCTGACATTTTGCAACAGGCTTTTAGGATGGGCTTAGTAGGTTCACTCACCAGATGGCTCCAATATTCTTTTCTTTGAAGAGGGAAAACATAAGAACTCTATACTAATCTGACTTGGATTGTAGTATGTTCAGCTGGTCAGCATCCTTTTATCCACAGCCGATCTACAACTTCAAGCGCAAATCGACGGCCGGACTAGCAATCGATTTCCCGACGGTAAACTTTCTAGGCTTTGCATGCTATAGTATTTACACAGGGGCTTTCCTTTACTCCCCGTTGATTCGAGATCAATATGCAGCCCGACATCCGGCCTCTCAGGAGACAACAGTACGGTTCAATGACTTTGCGTTCGCCGTCCATGCTACTGTGTTGAGTATCATTATATATACTCAATTTTGGCCATGTATCTGGGGATTCTATGTTTCTCGTTTTCAGCGGATTAGTACAACAATGCTGGGGCTATTTTGGGGTTGTGTACTAGCACCACTGGTGGTCATCTGGATTGTGCTGTCACGAAGCCCCGATGGAGGAAACGACCCTTTCGCGTGGGCTTGGATTGATGTGGTAAGTCAAGAACATTTCTCCAAAGCAAGGGCAACTATGATACTAATGCAGGAACGCTCATCGGGGACTTAGATTTATGCATTTTCGTACATCAAGTTGGTTATCACAGTAGTCAAATATGTACCTCAAGCATGGTTGAACTATAAACGACAGTCAACAGTGGGATGGAGCATTGCCCCAATGCTGTTCGACTTTGCTGGTGGCGTGCTGTCTCTGGCCCAGTTGGTGCTTGACTCAAGCCTCCAAAACGACTGGAGTGGGATCACGGGGAACCCCGTCAAGTTGTTGCTGAGCAACGTCACCATCTTCTTTGATCTTATTTTCATCGTTCAGCACTATATCTTGTACCGTGACTCCTCGGATCGCAAGCTGCAGCCGGGAGATGATCTGACCACACCTTTGTTACGAGATTCGAACTCTCGTTCGCATAGCGTGTGAGACAAGTGTCTTACGATTTGGCAATCATGTCCTCGATAAAGAGAGAACTAGAATAGATATGATATTTGTACATCACAAGGGGCGGAATTCAAGACATCGCATCCATATTGGAACATTGCAGAAGCAGCACTATTTTTGTACAGCACCAAGGACCCAAGATTGAGCATGGCATTGAGAAAGCAAGACAATTATTGGGGGCGGGCGCCAAAATAGACAAAATACCGAAACCCCAAATGCCGTGAGACATGGTCAGTATGGCTTCGTATAAACCAACCAACCAATCAATAGACAACTCTGTTAACTATTACCCTAGGTCGTCGATCGATCATCCCCCATGTGGTCGATCCATGGGTCAGGCTGAAGTATCAAGTTGGTGCCATCGGGAGACGAAATACGACACCCGCTCAACCATGGATTGAGTTGTTCACCGTGGGGTAATGGACTCTCAGCCCTATCAATACGATCTAGACAAGTGAAAGAGAGATTAATTATCGATGGATTTCAACGGGTGGCTGGAGATTTCGGCATGGGCTATGCGCCATGACGAGTCGGGCACTGCTTCTAGCATTCTGAAGCGCGTCAGCCCTAATCCATCCCTTCAACCCCAGGCTCTAGACTTAAAGACGGACACCGCTTCTCGCGTTTGGGGGGAGTGCAGCAGCAGGAATCCTCCCGCCTCAATACTGTGCTGTGAGTGGTTCATCATAGCGCTAAATGCGAGCTATCCAATCAGCAATACGCATTGGCCTGCGACAGGGATCAGGATACGGCTCAAATCGTCGGTGTCGGACAGTTCGGGGATCAGCTGAACCCGAAAGAACGCACTCCAGGCCGCATTCCAACGAGCATGAGTGTTTTCTTCTTTTCTTGTCTTGTCTTTTCTTTTCTTTTCTTTTCTTCTTTTTTTTACCCCCTCTCCTCTACATACATACATGTATCTTCAGTACATTGGTACTATGTACATAGATGGCGTACGGAATACTACTGCCATCCCTGCTTATCCCAAGAATGATCACCAGTGTAGCATACCGTCTTTCAATCCGGTTTGTCCATATCGATGAGCCCCCTCCTCTATACTACCTTCGAGCATGGCCCCCGATCCGTGGATGCTACCATTACTGTTGCTGTTACGGCTAGGCGCCCAGAAATCTAGCAGAAACTGGCTCTGGAGCTGAGAACTATACCATGTACAAGACGAAGACGTAACCAGTGGCAGATTGTAGATAGTATACGATAACTAGTTACCCAGCTGAGGAAGTGAATCAGTCGAAAGATCATCCCAAAATGACTGGCGAGTGAAGAAAAAGACCCCACGTCGAAATTTGGGGCGGCTTTGGACTTGGTGGTCTCTTTATCGGGTTTATGGAGGATGAGACAACCGCCTGGTATCAAATCAAAGCTCACGACAAGCGTTTACTATGTACAGTGTATGGAGGAGTGTGGAAGATTAGACTTGTCCACATGTTGAATAGACATCCCCACTACTGCACGCGGTATACCAACGACGTCCATACCCAAAGTAGAGTAGACTTGGACCCAGTAGACCGGTGCATGAAGTGTCCTTTTGGTGGTGGCTTTGCAATTGACGGTGGAGATCTTACTCATTCAATATCCAATCACGCCCCCTTGAAGCCCTACCCGAATTGGGTTTAACGTTGCGAACTCCGTCCAGTCCCGCTCTTTTTTGACATTCTCTTCTTCTCTTCACCTTAGGTACCTTCGTATAACAGACCTATCATTGCAATCAGCCAAATAAAGGTTGTGCCTCAATTTTACTTTGTATTGATCTTCAAGTAATTATTATTATTATTATTATTATTATTATTTTAATTTAATCCTTATTTATTGGGATTATTATTACTTTTCCGGCTCTGTTCCACAAGTGACCCGTTGGCTTTCAGCCCTACTCGATCGACGACATTGGCTCACTCGAGCTGCCAACTGATGCATGGCCAACATGTCTCCATCTGGATCATGGTGATTCACGGGCCTTGTACCATGGGGCTGGTCTACATCCTCCCCGTCCCGTATGTACCAAGACTCTTTTGCTCTCTCCACTTGCAGCCTACTTTCCACTCACCCCACCACTGAAAAAACGGCCTGTGAAGTGCATGATCTTTTTTGGCTTATTTCCTGATTATTTCTCTAATTTTATTCCATTACCTTCTTATTCTTATTTATGCTATTTCCTCCATCTGAGTCAAACCGATTGCAGATCCTTTTGGTTTCCAAACAAGTACGGAACGCCTGGAGAACTACTTGTTTAAAGCACTGCCTCATCCGAATTCTTTTATATACTACCTATTCATATGTCAAATGGTCCGCAATCCAGAAAGTTCCTGGATATAAGCCACATCGACATTCAAGTTCAAGTTGTGCCTCATCCCCTGAAGCTTATAAACCCCGCTCTCGTCATCTCAATCGCTTGTATAACACCTCAAAGTTTGACCGTTGATTACATTCCAAAGGCAGATTGACTCAATTGTGAAAATATTTTGATCCTCGGTATATGCCAGTGGAGCTCGGCTTTCATACTGAGTCCTTGCCCAGAGGAATCCTTTAAGAAAACGCCCGCGAACCACATCTGAAAAAAGAAGAAAGAAAAATTGCTGCTATGAAAGCGCAACATTCTCCCTCTAACGCCTTGCTGGACTTTGACCGTGAGGTCATCCCCTTCTCTATACTTTCGGAAAAGATTGCTTTCCCCAACGACCTAGGATACCCAACACCCGACATGTCACCCAAAAGGAACGTCGATTGGAATACCAAAGACATAAACGCCCCCGTCCCTGATAGCTCCGGTAACAGCTCGCTAGACCCTTCTATGGTCAGCCTTGCAGGGATTTCCGTCAGCTCGTCAAATGGTCATCTTCAACAACCGACTTGCGTCAACCCACATGTGGGCTATGCTCCCACGCATTCGGAATCCGTAGCCTTCTTAGCCCCCGAAAGTTATTTAACAGATCAGCCCGACTCCACAAATGAACACTTAGGCTCTATATACAGCTGGTCTACTACTTCCAACTCCAAGGAACTCAAGCCTTGCTCATCCATTAATTCTAGTATTTATTCATCTTCAAATTCGCCCTTCATGCAATCTTTCTACAACTTTGGCTCTCCAACTCCCGCCACAAACCCAGATGTACCCGGCACAAGCGGCTACACACCACAGCAGATCAACAAATGGTGTATGGAGAGTGATCCTGCCGGTAACTTCTATCAACCCCAAACGGGGACTTATCCGGCCATGGTCCCACTTGCATTTCCTTCTACAGAGTTGTCTTCAAGTGTGTATCCGACACTTAATGAAGGATCAAGCGCAGCCACGGACCAATGGTTCCCAATGCCAGCATTTGCAAGCCCACCATCTCCTCGCAGCAATGCAATGCCTATTCCTATTCCGACCCAAGACAGCAGCTTTCTATCTCCATCCGCAACAGCCATGTCAATCGGCTCTTCATCCGCCATCAGTAGTACTGCTTCTCCGGCCCCCACTCTCTCTGACTTCGAATCCAAGGCCTCATCGCCCCCATTCAATCCCGCCGATCTGACACGTTACGGCATTCCAGCCGGTGACGGAGTTTGGCGCTGCGCCCACCCCGGTTGCACATCACAAGCATTGTTTCGCCGGGGATGTGATCTGCGTAAGCACTTCAATCGTCACCGCAAACACCTTTTCTGTCGGCATGAGGGTTGCCCACAGTCTAAGCAAGGTGGATTCTCCAGCAAAAAAGACCGTGCTCGTCATGAGGCGAAGCATAATCCTGGCATTGTATGTGAATGGGATGGATGTGGGCGAGTGTTTAGTAGGGTGGACAATATGAAGGATCATGTACGACGGATCCATCGACGAGGTGGAAGTCGTTGATTCTTCAGATGGATGAAATTACGTTTCTACGAGGATATGAAATGGGGTCTTTCCTTTTATGACGCTGTGTGTTTTCTTCTTTTTTGCTGACGATACTGTTATGTTTGGTTCTTCTATTCTTCTCTTTAGGGAATGTATAACTACGGGAATTGGCAGCAGGACATGGTAAACAGGCGAATACGGATTATGGTTAGAATTTGGCGACATGCATCTCCTAGCCATAAAAAATAGGCAGGAATGGGATTTTGGGTCTCGTGCAATCTATTGAACGTTCAAGATTTGTGAACGAATGAAAGAAATTTTTTTTTCAAAGACCAATCAGATCAGACATAGAGTAACACTATAATGACGCCTTGGAACCTAATCGAGTCAGCCTCATTGGAAAACTGTTGTCTCAGACTTCAAGGATTCAATTAAAAACAGTATCTTCACTCCTTCGCCTCAGAGGGAAGGCTCCTGGCCTGTTACTGACGTTCCTGATTCAGGATCATCGATGTATGCACCCCTGAAAGGTTTGATTGCAAATGGGTATCATAACCTTGAAGCATGCTGGCAACGCCTATCTCTATTTTTATAATACATGCCCATGCGTTTTCTTCAAGTTTTAGCTACTAAAGATAAGCTTGGACTATAGTAATTTGATTGCTCATCGATAGTAACAAGCCTGATTCAATGAGACCATGGCCCTCCAGGTAATGAGGCTATTGTACGTATGAAAGCAAGGTCACCGGGTATTCAGATCAAACCCAAGCAATTCTATCAATCCCCGCCGCATTACCTACACCGAGGATCTACGCCGAGCCTCTTGATGCTTCGTACAGCAACCAATGAATTTGAGACTTGGCACTTTAATGGCCGCTGCGCCTTTCTCTCTGCGTGTTAGCATAATACATGCACTATGTAGTGTGTTGTTTTCTTTTTTAGCATTGGCTATACTCTGTTCAAAAAGGTTGATGAGCTAACGATGCTAACCAAGACCATTTCTCCTTTGATCCGATGAATTCCATCATCCCCGTTTAAGCAGGTATATAGAGGCTTACATTGTCTCAGGGCTATCTCTCATCGGGCAGGTGACTATGGTATCAAATTTGGGGGCTGTTTTTTGGTGTTTCGTTCTATCGCAACGTTCTTCCAGAATAGGTCGAAGTCTGCTGACCATGAATCAGGTACTCTACTCTAGTTGCATGTCAGATTCCCCAGCTCGTGCCTATCAACCGTATTGGGAATAGTCTTGTGGGTTTTGCATTTTTGTGGGTATTTTCCACGATTCTGGGTCTGAACAACTTTATCGGTGGGGGCGGAGAAATTCCTGCTTTTTGAAGAATCTCACGCCTAATACATAGTGAATTGCCAGTACATACTTCTTTTGCGCTTATATCGGTCCACATTCGCTCAGAATTGTGCGACATACTGAATTATTATGTACAACGATACTCGAGGACAGCAGATTACCAGAACTTGGCGTTTATCATTTAGTAGTACATAGCAGTACAGTTTCATCGGTTTCGTAGTAACTGCACTAATAGGATGCAAGCCTCTTCAGCATATCGTCATCATAGACAAAACTCCATTCCCTCCATTCTTTCTCTCTGTTGTGCGAACAAAGCATGGACGCTGCCGAGTGTGTTTGATGCATGATAAACTTCTCCTCTGTAAGCACTAGCCCTAAAGGCCCTGACTGAAGACCCCTTGTCTCCAGCTCATATTTCTGCAGACCATTATCAGATTTCAGAGTATCTTCTCCATCCACGATTTCGATTGCCATGAGATTGAACGAAAAGTGGTTAACTCGTCGACCTCTTCGTCTTCGAATCTCTCGGCCCCTTCTCCCACCGAGCCCCAAGTGAGGGCTAGGGATTTCATTGGATGATTAACCTCAAGGGCAACTTCGCCAAAGACAGCAATTATTTCTCGCAGTCCATCTGGTGAATCTCCTTCAAGAGTTTTCCGTTTTCTTCGTTCCCCAACCCGGCTGCTATATGGATCCATGAAAGGAGACTGCTTGACAGTCTCTTTTGAGCGGCTGTTTTGCTCACTCGATTTATCAGCCGGTTTTGTATATTTCTAAAAACCAAATATCTGGGGCCCTAGTATGAGGGTTTTCATAATAGCCAAATTTATTGGGGTGAGACCAAATGAATTCTCTTTCATTGGATTTGACCCTAGCTTCAACAAGGTACGCACTTTTTTTGCTTGATAAGAGATACAAGCATAGTGCAGGGGGGGTATCTCCGTTTGAATTGACAACATCAATATGATTTTCTGTTAAGACAGAAGCAGCAAATGAAAATATTCGATGTCCATCAGGGAATGGTAGCAGAGCTAGTAGATGTAGCACCTTGATGGTTCGGGCAGAGTCTACATAGAGATGCTGTCGACCGCGATCCCTTTCGCTTTTGAGGATCAGATAAGGTAGACTAGCCGCATAACTCAGAGCGTAGAATTCATCCTGGTTACATTGTAACAGAACCTCACCCAGAATGGTAACATGATCCGCCAGCTTCGGCAGCGGTATCGGCAATGAGCTGAGCATACCAGAGCGTCCTTCAGAAAGAAGGTCAATCTGGTCTGAGACCGGAATAAGTGGATCAGCTCCAAGATTTAGTAGCGAGCGTGCAAGATAAAGCTTCTTGTTTCTGACTGCCATGTGAAATGATGTGAGGTTGTCGCGGGTCTCGGGCCAGTTGATCCTTCTTTGACGCGCCGAAGCCAGAAGTTGGAAAATTGAAGCATCTGTTTCTACGTCCTGGGGGATCATAGCTAGGAGATGAAGACATGTCAACCTTCTATCGGTAGTGACCAGGGTCGGATCCGCCCCCAACGTTAGAAGAAATGAGACCATCTCCGTGTGTCCATAGAGAACAGCCGTTTGTAACATGGTCATCCCTCTCTATCTTGTTTCCAATTTCCACTTCTTCTCACACAGAAGGTGCCGTACAAGATTGAGGAGATCATGTCGTACTACCGACCAAAGTAATTGATCATTATAGCCAGGTCGCAGATCTGGCAACTCTGTCATTGTGTCGACATCGAAATAGCCATATCTCGATGCCTTTCTCACGACGGTTGGGTTTGAGTGCCTGAAGCCGTAACCATCAGAGTATGGAAGAACCCGAAGTCCTGCACTTCCCCTGACTAGGAAGGCCAATATTTGCCAGTAAGTTCCCATGTCCTCCTGCGTGCCCGCTTTAAGCAATGGTGGAAGAATCTTCACATTCTGTAGATGACTATATGCCCATTGAGGAGGAGTCTGCTCTTTGACCAGTCCTGTGTAGTCCGTGAGCTGAACAAGGATAGCAGCGCTTCTTCTCTCCGTAGGTGCTCCGTTTCTGTATGACTTGAGCAAGGCATATCACAAAGTAACCCCTTCATAAACAAGCTCCGATGGGAATTGAAAGACAAGGAGGCTTTAGAAGAGCTACTTATGGAGCTCGTGTCTTTCAACAATGGTTTAGAGAGTCTTCTTCCTCGTCGTGATACTATTTTCATCTCCCAGGGTCTCATGGGAGAAATAGTTCAGCTACTGATCGAACTTCAAAAATCAAAAAACAACCACAAGCATCTGTCCTCTCAGATCAAAGGTTCGCTAGAATTGTGGACCTCTGCCGATTGAATAAAACGAAATTGGCCGAGGTTAATTCTAGCTCATCGAAAAGACGTAGTGCTACTAGCAAAAGTACACAAGAGGCACAAAGTCTTAATGAAATCCGACCTGAAGCTGAGCCTCTCATCGATACTGCTTCGTTGGAAAACTTCATAACTCCTCGGATTAGATACACTCATGGGTTTGAAAGTGATGCTGACTGCATTCTTGACGTACCACCTACTCGATCCATGTATTTATATTCAGGAAATGCTTCATTTGGCACCCCGGAGTATGTTATGGTGGAATGGCGATCCCAGCAAGCGGAATCTGCATATTCTCAAATATCAAAAGAGGTGATGGAGGTGCGCCGCAAGCACTTGGTTGGCATCCTGCATCAGACTGCAATCACTGATAATGATTTCCGTGTGATGGACTGTTTAAGGTATACATTGACAGAGGGTCGTCTTCCAAACGGCAAATCACATCCACTGATTGGGTTCGTTTTATCGCCTACCACTATGGTCACCAAAATCCACTGTGCCTGTCACTTTACAAGAGATCATTGAGGAGGCTTATCACTCGGAAGAGACCCAAATTCCCACTCTCGATGATCGGTATCGACTTGCCTATGTTCTCGCCACCGCTCTACATCAGCTTCAATGTGCTGGATGGATCCATCGAAAAATTTCAAGCTATAATATTCTGTTTTTCCCCGATCCCTCCAGTGGAGCCTGGGATTCCACAAAGTCATTTATATCTGGTTGGCAATATGCTCGTCCAGACCATTGGACGGAGGCTATTGAAGGCAGCGACAGATTTATCTCGTAGAAAACTGACGCTAGTCAACTTGGAAAGAATACTTTCGGCTTTGGTTCAGTTGGACTTGGTGATCTTGAGATTTATCTTCATCCAAACAGACTGGATTACGAGAATGGGGTACCTCTATTCCGACGAAGCTATGATGTCTACAGTCTTGGAGTGATACTTGTGGAGATAGCATTCTGGGAGCCGATTATGGTTCTGTGTGATCTGGAGGAACGCGAAAAGATGGCAAGGTTTGAGGCTTACAGCGACCCTTCACGACTGACCTGGTCCAAAACAGTTATTGATGTAGTCAAAAAGGAGCTTGGATCCGAGATGGGCACTGTTTACCAAAATGCAGTTCGATTCTGCCTGGAAGGCACTAGGGTTTTCAAAGAGAGGAAAAAGGTTCGACATGAGGGGATTGGCCGAAAGGATCAAGCAAAGCAGCAGGATATGGGCCAACTAGAGCCAGGAATTGAGAAGGGAATTCTTTTAGACTTTTGTTGAGGAGCTTGGACGGATTTCTGAATAGCGTCAAGCCTTGTCTGCATCATTCATATAGAATAATCAAAGAGTGCTATTCTGAAACTAGACGGCGAAGACGGCCTAGGGAGCAATACAAACTTTTCAGTGGCCGGTTGTGACATTGTTATTTGCTCACTTGACGCTGATATAGACTAATGTGCCTACACTACCAGTAGAAATACCTAAAGGAACTACACAGTACTACTTTCTAGTAAAGACAGATTGACAGAAGTGCCAAAAAAAAGTCCACAGATATCCCGAATCAAAACTCCTTGTTGGTACTAATCACAATAGAAGAATAGACCAGAATGTGTTAACCAAAAGGAAGAAAATAAGTTCAACACCGGATTCTCAGAAACCAAACTCAAAAACCAAAGAGACAAACGAATGGACCATTTTGGAGAACGCTGTCGAGAGGATAACACTTGGGGCGAATAAAGAACAAGAACGAGAACAAAAAGCGAATGGCCCGTATATCATAATGCTTCTAACAGAGTGACATGTGGTATGGTATCATCGAAGAAAGAGAGCTGGAAGAAGGTATCAAAGATGGAAATTCGTCACGCGTAACTGGGAAAATGGGGAGGAAGTGCTGTATGCTGGGAGGGCTGCCAAAAGCCATGGTTGTAGCGATAGCCTGTCAAGTGCGTGTCGTATATACACCTCTTGAAAGAAGACAGGAAAATAAAATTCGAGTTTGTGGATTAACCCGAATTCATTCGCCGCCGCCGTCCTCGTGTACTGCCTACGGGGCGTTGTGCAAGGACTTGCCGAAGGATAGGGTCATCTTTATTTCTGTCGATGTGGTGGACTCGGACATGTCTAAGTGATGTCAGCGATTGAAGTAAGCTTGAGTAATAATTACTGAGCAAATGACTAACCGTTGAAGATTGTCTGGACGGGGATATTTATGTTGCTGGTCAGGACAGAATGGACAGACGTAGCCTGGTGAGTTATGAACCAGGCCATGTCGCATCATCTCATTCTTGCGCTTGAAACCTTTGCCTCCGATGCCACGAGGGCAACCATCCACAGGGCAGAAGTGTGGCCGGTCTTGCGAGTGCACATTGGCATGGGAACTGGAAAAGGTTGATATTAGACGCGGAAGTTCTCTGGCCGCGGTTAGAGTTAATCGCTTACTTAAGAAGATATTGGGTCTGAAATGGTGCTGCCGTGCAACCAGGATGCGTGCACTTGAAGCTACCCGAGCCTGTGACTCCATTGGGTTGCGGGGCGGCACTAAAAACAGCTCGATCACCAGCCGGGGGAGTCGGAGCCAATTGCTCTGTCGGGGTTGGATAGCTAGTCGCCGGGCTCGTGGTAGTCATAGGTGACATTTCGTATGGGGTGGGGATAGGTTTGGGAGTTTCCGCAGGCTGAGATGCAGGAGGTGGAGGCGGCGGCGGCGGCGGCGGAGGAGGAAGTGCTGGAGGAACCGAAGGTCGCCAATATGATGACGGAGACGGATTATTTGAGGCGTCTTTGGTGCTCACTGGTGAAAGATGGGAGAATGGACTTGGCATCTGGTGAGGGTAAAAATGTCTCGGCAATTGACGATCATGAGGTGAATCGTTTTGAGACGATGCTGACGGCGGGTAGGAGTAGGGCGAGATGCCATTGAGTCGCGAAGGAAATTCATTTGGAGAGAGCCCACTGAGTGCGGAGTGAATGGATGGAAGGACCTGATTATTGCCATTGCCATTGCCATTTTCTGGGGATGCTGCAGCACAGGAAGATGGAGGCGAGAGAGATTGTAGAGAGGGTAGGGAGATGCGATTCTTCAGATCAGGAGATTGTTTAATATCACCGAAGGCAGCCGGAGGTTGATCGATAGAGAGACTTCGATCTGAGCGCGTAAGAGTCGAAACACTCAGTCGATGTGGACGTTGTTGAAAGTCGAGAGGACGGGGAGTGTTTATATCCACAGACGGGGCCAGCCGGGGTAAAGCTGTGGGGATTTTGTTCCGCGGAGATAGAGACGGCTCGTGTTCTTTAATGGGCAGATCTGGCTTTCTTTCTTCTCCTGTTGCCTTGGGGGTTGGCATTCCTTCCTTCTTGGGTTCCACGGAAATCGGAGGGATTGATTTAGTCGGTTCGATAGGTGTAGGCTTCGAATTGACAATTCCATTGGCACTCATACTCATCCCCCCAGTCCCCAAACCATCGCATGATTTCTTTTCCGTAGGACCTCGAGGGGGTCCAACAGGCCTGAAACAATCTACCAAGGAATTGTCGCGCTCAAAGGCCGCGATATCCGGACGGCCTGGAGCTAGAAAGTTGATCAGCACCGAATCGCCGAAACGAGTGTGAGTCTGGGTTTCCGGTTGGTGCTGCTTACGGGAACGATCAGGCGTTCCCTTGTCGCTTTTTTCGGAGGCATCGCCGTCGGAGACAGGATCGAAAGGAGCTCGGGCTTTTTCAGGTTCATACTTGGGACAGACCGGCACCGGTGGAGGCGACCGGTTCATGGCATCATCCGAATCGTAAAAGTCGGTCATGAAGGCAGGGCCGGGCGTAGACGGCGCCTAATGAGGGGAGGAGATTTGGATGTATTCTTGAGTATTGACCGGGTTCGACGTGGATCTGGATCGTCCAGCATAGCACGATCGTCGATGGGAAGGACTTATGGAAATGGAAGGGGGATTGATTTGGGTAGCAGAGGAGATGAGGAGAGAAATCTTGCTATTGAGGGTTTAGTTAGCGTTGTTCAATGATCACTCTGTCACCCCACTACCATGGTCTGTGGTATAGCCAGGTCAGACATCGATGATGACCTTGAGGAGCCCAAGTTGGGAGGGGAAAGAGAGGGGAAGAGGAAGCGAGTGAGGAAGAAAGTGAGGCTGGCTGGCTGGCTGGACTGGCCAGACGCGCCCTTAAATTAGAATGACCGGGGTGTGTGTGAGCGAGCGAGAGAGTGTGTGAGGGAGAAGAAGAGCGAAGGAAAAGAGAGGGGGGAGAGAGAGAGAGAGAGAGAGAGAGAGAGAGAGAATGGGGAAAAATACCAAGGGAAATAGAGATATGAAGTTACTGGTGGATTGACCAGAACAAAAGCCAGAATCGGGGAAAGGGATGAGGCTCAACGGGTATACCACGCCATTCCCTCAAATGATATCACCGGATCTTTCGTTCTTCAAGTCTTGGTCTTCTGTTGAGTTTCCAGTTTTGTGGTGGATTATTGCAGTTCGAGTTGGCGGAGGAGGGGAAAGTCTGAGCTAAGCGGCTCAAGTATATTACAATACACCGAGTATAGTAGGTGTGTTGAGTACTATGTAGAGGTGTGGTAGAATAAAATATAGAGGGAAGAGTAAGAGTGGACAAGGCTTGAATATCAAAAAACCAAGTCAAAACAGTAGGACGAATGGAAACGAGAAGAGAAAGGGAAAAGTGAACGGGAATGGAATGAGGCTCTGACAATGTGGGCCTGAGGATATCCGAGAGGCTCTACATTTACATAGTACTATGTAGATACATACAGTGTATGGAGTATAGTATGGTATTTTTTTATACTCTATATATTCATGATAATAGTAATAATAATAATATTATTATTATTATGACTATTATTACTATTATCACTATTTCAGTACTGATCTACTAAATTAAAATATTCTCATTCTCCCCTCTCAACTAACATATTCACAGTATTATCGGAGGATTTAGCGGTCACACAGTCCAGCATCAGGCTCCACCGTTAACTTCTTCCCTCCGGAGTTATCAGCCCCCCCAGCCTGCAGATGGCCCTTTTCTCTCTCTCCTCTTTTTTCTCTTTTCCTCTTCTCCCTCGTCTCTCTCTCCTCTTCCCCCCCCCCCCCCCCCCCCTTCCCCCCCCCCCAAAACCCCCCCCCCCCCCCCCTACCCGCCTTTCCCAAAAACAAATTAATCCCTAAAAAAAAAAAACCCTAAATCCGCTTTTTTT
>Ga0102593_1001217_pt1 | contig 27043 bp, 29 predicted proteins | sample AraplaCol_mMS_r2_2_FD_76862 | JGI IMG/M metagenome (GOLD analysis project Ga0102593, IMG submission 76862) | Arabidopsis root microbial communities from North Carolina, USA - plate scrape MF_Col_mMS_r2 (SPADES assembly) (version 2) | ecosystem: Host-associated > Plants > Roots > Endosphere...
CCTGCCGACCGGACCGCTGGCCTTCCTGCCGTTCGACGACGCGAACGTGAGTTCGATCGTGTGGACGCTGCCGGAGGCCGAAGCGCAGAGGTTGCTGGACGTCGACGAGGGCGCGTTCCTGGGTGAACTCGACAACGCATTCGCCGGCACGCTTGGTGCGCTGAAGCGCGTCTCGCGGCGCGCGGCGTTCCCGCTGCGGTTGCAGCTGGCGCAATCGCTGGCGACCGGACGCGTCGCGGTGATCGGCGATGCCGCGCACGCGGTGCATCCGCTGGCGGGGCAGGGCGTGAATCTGGGATTGCGCGATGTCGCGACCTTGCGCCGCACGCTGGCCGATGCGCGTTCGCGCGGGCTTGATATCGCGGCGCGGCTACCGCGTTGGGCGCGTTCGCAGCGCAGCGAGAATGCGCTGTCGGCGCGCGCGTTCGACGGCATCAATCGCCTGTTCTCGAACGACAACGTCGCAGCGACCTTGCTGCGCGGTCCGCTGCTGGGGCTGGCGGGCAAACTGCCGCCGCTCACGCACGCGTTCTGGCGTCACGCGGCCGGCCAATAAAGCGAACCCCTCCCAGGGCCGGGAGGGGTTCGCCATCGCCCGCGGCTTCGGAGAATCACTTACCGCCGGCAAGCTCGGCCTTGGTAATGCGACCGTCGCGATTGGCGTCGATCGAATTGAAATCGGCGCTCAGCATCGTTTCGGACTTGACCTCGGCGCGGGTCAGGTTGCCGTCGTGGTTGGCGTCGAGCGAATCGAAGTTCACCTTGTTGGCCAGTGTCGAATTCGGCGGGCTGGAGGTCGCGTTGACCTGCTGCTGCGCGGTGGCGCTGGTGGAGGTCGTGGCCGGCGTCATGGGACGTGCGGGAGCCGGCGGATAGGCGGCCTGGTTCGCGGCGTCGGCCGCATCCTGCGCCTGCATGCTGGCGGCGCCTGCCGCGCTCGCCGCCTGCTGCGCTTCGACGGCCGGTGCGGCGGGATTGGCCGCCGACTGCGCGGCCGAGGTCGCATCGTGCGCGGCGTGCGACGCGTTCGTCGCCTGGTTGGCGGCGCGGTTCGCGGCGTCGGCCTGCTGGTGCACGGTGGTATAGCCGCCGCTGGTCGCCTGCGTCGCATCGCGCGCGCTCTGGGCGGCATCGCGTGCGGTTTCGGCTGCGTCGGAGGCGCTTGCGGCAGCGGCTTCAGCCTGCTGCTGCGATGCCGCCGGGTGCGCCTGGCTGCGCTGTGCAGCGGCAGGGCCGGCGATGCCGATCGTCGCGAGGATCGCGACCGCCAGCAGCTTGGGAGAAATAACGTGCGCTGATTTCATGGTGCGTCTCGCCTGTTTGGATGGCGAGGCCGACGCTAGACCCGCACGCATCAACCACAGGTAAATTCACACGCATTTCAGATCGCAACGTTCACCCATGTGAGCGTTGCGTCAGTATCAGCGGAACTCGCGCGAGGTGGTGGCGAAAACGGTGATCTCTTCGCGATCGTGATAGAGCTGTCGCGCGCGGATCTGCAACGACTTCTCGGCCTGTTCCTCGAACAGCGACAGGCACAGCCGCGTTTCGTCCCAACGCTTCTTCATCGGAAGCTTGAGATTGAAGATCGTGTGCCGGCACCAGCCTTCACGGATCCACGTCGCCATGCGCTCGGCGACGCGGCGCGGCTGTTCGACCATGTCGCAGACCATCCAGTCCAGCGGTGCGCGCGGATGCCAGTGGAAACCGTCCTCGCGCAGGTGTTCGACGCGACCGCTTTCGAGCAGCTGTTCCTGCAACGGACCGTTGTCGACGGAGAGCACGCGAAGTCCCTGGCGCATCAGCACCCAGCTCCAGCCGCCGGGCGCCGCGCCGAGGTCGGCGCCGCGCATGCCTTCGCGGAACAGGCGCTCGCGTTCCTTCTCGTTCAATAGCACCATCAGTGCTTCTTCGAGCTTCAATGCGGAACGGCTGGGCGCATCGGCATGCATGCGCAGGCGCGGAATGCCGAGCGGCCACGGCGCACTGTCGCCGACTTCGCCGATGGCGAGCAGCGCATGGTCGCCGGCGAGGAACACCACGTGCAGCCGCGCGCGGCGCGAGTCGTCGAACTGCGTGAGCCAGCCGCCCTTGCGCAGCGCCGGACGCAGCGCATTGCCGAAGCTGCGCGCGAGGCCGGCCAGCGGCTTGGCTTCGTCGGAGTCGGGATGTTCGACCCACAGTTCGCCGAAGGTGTATGAATTGCCCAGCACGGTTTCGAGCGTGCGCAGGATCGGCGTGATGCGGTCCTTCGGATCGAGCCCGCGCAGTTCCGCGATGCGCGTGAGTTTCTGCCGCGCGAAGATCAGCGAAGCGAACGGAAGCGCGCGCGTCAGCGCACCCGCGTCCGCGCCGAGGAATTCCACGTAGCCGCTGTTGCGTTCGGTGCGCGCGTAGCCGGGATGGCCGGCCAGCGCGGCGCGCTCGCTCAGTTCGCCGGCGAGTTCGGGCTCGAAGCCGGGGCGGCAATAGCAGAGGAGGGCGTCGCCAGGCGTCATGCGGCTTAGTACCGCTCGCCGCCGGATTCGCCATACGCGCGCAGCACCTCGCGCGCGAGGTCGCGATGCACGTCGCGCACGACTTCGATGCCACGGCGTTCCAGTTCGCCGATCCAGTCCGCCGGCAGCGGGCCTTCGTCGAATTCGGTCAGCGTTTCGACGTCCTCGCTGCGCGCGCCGATGACCAGGCGGTCGATGCCGGCCCAGATCGTCGCGCCGTAGCACTGGCAGCACGGCTGCGACGAGGTCGCCAGCGTGATCGGACCGAGGCGCTCGCCGATGGCGTCTTCGTTGAGGCGCGCGCGCTGCGTGCGCTGCTGGGCGAGCATGTAGGCCATCGTCTCGGCATGCGCGAGCGAACACGTATGCGGCAGCACGCGGTTCACGCCGACGGAGATGATGCGTTCGTCCGGGCCGAACACCGCCGCGCCGAACGGACCGCCGCTGCCGGCTTCGATGTTCATGCGCGACAGCGCGATGGCGAGTTCGACTTTCGCCGCATCGCCGACGTACTGGCGCTGCGTGTCGACCGATTCGTGGACCCAGGCGGGCAGGGTGAGGTGGACCTGCGCGTAGAGCATCAGTGCACCATCTCCACTTCGGCGATCTTGTCCTTGCATTGGCCCTGCACGCATTGGCAGCCTTCGATGGCCTTGAAGCCGCACACCGACATCATGCCCTTGCGTGCGCATTCGGCCTTCACGCCTTCCGGATCGGTCGGGCTGTTCGCGTTCACGCATGCGGGTTTGGCACCGCAGCAGTTGCCGACGTTCTTCACCGCGCAGTCCGAATCGGTCTTGCAGGCGAAGTCGAGCTTGGCCGGCGTATTCGCGGACTCTTTCTGGACTTCCTTGGGCGCGGCTTCCGGCGCGCGCGCGCGCGTCGGTTGCGGCGCGGCGGCCTGCGCGTCGGCGGCGGGAGGCGTCGCGGCGTGCGCGCCTTCGGACGACGGCGCGGCGCACGCGGCGAGCGCGAGCAGGGAGGAAACCAGAAGTACGGTCAGCAGTGCGGTCAGCAGACGGCGCATGGCGTGCTCCAAGCGTTGATCAGCCCTTCGTGGCCCAGGTGTCGCGCAGCGTGACGCTGCGGTTGAACACGGGGGCGTCATTGCGATGGTCGAAGCGATCGGCGACGAAATAGCCGATGCGCTCGAACTGGAACGACTGCTCCGGCGTCGCGTTGGCGGCGGCCGGTTCGACGTAACCGGTGACGACGCGGCGCGATTCGGGATTGAGGTAATCCTTGTACGTCTTGCCGCCGTCATCGTTATCTGGATCCGGCACGACGAACAAACGGTCGTACAGGCGCACTTGCGCCTTCACCGCATGCGTCGCGCTGACCCAGTGGATGGTGCCCTTGATCTTGCGATCGGCGCCGGCCATGCCGGGGCGCGATTCGGGATCGAGCACGCCGCGGATCTCCACGACCGTGTCGCCGTCCTTGATCACTTCATCGCAGCGGAAGATGCCGGCGCCGCGCAGGCGCACTTCGCCGCCCGGGATCAGGCGCTTGAAGCCCTTCGGCGGCACTTCCTCGAAATCCTCGCGCTCGATCCACAGCTGGTTCGAGAACGGAACGGTGCGCGTACCGGCGCTCTCGTCCTTGGGGTGGTTCGGGAACGTCAGCGATTCCTCGTGGCCCGCGTCCAGGTTCGTGATGACCAGCTTCAGCGGATCGATCACCGCCATGCGGCGCTGGGCGGCGGCGTCCAGGTCGTCTCGCAACGCGCCTTCGAGGATCGAGATGTCCAGCAGCGAGTTCTGCTTGCTGATGCCGACGCGGTCGACCATCAGGCGCAGCGCGCTGGGCGTGTAGCCGCGACGGCGGATGCCCTGCAGCGTCGGCATGCGCGGATCGTCCCAGCCATCGACCAGGCCTTCGTTCACCAGCGCGAGCAGCTTGCGCTTGCTCATCACCAGGTAGTTGAAGTTCAGACGCGAGAATTCGATCTGGCGCGGCTTGCTGGCTTCCTTCGGGAACCCCTTGGACAGCACCGGTTCCAGCAGCTCCGGCGAGTTGGCCAGGTCCACCTTGTCCACGCACCAGTCGTACAGCGGGCGATGGTCCTCGAACTCCAGCGTGCACAGCGAATGCGTGATGCCTTCGACCGCGTCGCTGAGCGAATGCGCGAAGTCGTACATCGGATAGATCGGCCATTCGTGGCCGGTGTTCTGGTGCTCGACGTGCTTGATGCGGTACAGCGCGGGATCGCGCAGGTTCATGTTGCCGCTGGCCATGTCGATCTTGGCGCGCAGCGTGCGGGCGCCGTCGGGGAATTCGCCGGCGCGCATGCGACGGAACAGGTCGAGGTTCTCCTCGACGCTGCGGTTGCGGAACGGCGATTCGCGGCCCGGCTCGGTCAGCGTGCCGCGGTATTCGCGCACCTGTTCCGGCGTGAGGTCGCACACGAACGCGTCGCCCTGGCGGATCAGCTTCTCGCCGGCCAGGAACAGCACGCCGAAGTAGTCCGAGGCGTGGCGCAGGTCGTGCCATTCGAAGCCCAGCCAGCGCACGTCGTCCTGGATCGCGCGGACGTACTCGGGGTCTTCCTTCACCGGATTGGTGTCGTCCAGGCGCAGGTTGCAGTCGCCGCCGAACTCGGCGGCGATGCCGAAGTCCAGGCAGATCGCCTTGGCGTGGCCGATGTGCAGGTAGCCGTTGGGCTCGGGCGGGAAGCGGGTGCGGATCGCCTGGTGCTTGCCGCTGGCCAGGTCCTCGCGAACGATCTGCCGGATGAAGTCCTGCTTCGCGGGTGCGGCGGCTTCGGTGGCGGTGGCGGGAGCGGCGTGGTGGGGCGTAGCGGACATGCGTGGAGCCGTGGCGGGGAAGACCGGCAAGTTTAGCCGGTGCGGCAAATCCCCGCCGTCCCCGTGCCGTCACCCCCCGGCAGGCGCGGACCGGCGTGTTCAGGCCGGGCGTATGCTGTCGGCAAGCCTCTTCCCCCGGAGCCCGCCATGAAAGTCGTCTACCACGCCGCGAACCTCATCGACGCCCACCTGGTGCGGCACGCGCTGGAGGCCGAGGAAATCCCCGTTTTCCTGCAGGGCGAGGCGCTCACGGGCGGGATGGGCGAGCTGCCGCTGTTCGGGACCATCCTGGTGTGCGTGCCCGACATCGTCTGGCCGCAGGCGAAGGACATCGTCGACGCGTTGCCCCTGAACCAGCCCGCCGAGCTGGCGGACGATGACGACGAGGCCCCGGATTCTTCCCACGGCTGGCTGCCTGCCTGAACGGCCCTTTCGGGTATCGTGACCCGCCCTCCCGCGCCCTTCGGTGGGCCAGCGCCATGTCCTTCGATTTCGATTCCCTGATCCGTGCCGTTGCCGACTTCCCCAAGCCCGGCGTGACCTTCCGCGACGTCACCCCGCTGCTGGCCGATGCCGGCGGCTTTGCGCGCTGCATCGATGCGATGGCCGAGCCGTGGCAGGGCAGCGAGGTGCAGGCGGTGTGCGGCATCGAATCGCGCGGGTTCATCTTCGGCGCGGCGCTGGCGCAGAAGCTGCACGCCGGCTTCGTCCCGCTGCGCAAGCCGGGCAAGCTGCCGCCGCCGCTGGTGGAAGTGGACTACGCGCTGGAATACGGCACCGACCGCCTGCAGGCGCGCAATGACGCATTGCGGCCCGGCGAGCGCACGCTGATCGTCGACGACGTGCTCGCCACCGGCGGCACGATCGCGGCCGCGCGCGAACTGGTGGGCAAGCTCGGCGCGCAGCTCGTCGGCGCGAGCGTGCTGATCGAACTGGATGGATTGAACGGGCGTGCGCGCTGGCCGCAGGGCGTTCCGCTGCACGCGTTGTTGCATTACTGAAACCGGCGCGCGCCGCGCCGGGCTGTCCACCTTGCGAGGTCGGGCTGATGGACGCGTTCAATTACCTGTCGGTGATGGTGTCCATGGTGCTCGGCCTGGGCCTGACCCAGCTGTTCGCGGGCATCGGCAACATGGTGCAGGTGCGCCGGCGCGTGAAGCCGTACTGGCTGCATGCGGTGTGGCTGGTGCTGATGATCGGCCTGCACATCCAGATGTGGTGGTCGTTCTGGATGATGCGCGGCGTGGCGCAATGGACCTACACAGGGTTCGCCTTCGTGCTGATCGGCCCGGCCCTGCTGGTGATCGCCAGCCATGTGCTGCTGCCGGAGCTCATCGACGGCACCATCGACGTGGAGCGCCATTACTACGACACGCGCACGGTGTTCTTCGGCCTGCTTGCGGCCGCGGGCGCGTGGGCGCTTTTGCTGGAAGCCGCGATGGGACTGCGTTCGCTTATCGTGCCGTTCCGCCTGGTGCAGGTGCTCGGAATCGGGCTGATGGTGTGGTGCGCATGCACCACCAACCGGCGCGTGCACGCCGGCTGCACGGCGCTGGTCGTGGTCATGCTGGTGAGTACGACGCTGCTTACGCGCTATCGGCTTGGGCAGACGCAGATGGAGTGATCTAGAGCCGGCTATCCTGCGACGGCGCCGACTGCGGCGGGCGCAGCAGTTGCTCGGGAAGCTTGCGGAATTCGCCGGCGAGCTGCATCAGGAAATCGCCCATCGCCGAACTGCGCCGCCACACCATCGCGATCTGCCGATGCGGCGGTTCGCCACGGAAACGCAGCAGGCGGATGTCCGGCGAGGACGGCACCGGCGGCTGCACGGCGAGCACCGGAAGCAGCGTGATGCCCACGCCCGCGGCGACCATCTGGCGCAGCGTTTCCAGGCTGGTGGCGCGGAAGCCGTCGCGCTCGTCGGCACCGGCCATGTGGCACACGTCCAGCGCCTGGTCGCGCAGGCAGTGGCCTTCCTCCAGCAGGAGCAGGTGCTGGTGGTCGAGATCGTGCAGTTCCAGCGAATCCTGTTCCGCCATCGGATGCTGCTGCGGCACGGCCAGCAGGAAGGGCTCGTCGAACAGCGTTTCCACGTGCAGCTGTTCGTCGTGGATGGGCAATGCGAGCAGGCCCGCGTCGAGGCGTCCATCGCGCAGGCGCTGCAGGATCTGGTCGGTTTTCTCTTCGATCAGCAGCAGCTCCAGGCGCGGGAAGCGCTGGCGCAACCGCGGCACGACATGCGGCAACAGGTACGGACCAAGCGTCGGGAACAGGCCCAGGCGCACGGTGCCGGCTTCCGGGTCCTGGCTGCGGCGCGCGATCTCCGCCATCTGCTCGACATCGGCGATGACCTTGCGCGCGCGCTCGGCGACTTCGCGCCCGACCGGCGTGAGCATCACGCGGCGCGGCGCGCGTTCGACCAGCGCGACGCCGAGTTCTTCCTCGAGTTTCTTGATCTGGGTCGACAGCGTCGGCTGGCTGACGAAGCTGGCCGCGGCGGCGCGGCCGAAATGCTTGTGGTCGGCCAGGGCCACCAGGTACTTGAGATCGCGCAGGTTCAAGGCGGGTCCCTCGCGTCAAAAACTGCGTGGATGCTGCGTGGAGGGTGAAGCATCAACCCCACGCCCCTCCCCCGCAAGCGGGAGAAGGGCGCATGGGCATCACGCGGCCACGGCGGCGGCGGTGGCCTGCGCCGGTGCGCTGGTGCGGATCAGGTGGTCGAAGGCGCTCAGCGCGGCCTTCGAGCCTTCGCCCATCGCAATGACGATCTGCTTGAACGGCGTGGTCGTGGCATCGCCGGCGGCGAACACGCCCGGCACCGAGGTGCGGCCGTGCGAATCGACCTCGATCTCGCCGCGCGGCGACAGCGCCACGGCGCCCTTGAGCCATTCGGTGTTGGGCAGCAGGCCGATCTGCACGAACACGCCATCCAGCTCGACGCGGTGCGCGTCGCCTTCGATGCGGTCCTTGTAGACCAGGCCGGTGACCTTCTGGCCGTCGCCGAGCACTTCGGTCGTCTGGCCGCTGACGATCACGTCCACGTTCTTCAGCGAACGCAGCTTGCGCTGCAACACTTCGTCGGCGCGCAACTGCGCGTCGAACTCGATCAGCGTGACGTGCGCGACGATGCCGGCGAGGTCGATCGCGGCCTCGACTCCGGAGTTGCCGCCGCCGATCACCGCCACGCGCTTGCCCTTGAACAGCGGGCCATCGCAGTGCGGGCAATAGGCCACGCCCTTGTTCCTGTATTCCTGCTCGCCCGGCACGTTCATCTGGCGCCAGCGGGCACCGGTCGACAGCACGACGCTGCGCGACTTCAGCGACGCGCCGTTTTCGAGCTGCACTTCGATCAGGCCGCCCGGCTCGTTCGCCGGGATCAGCCTGCTCGCGCGCTGCAGGTTCATGATGTCCACGTCGTACTCGCGCACATGCTGTTCCAGCGCGCTGGCGAGCTTCGGGCCTTCGGTGTAGGTGACGGAGATGAAGTTCTCGATCGCCATCGTGTCCAGCACCTGGCCGCCGAAACGCTCGGCCGCCACGCCCGTGCGGATGCCCTTGCGCGCGGCGTAGATCGCCGCTGCGGCGCCGGCCGGGCCGCCGCCGATGACGAGCACCTCGAACGCGTCCTTGGCCTTGATCTTCTCGGCATCGCGCTGCGAGGCACCGGTGTCGAGCCTGGCGACGATCTGTTCGATCGTCATGCGGCCCTGGTCGAACGGCTGGCCGTTGAGCAGCACGGTGGGCACCGACATGATCTGCCGCTGCTCGACTTCGTCCTGGAACAACGCGCCGTCGATGGCGACGTGGTGGATGTTCGGATTGATCACGCTCATCAGGTTCAGCGCCTGCACGGTGTCCGGGCAGTTCTGGCACGAGAGCGAGAAATAGGTTTCGAAGTGGTACTCGCCTTCCAGGTCGCGCACCTGTTCGAGCAGTTCCGGCGCGGCCTTGGACGGATGACCGCCGACCTGCAGCAGGGCCAGCACGAGCGAGGTGAACTCGTGGCCCATCGGAATGCCCGCGAAGCGCACGCCGACGTCCGTGCCGGCGCGGTTGATCGCGAAGGACGGGCGGCGCGCGTCGTCGTCGCGACGCGAATAGGAAATCCTGTCGGAGAGCGAAGCGATGTCCTGCAGCAGGCCTTCCAGCTCGCGCGACTTCTCGCCGTCGTCGAGCGAGGCGACGAGCTCGATCGGCTGCGTGACCTTTTCGAGGTAGGCCTTCAACTGGGTCTTGAGATCGGCATCCAACATGCGACGGCTCCAATGGTTTCTTCGGGATGAACGCCGCGAGCGCCCGGGCGGAGGGAGGGAGAGCCCCGAACGTCGCGACATTCAAAAAAAGTGGTCAGCGCCTGACCTAACGGCCTCCGGCGGAGGCGGTGGAGCAGGGCGGACGCGTGCGGTCCGCCCCCTCCGGCCACGCCCTGCGACAGGGCGCGGCGTGCGGTCGTCAGATCTTGCCGACCAGGTCCAGCGACGGCTTCAGGGTCTTCTCGCCCTCGTTCCACTTGGCCGGGCAGACCTCACCCGGGTGCGCGGCGACGTACTGGGCGGCCTTGACCTTGCGCAGCAGCTCGCCCGCATCGCGGCCGATGCCGCCGGCGTTGATCTCGACGATCTGGATCTTGCCTTCCGGATCGATCACGAACGTGCCGCGATCGGCCAGGCCGGCTTCCTCGATCATCACGCCGAAGTTGCGGGTGATCACGCCCGTCGGATCGCCGACCAGCGGGTACTGGATCTTCTTGATCGTGTCGGAGGTGTCGTGCCACGCCTTGTGCGTGAAGTGGGTGTCGGTCGACACGCCGTAGATCTCCACGCCCAGCTTCTGGAACTGCGCGTAGTTGTCGGCCAGGTCGCCCAGCTCGGTCGGGCAGACGAAGGTGAAGTCGGCCGGGTAGAAGAACACGACGGACCACTTGCCCTTCAGGTCGGCATTGGTGACTTCGATGAACTCGCCGTTCTTATAGGCGGTGGCCTTGAACGGCAGGACTTCGGTGTTGATCAGCGACATCGGGAGGTTCCTTTGACGGGGTGGGTGAGGGTGAAAACCAGTGAGAACAGGGTAAGGATGCCAATTTAATCCATCAAGTTGATTGATGGAATTGATCCAATAGGAATTGCCTATTAATAATTTCGGCCGATAGGGACGACGTCTATTCGACATGCGGGCCCCGGAGCGGGTCGCAAGGGCTGCCGCTGGGCCCGGCGGCACGCGAAAATGCCGTGATGCACGACGCTCCCCGAACCAACGATCCAGCGGCCACCGTGGGCCAGCTCCTGGCCGCGGCGGCGCGCCGCCTTCCCGGCGACGAAGCCCGCGCCGAGGCCGAACGCCTGCTCGCCCACGCGCTGGGCGTCGGCCCGACGTGGCTGTACACGCATCGCGACGACGTGCCGGCGGCCGCGCAGGTGGCCGGATTCGAACGCCTGCTCGAACGGCGCCTGGCCGGCGAGCCGGTGGCGTATCTGCTCGGCCATCGCGGGTTCTGGCGCTTCGACCTGGCGGTGACGCCGGCCACGCTGATTCCGCGGCCCGAGACCGAACGCCTGGTCGAACTCGCCCTCGACCGCCTGCCCGAAGGCCGACCGCTGCGCGTGGCGGACCTGGGGACGGGCACGGGTGCGATCGCGCTGGCGATCGCCTTCGAGCGCCCGCTCGCGCAGGTCGTGGCGACGGACGCCAGCGCGGCCGCGCTCGCGATCGCGCAGGGGAATGCGAAGACGCTGGGGTTGTCGCGGGTGGAATTCCGCGAGGGCGACTGGTTTGGCCCGCTCGCCGGGGAACGCTTCGACCTCATCGCGAGCAATCCGCCCTATATCGCGCAGGACGACGCGCACCTGAGCCAGGGCGATCTGCGCTTCGAACCCGCGAGTGCGCTGGCCTCGGGCAGAGACGGACTCGATGACATCCGGCGCATCGCCGCCGCCGCGCCCGCGCACCTGCACGATGGCGGATGGCTGCTCGTCGAGCACGGCTGGGATCAGGGCGCCGCGGTGCGCGGAATTTTTGCGACCGCCGGGTTGAACGACATCGGGACGGTACAGGACTGGGAGCGGCGCGATCGCGTCACGCTCGGACGCAGGTGATCGGGCGATCGTGCTGCAAGGCAAAAAGAAAGGGCCGCGATGCGGCCCTTTCCGTGCAACGAGGACGCGGAGCGCTTAGAAGCTCGCGCGCACGCCGACCGTGTAGGTGTCCACGCCATCGGCCAGGCGCAGGCCGCCGTGCAGGCCCCAGGTCGGGTTGAAGCTGTAGACCATGCCGAAGTCGGCGTAGAAGTTGCCGTCGTAATGGTGGTTGTAATCTTCGTAGCCGAGGTAGGCGTTGGCGGTCAGGCCGTCCATGACGCGGCCGAGCACGCCGGTGCTGATCGTGCCGCCCTGGTAGTTCAGGTTTTCGCGGCAGTCGGTGCAGCCCCAATAGCTCTCACGCAGCTTCACGCGCGCGTCGCTGTCGGCGTAGGAGATCTGCGAGACCCAGTCGGCGCTCGCGCCGATCGGCGTGTTGAGGCCCATGCCCAGCGTCCAGCCCGGGTTCTTGAACTTGCCATGGTCGCGCGAGTCTTCGACGGCGCTGTAGCTGGCGGTGCCGAAGATATTGTCGGTGAACGCGTACGAGCCGCTCAGCACGCCGCCATTGGGATAGAAGTTGATGCCATGACCGCTCACGCCATCCTGGTAGACGTAGTCGAGCTGGGCATAGGTGTAGCCGATGCCGTTGGATTCGCTGGCGTTGGCGAAGAAAGGAGCGGCGGCGAGCGCCAGGGCGATGAAAGACTTCTTCACGGGGTGTTCCTTATTGAGGGGGCATCCCGGCATTCGCCGGGCAGCGCAGTAAACCCGCGGCCTATCCCAACCCGAATCGGACGGTTCTTAAAAAATCGTTCGCCAAGAAAAGGTCGTCGTTGCCGCACGCGTTAGAATTTCCGCCCTCTGTTTTCATCCTCTGTTCCCCAGAGTTCCGCGAGGCCCGCGATGCGCACGCTCTACCCCGAGATCGAACCCTTCGACAGCGGCACCCTGAAGGTCGACGATCGCCACACGCTCTACTTCGAACAGTGCGGCAATCCCGACGGCAAGCCGGTCGTGCTGCTGCACGGCGGCCCGGGCGCGGGCTGCAGCGCGAAGATGCGGCGCTTCCACGATCCGGCGCGCTACCGCATCGTGCTGTTCGACCAGCGCGGCAGCGGACGTTCGACGCCGCACGCGGACCTGGTCGACAACACCACCTGGGACCTGGTCGCCGACATCGAACGCCTGCGCGCGAAGCTGGGCATCGATCGCTGGCAGGTGTTCGGCGGCTCGTGGGGTTCGACGCTTGCGCTTGCGTATGCGCAGGCGCATCCGGAGCGCGTGGCCGAACTGGTGCTGCGCGGCATCTTCATGCTGCGTCGCTGGGAGCTGGAGTGGTTCTACCAGGAGGGCGCATCGCGCCTGTTCCCGGATGCGTGGGAGCACTACCTGTCCGCGATCCCGGTGGTCGAACGCCACGACCTGATCAGCGCGTTCCATCGCCGCCTGACCTCGTCGGATGAGGCCACGCGCCTGGCCGCGGCCAAGGCGTGGAGCGTGTGGGAAGGCGCGACCAGCTTCCTGCACATCGATCCGGATTTCGCGGCGAGCCATGAAGACCCGCAGTTCGCGCTCGCGTTCGCGCGCATCGAGAACCATTACTTCGTCAACAGCGGATTCTTCGAAGTCGACGACCAGCTGCTGCGCGACGCGCACCGCATCGCCGACATCCCCGGCGTGATCGTGCACGGCCGCTACGACGTGGTCTGCCCCGTCGCGAACGCGTGGGATCTGAAGAAGGCGTGGCCGAAGGCGGAGCTGGAAATCACGCCGGCGTCGGGCCATTCCGCGTTCGAAGCGGAGAACGTCGACGCGCTGGTGCGTGCGACCGACCGGTTCGCCTGAGGCCCTCGTAGCCCGGGTAAGCAAAGCGCACCGCGCCTCGGGACAACTCGGTCGTAGTAGCTATGAACGCGCCGCAGCGCGTTGCACCGCCAACGTGCGGCGTTCTTCACGGCTCAGTCCCGGGTGCGCCCAGCGCACCCGGGATCGGCTTCGAATCAACCCGCCGGCGAACCATCCGGATTGTGCTCAAGCATCCACAGTCCAGCCCAGAGCTTGAGATCCAACTCGTAGCCTTCGCGCTGCTTCTGCATGAGCCACGCCGGCGCCTGTGCGCGCGGGACTTCGTGCACGGTGATGTTCTCGTTGTCGATGCCGCCGCCTGCACCCACGCGCGTCAGCCCGCGCGCGCGCACGAAGGCGATGCGTTCGCTGCTCATGCCGGCCGAGGTCGGCCCGATCAGCAGCACTTCCAACCGCTGCGCGGCCCAGCCGGTTTCCTCGATGAGCTCGCGTCCCGCCGCCGACTCCAGCGTGTCGGTGTCGTGGTCGTCGCCGACCAGGCCGGCCGGCATTTCGATCGTCGGGGCGCCCAGCGGAATGCGGTACTGCTCTACGAACAGCAGCTTGTCCTCCGGCGTGACGGCGATGACGATCACCGCCAGGCCTTCGCCGGTGGTGCGCTCGACGTATTCCCAGCGACCACGCCGCAGCATGCGCAGCCACGGGCCTTCGTACAGCGTTTCCAGCGGTTCGTCGTCGTGGCCGTCGGGCTTGGCGTTCATTCGGTGCGGATGATCGTTGCGATGCGTTGGATGCTATTACGGACCCTGTGACGGGGCGAAGTCGAGACCGGCCGACTGGTACAGCCGGCGACGCGTCATCGGGCCGAAGCGCAGCGATTCGCACAGCGCGCCGAGGATCGCCGCATCGGCGGCGCCGCGCGTGAAGTGCAACGAGGTTTCCCCCAGTGGCGCATCGAGCGCGATCGTCGTCAGCTGCCGGCACAGCAGCGCCTGCTCGCGATGCGCGCGCAGCTTCGCTGCGGTGGACGCAGCACCGCGCAGGCGCAGGAAGGGCACTTCCTCGACGCGTTCGAGCAGCGCATCGAGCGTACCGAAATGGCCCAGCAGCGCAGCCGCCGTCTTCGAACCGATACCCGGCACGCCCGGAATGTTGTCGACCGCATCGCCGGTGAGCGCGAGGTAGTCGGCGATCTGGTGCGCATGCACGCCGTGGCGTTCCGGCACGCCGGCCGCGCCCCAGCGCTGGCCCTTGGCGAAGTCCCACTGCTCGTCGTGATCGCCCAGCAGCTGCGAGAGGTCCTTGTCGGCGGACACGATCACCGAGCGGAACCCGTGCGCACGCGAGGACGCGACCGCGCTGCCGATCAGGTCGTCGGCCTCGTACTCGCCATGCGCGAGCACCGCCAGCCCCAGCGCGGCGCACAGCGTGCGGCAGTGGACGAACTGGCGACGCAGCTCTTCCGGTGCGGACTCGCGATTGGCCTTGTAGGCGGGGTAGAGCGCGTTGCGGAAGCACGAGTCCAGCGCCTCGTCGAAGGCGATGGCGATGTGCTGCGGACGCGCGCGGTCCAGCAGTTCCAGCAGGAAGCGCGCGAAGCCGTGCACGGCGTTGGTCGGCCAGCCTTCGGTGTCGTGGAACTCGTTGGGCATCGAGTGCCAGGCGCGGAAGACATACATGCTCGCGTCGACCAGGTACAAGGTCCCGGCGGCATTGGCGGCGGCGGGCACGCTCACGTCGGGCTCCATTCGGTCAACAGCTCGCGCGGGTCCGGGCGCTCGCGTTCCGGGGCGTCCAGCTTGGGCGTGCCGATATGGATGTAGCCGACCACGCGCTCGTCCTCGCCCAGGCCCAGCCAGCGGTCCACTTCCGGGTCGTAGGCGAGCCAGCCGGTCAGCCAGATGCCGGCGAAGCCCAGCGCCTGGGCGGCCTGGAGCAGGGCGAAGCAGACGCAGGAGGCGGTCGAGAAGCGCTCGGATTCAGGAATCTTTTCGTCCGGACCGAAGCGCCCGATCACCGCCACGACGAGCGGGGCATGAGAGAATCGGCTCCGGTCCTTCTCGAACACGGCTTCGCTGGCGTCCGGGTCGCGCTCGCGGCTGCGGGCGGCCAGGAGTTCACCGAACGCATGCCGGGCATCGCCCCGGAAGCTCAGGAACCGGAAAGGCACCCGCTTGCCGTGGTCGGGCACGCGGACGGCCGACTGGAGCATGCGCAGGAGGGTGTCGGGGTCGGGGGCAGGCTCGCCGAGCTGCTTCGGCGGCACCGACCGGCGGGCGTCCAGGCCAGCCAGGGCCAGGTCGATTTGTCGGGAGTCAGAAGTGTTTAGCGACATCAGTCACAATTGTTCAACGTGGTCCTGCAAGACGGTGTCGTATCTTGCCACTATGCGCCGGGGAACTGCCGGCGAGCGGCAGGTCTGGTCCTAGGAACAGGGGAACATCGCAGTGTCCGGCTACCCGCACGGCGTCGCTCAAGCCTCGCGTACCGATCCCTTGCGCGTGCTCGAGGAAATCAAGCGTTTGTCCCTGGAGGTCCTCGGCGGCCTGCCGGGCACGCTGTATGGGCCGGTGGAAGACGCCCTGAAGGTCGCCGCGCTCAAGGGCGATGGCAAGACCAATCATTTCGAGGAACAGGCGGCGTTGTGGGTGCTTCGTCAGCACCAGGCCACGCACGTCATGAAGTTCCGCCAGCAGATCGCGCAGGCCTTCGACGATTTCCGCGCGCTGCGCATCCGCAGCGGCGGCGACGTCCCGCTGCGCCTGCTCGATGAACAGCAGCTGGAATACGAACTGGCCAGCGGCCGCCTGAACGAGTCGCTGGTGGCGCGCTTCGCCCGCCCGCTGGATACGTTGCAGGGCCGCCTGGAGGCGCTGTCCGAATCGCTGCGCGTGCCGGCGGGGATGAACCCGATCGGCCCGGAGCGCCTGGTCACCGCGTTCTCGCAGACGCTGCAGGACGCGCAGGTGCCCGACACGCTGCGCGGCCGCCTGTTCCGTCATTACGAAACCGACCTGATCCGCCTGCTCGGCGACCTCTATGCGCGCGTGAACGCGCTGCTGGGCAGCTCCGGTTACGGCGCGCCGGTCGCGCCGCGTCCGCCGGAGGAAGTCCGCCGTGGCGGCGATGGCGGCAGCACCGCGTCCGCGGGCGGCTACGGCGGCGGTTATGCGACGCCGGAAGGCTTCGGCGGCCCCGGCGGCGGTTACGGCCCCGGTCCGGGCATGGTCGGCGAGCCCGGCGGGCGTCCGTCCGGTCCGCCGATGTCGCAGCAGGACATCGCGTCGATGGCGCAGGAACTGGCCCAGCTTCGCGGCCAGCTGCATGCATGGCGCGAATCGATCTCGCGCGGCGATGTCGCCTCCGGCGGCACCGGCGTGCATGCGAGTGATCGCCCGGTCATGCAGCGTCGCGAGATGCGCGTCGACGAGATCCTCAGCGTCGCCTCGCTGCTCCAGGCCGAACCGCCGGATGCCTTCGCGCGCGCGCTGGCCGTCACCGGCCGCCTCGGCGAAACCATCCGCGACCACCTGCAGGACGGCGCGCGTCGCCTCGGGCTCAACCCCGACCAGGCGTGCTTCAGTCCGGAAGAAGAAGACGCGATCGACCTGGTCGCGATGCTGTTCGACTCGCTGTTCCACCACAACGCGTTGCAGGATCGTGCGCGCCGCCTGTATGCGCGCCTCGTGCTGCCGTACGTGAAGGTCGCGCTGACCGACAACGCCGTGTTCGTGAAGCGCGAGCATCCGGCGCGTCGCCTGCTCGATGCCATCACCGAAGCCTGCGAGGGCAACGATGGCGAAACGCCGCAGGATCGCGAGCTGCTCGACCGCGCCACCGAGATTTCGCAGCGCATCGTCGCCGACTACAACGAAGACCTTGCGGTGTTCGAGATGGCGCATGCCGAACTCGATGCCGTGCTGGCGCAGCAGCGCCGCCGTTTCGAATTGCAGGAACAGCGCGCCGCCAAGGCCACCTACGGTCGCGAGCGCCTCGGTGCCGCACGCGCGCAGGCCGAGTCGGCGCTGGAAGAGCGCCTGACCGATTCGACGCTGACGCAGGCGGTCGCGGACTTCCTCGCGATGCCGTGGCGCCACCACGTCGTGCAGACGCTGCTGCGCGAGAACACCGACCAGCGCCGCCACGCCGAAGCGATCGCGCTCGGCGATGCGCTGGTGATGGCCGATCGCCTGGCCGAGGAAGGCCGGGGTCGCGAACTGGCCGACCAGTTGCTGGCCCTGCAGCCGGCGATCATCGACTGCCTCGCCAGTTCGGGCCTGGACGACAGCGCCGCGCAGCACGGCATGGCCGGACTGGTGCGCGCGCTGTCCACGCCGGACACGCCGCGCCGCCACGCGCCGGCCGAACCGCTGGCGATGCCGGAAGACGACGCCGGTGAAGTCGAGCGTCGCGCGTGGTTTGGCGGCGACACGGACACCGAATCGGTTCGCCACGACCCGCTGCTGGCCGAGCGCATGCGCACGCTGGACGTGGGCGACTGGCTGCGCATGACCAACCCGGAGGGCGAAAGCACGGCGGTGAAGGTCGCCTGGCTGAGCCCGCTGAGTTCGCGCTACCTGCTGGTGAATCGTCGCGGCCTGCGCGTTCTCGTCGCCTCCGCCGAAGAGCTGGCCGCACTGGCCGGCGCCGGCCGTCTCACCATCGGCGCCGAACGCACCGCGTTCGATGAGGCGATGCGACAGGTGAAGCGTCACCTTGATCGGGCTTCGGCGACGCGCTGAGTCGTCGCGGTTCGATGCGGTAAGCGCAAGCGCGAAGGCGATGCCATTGCTTCCGTAGCCCGGGTAAGCGAAGAACACCCGGGACTGAGCAGCAGAAAACCTCGCACTTTGGCGTTGCAACGCGCTGCGGCGCGTTCATCGCCACTACAACTGAGTTGCCCGGGGGCGCGGTGCGCTTCGCTTACCCGGGCTACCTTACGTCGCCGCCGTCGCGGCAACCGCAGCCACCACGCGCTCCGGCCACACCGTCTTCGCCAGCAACTCATCGTCCCAGTCGAGCGCCAGCCTGCCTTCACCCGAGGCCGCTTCGGTCACGAACAGGCTGACGAAATTGAAGACGTTGCGCGCGTACATCTCGCTGGCATGCACCGCGCCCATGCTGGCGAGGTTGAGCGGGCCGGCGATCACGACGCCGCCGCTTTCGATGTTCTCGCCCGGACGCGTCAGCTCGCAGTTGCCGCCGGTTTCAGCGGCAAGGTCGACGATCACGCTGCCCGGACGCATGCCCGCGACCATCGCGGCGGTGATGATCTTCGGCGCCGGACGACCCGGCACCGCCGCCGTGCAGACGATCACGTCGACGTTCTTCAGATGCTCGGCCAGGCGGCGCTGCTGTTCGGCGCGTTCCTCGTCGGTGAGCGCGCGCGCGTAACCGCCTTCGCCCGCGGCGCTGACGCCCAGGTCGAGGAAGCGGCCGCCCAGCGATTCGATCTGCTCGCGCGTTACCGGGCGCACGTCGAAACCTTCGACCTGCGCGCCGAGGCGCTTGGCGGTGGCGATCGCCTGCAGGCCGGCGACACCGGCGCCGACGATCAGCACCTTCGACGGACGGATCGTGCCGGCGGCGGTGGTGAGCATCGGGAAGAAGCGCGGGGCGAGCTGTGCGGCGATCAGCACCGCCTTGTAGCCGGCCATGCCGGCCTGCGAGCTGAGCACGTCCATCGCCTGCGCACGCGTGGTGCGCGGAAGACGTTCGAGCGGGAAGGCGAGCAGGTGGCGCGCGTTGATCGCTTCGCCGCGAGCGGCATCGGCCTGCGGCGCGAGCAGGCCGACGAGCGCCGCGCCATCGCGCAGGCCGGTCAGCGTCGATGGGGACGGCGGCTGCACGCACAGGACCAGGTCGGCTTCGCGCAATGCGGCATCGGCATCGGCGACGAGTTCGGCGCCGGCTTCGGCGTAGGCGTCATCGGTGAACGAGGAAAGCAGGCCCGCGCCACGCTGCACGCGTACCTTCGCGCCGCGCGCCACGAGTTTCCTGCAGGTTTCGGGCGTCAATGCGACGCGGCGCTCGCCGCTTGCGGTTTCGCTTGCCACGCCAATGGTGATGCCCGCCATCGCTGCTCCCCGTCCCGGTTTTTTCCGCATCGTAGCGGAAGGCGTTGGCGGGTGTGGGTTCGGCGCTGCCGGGCTCGGGTGATCGGTAGTGAAGGGGCACCATCAAGATGGGTTCCAGCGTTCGCTGGAACGACGGTGAAGGTGGTTTGCCGCGAAGGGAGTGCCCGTGCGCTTCGGGCCTGGGTCCCGGCTTTCGCCGGGATGACGGGGCAATGGGATGGCGGTGTTGTTGGGCCGTCGAGGGGGCGCCTTATCGATCCCGCGGCGGCGGTCCCGGCGGCATGTCGGCGGGGGCCGGGTTCGCCTGCACCCAGGTGCGGCGCTCTTCGGGCGACATCGCGCGCCACTTCTCCTTCAACGCCTTGCGCTGCGGCTCGTCGAGCGTGCGCATCTTCGCGAACAGGGCGCGGGTCTGCTCGCGCTGTTCGGGGCTCATGTTTTCCCAGCGTTGCATGCCGTGACGCGCGCGCTGGCGCTGTTCGGGCGTCATCTGCTGCCAGCGCTGCGCGCGTTCGAGCATGCGCGCGCGTTCGTCGGGCTGCGTGTTCCAGCGGTCGCGGATCGGCGCCAGCAGCGTCTCGCGCTGTGCGGGCGTCAGTTGTTCCCATGCCGGCAATGGAGTGCCGGCGGGCGCCGTGGGCGCAGGCGGATCGGCCGCCAGCACCGGCGCGCTGGCGATCATCAATGCGAAGGCGAGCGAAGTCAGGGTGTTGCGCATGTCACGGCTCCAGGGAGGCCACGGCGTCGCCATTGGACGCGAGCCACAGGTACAGGTCGGGGTTTTCGTCGAGCGCGGCAAACGCCGTGTCGGCATCGAAAGCGGTCGGATTCGCGGGCGCGCTGACGCTGGCGATCGCGGCGGTTGCCGGTATCGGCGTCTGCGCGGGGCGCAACTGCAGGCCGATGGCGATGGCGAACACCGCCGCCAGTCCGCTGCCCAGCACCCAGTTGAAGCCGCGCCGCGGCTCGCGCTGTTCGTTCGGACGCGCCGTCGCGTGACGGGCCACGCGCAAACGCGCGCGGGTCGCGGAGGACACCTGCGAGACCGCCTGCGCGTGCAGCCCGCGCATGGCGTTGTCGAAGCGATCGTCGTGGGTGCTCATGGGGTCGTGTCCGTCGTGTCGTGCTTGCGGGATGTCATCGCCAGTCCTCCAGTTGCCGCTGCAGCGCTTCGCGTGCGCGCGACAGATGGGTCTTCACCGCGCCTTCGCTGCAACCCATCGCCCGCGCGGTCGTGGCGACGTCGAGTTCTTCCAGCACGCGCAGCGTGAACGCTTCGCGCTGCCGGGCCGGCAGCTTGCCCAGCGCATCGGCGAGCTTGCCGTAGGCCTCGCGGCCTTCATGCGCGCGCGAGGGATCGGGCGCGTCGTCGGCCCAGTCCAGCGCGCTTTCCTCGCGTTCCGGCGCGGGCATCAGCCAGCGCAGGCGGAACGTGCGTCGACGCTGGAGGTCGACGATGCGGCTGCGCAGGATGCTCCAGAACAGCGGCGTCCATTCCGCCGCCGGGCGCTCGCGGTAGGCGAGCATCTTCATCATCGCGTCCTGCACCGCGTCGAGCGCGTCGTCGCGGTTGCGCAGGCCCAGTTCGGCGAAACGGAACGCGCGCGTGCCGATGCCCGCCAGGAATTCCTCCAGCGATGCCGGCAGCCGCACCGGCGCCGCCTCCGTCGCGGAGGCGGCACGGGCGTTGGCGTCGGCCGGATGCGTGGCCAGCACGTCGTCTTCGCTATCGCGGTTCACGCGTCGGAGCATACGGGTTCCGGGCTAATGCCAACGGTGTTAATGCCAACGGTCCCAGCGGCGATCGAAGCGGTCGCCACGGCGGTCCCAACGCGCATCGGCCAGTTCACCGCGACGGTCCAGCCGGCGGTCGATCCGGTCGCCCTTGTGGTCCAGGCGCGCGGCATTGCGCCAATGGCCCAGGGCGGCCTGCTGGTTGGCGCGCACGTCCAGCCGGTGGTCGATCCGGTCGCCCTTGTGGTCCAGCCGCGCTTCGATGCGTTCGCCCTTGCGGTCCAGGCGGCGATCGACGCGGTCGCCGTAATCCCCGGCGACGGCCGAAGCCGCGGTGCCGAGCAGTGCCATTGCGAGCCCAACCGTCAGCAGCCTGCGCGATGCGTGCCTCATTGCGGTGTCTCCTCGTGGTCCGGCCCGCAGCGGGCCGTGTGCACCGGTGACAACGCCCGGCCGCGGGACTGGTTGACAGCGCTGGCGCCGCATTCATCCGCGGTTATGATGCGGGTGACAATTCGCTGGGGATGGCTGATGGGCGACGGGTTCGTGGCTTTGTACATCTTCATGCTGGCGGCGATCGCCGGCCACGTGATCATCTCGCGCGTGCCGGTGATCCTGCACACGCCGCTGATGTCGGGATCCAACTTCATCCACGGCATCGTGCTCATCGGCGCGATGGTGGTGCTCGGCCACGCCGACACCACGCTGGAGAAGGCCATCGGCTTCCTCGCCGTCCTGCTGGGCGCGGGCAACGCGGCCGGCGGTTACGTGGTCACGGAGCGGATGCTGGAAATGTTCAAGGCCAGCCGCAAGCCCGGGGGCAAGGCATGAGCGGCGGGTCTGTGACCAGCGTGCTCGTCTGGGTCGCATCCGCCAGTTACTTCGTCGCCGCAACGCTCTTCCTGCTGGGCCTGCAACGCATGGCCTCGCCGGTGACCGCGCGCAGCGGCATCCGCTGGGCGGGCCTGGGCATGGTGATCGCCACCGTCGCCACCTTCCTGTTGCCGGGCCTGCACAACCTTCCGCTGATCGTGACCGCGCTGGTGATCGGCACCGCGGCGGCGTGGATCTCCGGCAAGAAGGTCGCCATCACCGACATGCCGCAGATGGTCGCGCTCTACAACGGCATGGGCGGCGGTTCGGCGGCGGCCATTGGTGCAGTCGAACTATTGAGGTTTTCCTCGCTCGGCCAGGCGCCTTCGCCGACCGCGCTGGTGCTGGCGGTGCTGGGCGCGGCCATCGGCGCGGTCTCGCTGTCGGGTTCGATCATCGCGTGGGCCAAGCTCGACGGTCGCCTCGACAAGCGCGTCGTGTTCCCGGGGCAGCAGCTGTTCAACCTCGCCGTGTTCGTGGGGATGCTGGTGCTGGGCGGCGTGGTCGTGCACTCGCTGTCGGTGCCGGCGATCGTGGGCTTCTTCGTGCTCGCGCTCGCGCTGGGCGTGCTGATGACGCTGCCCATCGGCGGCGCCGACATGCCGGTCGTGATCTCGCTGTACAACGCGCTCACGGGCCTGGCGGTCGCGTTCGAAGGTTACGTGCTGGGCAACGAGGCGCTGATCATCGCCGGCACCATGGTCGGCGCGGCCGGCACGCTGCTTACGCAGCTGATGGCGAAGGCGATGAACCGGCCGATCCGCAACGTGCTGTTCTCCAACTTCGGCGGCGGCGGCCAGGCACAGGAAATCAGCGGTTCGCAGAAGCCCATCGAAGCCGGCGACGTCGCCGCGATGATGGCCTACGCCGAACGCGTGGTGATCGTGCCCGGCTACGGCATGGCCGTGGCGCAGGCGCAGCACAAGATCTGGGAGCTCACGCAGAAGCTGATGGAGCGCGGGGTGAAAGTGAAGTTCGCGATCCATCCGGTCGCCGGACGCATGCCGGGCCACATGAACGTGCTGCTCGCCGAAGCCGGCGTGCCGTACGACCTCATCGCCGACATGGACGACATCAACCCCGAGTTCCCCAACACCGACGTGTCGCTGGTGATCGGCGCGAACGACGTGGTGAATCCGGTGGCGAAGACCGATCCGGCCTCGCCGATCTACGGCATGCCGATCCTGGATGTCGCCAACTCGAAGAACACCATCGTCATCAAGCGCGGCAAGGGCACGGGGTTCGCGGGCATCGAGAATGCGCTGTTCTACCAGGACAACACGCGCATGCTCTACGGCGACGGTGCGGAGATGGCCAGTGCGCTGGTGAGCGAGTTGAAGGCGCTTGATGGTGGCGGCCACTGAACGCCGCCGCTGCGGAATGACGGGCTCGCGCACGTCATTCCGCGATACGACGGGGCCGTAAGACTCAAGGCCCGCAGATCTCCCCGTTGACGAACGTCTCCACCGTCCCGCCGGTCTTGTGGCCGCTGACGAAGAAATGGCCCGTCGCGCCGGCGAACTCGCCGGTGCCCGACACGATCTCCTGATACGCCGTCACCACGCCTTCGCTGCCGCGCGTGGTCACGCCGGTTTCGCGCACGGTGATGTTGCCCCGGCGCGTGCGGTATTCGAACGGGCCGCTGTAGATCAGGAAGTTCGGCGATGTCGCGGGACTGGTCGATACCGCGCTGTCGGCGGCGAAGTGCGTCACGCCGCGCAGGCCGTGGTTGCCATCGACCTCACCGAGGAAACAGCTGGTCAGGCCGGGATTGCAGCCTTGCGTGGACTGGATTTCGTCCAGGTCGGCGTGGATCTTCTTGCAGTTGCCGGCGGTGGCGGGAATCGCGATCAGCGCGCTCGTGGCGAGCATCGCGAGCAGGGCGGACTTCACAACGTTCATGGCAACACTCCATGCGAATGCGGGCCGCAGCGCGCAGTGCGGCACCGCGCGTGCTCCTTGCAGGCGCGCGAGCGAAGGACGTGATGGGGAGGTCAGGTCGTCGAGCCGGCGAGGACGGGCGAACGCGATGTTCGCCACCATCGCCCGTCCCAGCCGCGTCGCGCGAACCAGGCGCACGGCCAGCCGACGAGCACGACGTGCGCGATCACGCTGCACACCGTCCACGACACCGGCAGCGATCCGCCGCGTGGCGACGCCGAAAGCGGCACCACGACGAAGTTCATGAAGGCGTACAGCACCAGGCCGTAGAGCGCGCCGTAGCGCCACGGACGATCGCGAAGTTGCGGCACGTCGCGCGCCGCGAATGCATACGCCAGGCCCATCGCGACGGCGATCAGGTAATGCAGCGACAGCCCGAGCAGCGCCGTCGGCCAGCCACCGGTAAAGGCGGCGCGGCCGAGCGCACCGGCGGCGACGCTCTGGAAGATGCGCTGCGCGGGAACATCGCGCAGTGCCCAGAAGCCCGTCGCGTAGAGCATGTCGAACGTCCCGGCTAGCAGACCTCCGAGGACGCCCCAGGCGAGCGCGCGGGACATCGCGCGTGACCTCATGCGGCGCATGCGTCGGCCTCCCGGCGGGCCTGCGTGGCGGTCATGCCGAACGCATGCTTGAACGCGCGACAGAACGCGCTCTGGCTTTCGAAGCCGAGCCGGTGCGTGATCGCGGCCACCGGCATGTCGGTTTCGCGCACCAGTTCCCATGCGCGCGCGTGGCGGAGACGGGTGAAGTAGTCGCTCGGCGTTTCGCCGAACACGGCGCGATGAAGCCGGATCAGATGGCCGGGCGAGTAGTGCGCGCGTTCGGCGAGCCACGGCACGTCGATGCTCGCGTCGTCGACGGTTTCGACGTGGCATTGCATCAGATGCCGCAGATGCAGCAGCCGCAACAGCGCCTGTCGGCGATGCGCGAGCGTGCGCCCGCGGCAGCGCGGCAGGCAGGCGGCGACGTCGCGCTGTCGTTCGAGGAGTGTGGGAATGAGTTGCGCTATCGCCGCATCGTCCCGTGCGAGCGCTTCCACTGCGACGTGCACGTCCTCGTCCGGATCGCCACGCCATGGCAGGGGTTCCTCGTTCTCGCGCACTTCGGAAAACGCGGAGCTCCACAGTTCCGGCGCGGCGGTCAGCGCGAACCAGCGCGATTCATGCGAGGCCTGCACATGCAGCGCTCCGGAACGCCACAGCTGCGCTTCCCCGCCGATGAGCATCCAGTGCGCGTCCTGCGATTTCATCGACAGCCGGCCGCGCGTCGGCAGCCAAAGCGACGGCCAGTTCGGGGGAAGACGCAGCGTGCCGGCGCCGCGGCCGGCGACGAAATGCCACTCCTGCGTGCACAGCGCATCGCCCTGCGCGGGGAAGGTGAAGGGGGGAACGTAACGGTGCATCGGCATCGGGCGGGTCTCGTCGGCGCAGCGCCAATGGCTCCACGCTAGTCCCGCTTACGCGAGGTTTGGAGAACCAATCCGGAGCCGCACACAGGGGCCATTCGCACACGACACATGAACAAGAACGCCGGCACGAAGCCGGCGTTTCCAACGCATCCGAAGTTCGTAACCGCAACCGTGGCCCGGGTAAGCGAAGCGCACCCGGGGAGTCACGGGAACCCTTCAACTCACCGCATCACCCCATACCACCGCCTCGACATCCACGCGGCGGGAATGCCGATCAGCAGCATGTGCGCGAGCAGGCAAGCCAGATTCCAGTCCGGGATGAAGCGCTTCGGCGGCGCGGCGGAAAACAGCGGCACCACGATGACGTGCAGCAGCACGAACCACGCCGCGCCGTACAGCGCGCCCATCAGGAGCGGACGTTCGCGCAGCACCCGATAGTCGCGCGCGGCGACGTGGTAGATCGCCACGATCGCCGACATCAGCGCGAAGTAGACCGCCGCACCGGCGAACGCGGTGATCGCGCCGCCGGAGAAGGCGGCTTCGCGGCCGACGAACCAGGCCCATACCGATTGCAGGATCCGGGCCGGCGGCGTGCCGGACTGCGCCCACCAGGCCATCGCGAACAGCATGTCGGCGCTCCCGACGGCCAAGCCGCCCAGGGCGATCCAGGCCCACAGGGCGGGGCGCGAGCGGGCCGCGGACGTACCGGTAAGGGGCGCGCGGGTCGGCGCGAACGGACGGGCGGTGGCTTTCATCGACGCGCTCCGGCGGCGGGGAATGGCCCTATGAGGCCGCGCGGAATTGGCACTGGCAAGGGCCAATTCCGGGGGGTTGAATGGGGCCATTCGCCTGCAGCCGTTCCGCAGCACATTCATCCCCGGAGAGTCCGCCATGCACCTCCAGCTCGACGGTCGCGGTCCGCTCCATGCCCAACTGACCCGGGCGCTGAAAAGTGCCGTCTTCGCCGGCCGCGTCAGCCAGGGCGCGCGCCTGCCGGCGACGCGCCAGCTCGCGCGGGAGCTCGGCGTATCGCGCAATACCGTGCTGGCCGCCTACGAGCAGCTGCGCGCCGAGGGTTTCGTCGATGGCCGCGTCGGCTCCGGCAGCTACGTCACGCCGCCGCTGCACGATGCGCGCCCGCTCCATGCGGTCGATTCGCCGCTGCCGCCGCAATCGCAGTTCGCCCGGCGTGCGCGCATCGTGCACGACCACCTGCGCATTCCCGGTCGCGCGATCCCCGGCGTGCGCTACGCCTTCCAGTACGGCGTGCCGTTGACGAACCCCGCGCTGACCAGCGCATGGGCGCGCGAACTGGCCCACGCCGCGGCGTACACCTCGCCGAATTACCCGGCCTCGCAGGGCGTGCCCGCGTTGCGCGAGGCGGTGTGCGATTACCTCGCGCGGCGACGCGGCATCCAGGCCGAACCGCAGGACGTGGTCATCGTCGACGGGACGCAGCAGGCCGTCGCGCTGACCGCACGCGTGCTGCTGGATGCGGGCGACGAGGTGTTGCTGGAGGAGCCGCACTACTCGGCGATGCGCGAGTCGTTCCAGATCCATGGCGCGAAGGTGTCGACGCTCGATGTCGACGAACACGGGCTCAAGGTCGATGAGTTGCCGGCCACGCCGCCGAAGCTGATCTGCGTGACGCCGTCGCACCAGTTTCCCAGCGGCGCCGTGCTCTCGCTGCCGCGGCGGTTGCAACTGCTCGACTACGCGCGCCGGCACAACAGCTGGATCCTCGAGGACGATTACGACGGCGAATTCCGCTACGACGCCCGCCCGCTCGCGGCGCTGCGTTCGCTCGACGATGCCGACCGGG
>Ga0102593_1001218_pt1 | contig 27020 bp, 22 predicted proteins | sample AraplaCol_mMS_r2_2_FD_76862 | JGI IMG/M metagenome (GOLD analysis project Ga0102593, IMG submission 76862) | Arabidopsis root microbial communities from North Carolina, USA - plate scrape MF_Col_mMS_r2 (SPADES assembly) (version 2) | ecosystem: Host-associated > Plants > Roots > Endosphere...
GTCTCGGTGCGGGTGACGCGGCGGCCGCCATGTTCGCAGGAGACCAGCCGGCCCTGCCGGTCGCGGGTATTGCCGTTGACGTAGTTGGACGGCGAGCGGAAGACGGAGACCGTACCATCCGGTGTCCAGCGCATCATGCGTTCATTCGGGATATCGCTCCAGAGAAGGCAGTTCAGGTCGGAAAACCAGACCGGGCCTTCCGTCCAGCGGCAGCCGGAATAAAGCTCCTCGAGGCCGGCGCTGCCGATGACCATTGCACCGAAGCGTTCGTCGCGGATCTCATAAATCGGATTGTCGCCCATGCCAGTTCCTCCCTGAATGCTGCCGTTCTTTTCCTAGCGGCAAAAACCTGGAGGTGCCAGAGCCCGGCGACGGAATTGCCGGGCTCTGGTTTCGTCAGACGGCCGCGACCGGATGCGGCGAACCGTCATAAGCGCCCCAGATCGACTGGTCGAAGCAGATGACCGAGCCGGTCATCAGGCCGGATTCGGAAGACGACAGGTAAGCGCAGGCGCGCGCCACCTCGTGCGGATCGACGAGGCGGCCGAAGGGCTGGCTTGCCGCCGCCTTCTCCAGCCAGTCGGCAGGTGCGCCGTGGTATTCGCGCTGGATCCGGTCTTCGCCTTCGGAGGCCATCCAGCCGATGTTCAGACCGTTGACGCGGATGCGGTTGCGCAGGAGCGCGTAGGCAGTGTTCTTCGTCAGCGTTTCCAGCGCGCCCTTGGAGGCGCAATAGGCGGCGATGAAGGGCTGGCCTGCTTTGGCTGACATCGAACCGATATTGACGATCGTGCCCTCGATCTTTTCACGGCGCATGACCTTCACCGCTTCCTGCATCAGGAAAAACGGCGCGCGCACATTGACGGCGAACATGGCGTCGAAGAGCTCGGGGCTGGTATCGAGGATGGTGCCGCGATCGGTGATGGCGGCGGCATTGACCAGCGCATCGACACGGCCGAAGGTCTCGTCACAGGCGCGCACGACATGCTGTGCATCTTCGACCTTGACGAGGTCGGCTTTGACGTAGACGATCCGGGCGCCAGTCGCGGCTGAAATCTCCGCCGCCTTTGCCTTGCCCTTGGCTTCGTTGCGGCCGCAGATGACGATGCCTTCGGCGCCGCGTTCGGCGAAGAGACGGGCGATGGTCGCGCCCAATCCTTGCGTGCCGCCGGTGACGATGGCGATCTTGCCGTCAAGGCGGCCGTGGTCGGTGCTCATGTGGTTCCTCCATTGTGATGATGCGCGAATAGCCTCCCGCGGGTGCGGGAGGCTTTTATCTCAGTGCCGATGCAAGAGGCTCGAGCTCCAATTCAGCTCAACTTCTTTTGCGCCTGCTCGGCGAGTGCTGCCGTAAAGACTTCATCGCTCCAGCCTTCCTTCAGCGCCTCATGCATCAGCTGCGCCTGTGTCTTCGGCGCCAGTCCGCCAAGCGGCGGGTCGCGGTCGAGATTGGTCGGGAAGGAGTAGCCCTCGGCGCAGGCGGCGACGGCGTTGGCGATTTCGTCAGGCGAGAGTTTTCCCTGCAAGGTCTTCAACGCGGGAAACAGCCTGGCGCTCATCCGCTCGCGATTGACGGTTTCCATTGCCCGGCCGAAGGCGGAGGAGACTTGCAGGAGGTTGGCGACGCGCTTGATGTCGGCCGAGCGGTTGGTGCCGGCGGCATGGAAGAGGGCGGGATTGAAGAAGACGAGGTCGCCTTTTTCGAGCGGCAGCTGGACATGATTGGCCTCGAAATAATCGCGGAACTCCGGCCGCTTCAGCGCGAGATAGCCCGGCACATAGGTCTGGCTGTACGGCAGGAAGAGTGTCGGACCGCTTTCGAGCGGCATGTCGCAATGGGCGACCGCACCCTGTAGCGTCAGCACTGGCGAGAGCCGATGTACATGCGCCGGGAACTGTTCGATCACCGTTGAGGACTGAAAGCCGAGATGGTAATCGCGGTGCGCCGACTGCGCCGCACCACCCGGATTGACGCGGTTGACCTGCGCCGTCATCTGGTAGCTCGGACCGAGCCAGGCTTCGCTGGCCAGCGCGATTATGGTGTTGCCGTAATATTCGGCGAAATTTGCCGGATCGGCGAGACAATGTTTTTCCAGCGAATTCCAGATGCGGTCGTTGGCGCCGGGCTTGGCGAAGTGATCGCCGCCGCCGCTCGCGGTGCGGTGCTGTTCCTCGATGATCGCGTCGAAGATCGTGCTGGCGCGGTCGATGACGGCGGTGTCTTCGTAAGCATGCTTGAACACGACGACACCAGGACCCTCGCCAAAAGCTTCGCAGATTTCGGCCAACACGGCGCGTCGGCCTTCTGCCGTTGCGGCCGCTGCCATCACCTTGCGGCTGTTATAGATCAGCACGTTTTTTTCGACCGCAGACGCCGAGGGGTAATCGGCAAGTACAGTCGCCTTTTCCGCAAGGCTGCGGAAATCATCGAGATCGCAGGCCTCTTCGCTCAGCCAGACGCGGTCGGCGCGCAGTTTCTGCTGGTTGTCGGTTTTCATAGCGGGCTCCTCCCTCTTTCCGATGGGGGCACTATACGCCGCAGTGCGCGGTGATATAGATCAGAAATCCATCAAAAAACCATCAGGCCAATCGCATGGCACATTTCTTTCTCGTCAAGGACATCGCCTTCCAGGCCGGACTCAGCACCGCCACCGTCGACCGGGTGCTGAACGGCAGACCGGGCGTGCGCCGGCAGACTGAAATGCGGGTGAAGGCGGCGATCGCGGAGCTGGAGAAACAGCAGGCCGGGGCGATCGGCAGCGGCCGCGTGCTGGCGATCGATATCGTCATGGAGACGCCGCAGCGTTTCAGCGACGCGGTGCGCGCCGCCTTCGAGGCGGAGATGGCGACCTTCCTGCCCGGCGTCTTCCGCTGCCGGTTCCATTTCGCCGAGATGATGAAGCCGGCCGAACTGGTGCAGCTTCTCGACCGCATCCGGCTGCGCGGCACGCACGGCATCGTGCTGAAGGCGCCTGACGTAGCCGAGGTGGCTGCCGCTGTGGGGCGGGCGGATGCCGCCGGCATTCCCGTGGTGACGCTGGTGACCGACTTGCCGAATTCGGCCCGCATCGCCTATGCCGGCGCCGACAACCGGGCGGCAGGAGAGACGGCCGCCTATCTGATCGGTGAATTTGTCGGGACTGATGGCGGCAAGGTGCTGGTAACGCTGTCGAGCGGACGGTTCCGCGGCGAGGAGGAGCGCGAAATCGGCTTCCGCCGGGTCATCCGCGCTCGTTATCCCGCCATCGGCATTACCGAAATCAGCGAGGGGCACGGCACCGATGCCGCGACGGGAACGCTTGCCGCGGCAGCGCTTGCGGCCGACCCCGCCATCAACGCCGTCTATTCGATCGGCGGCGGCAACCGGGCGGTGCTTGCGGCCTTCGACGCGGCCAAACGTCCCGTCCGCGTTTTCGTCGCCCATGATCTCGATGCGGACAACCGCGCCCTGCTTGCGGCGCGCCGGATCGGCTTCGTGCTGCACCACGATCTCAGAACCGATGCGCGTTCGGCCTTCCGGGCGATCATGAGCCGGGCGACTGCCTTGCCGCGCGCGGTTACGCCCTCGCTTTCCTCGGTCGAAATCGTCACGCCCTACAATATGCCCGCGGCCGATTGAGCCATTTGACTTTCCTTCGATGCCGAATTCGGGCTACAGATTTGGCACGGGTGAAGGTGGAACATGGATTACAGCGACGTCAGCACGATTGCAGCCTGGATCACGGAGCAGGGACTGAAGGGCGCTTCGGAAGCCGAGCTGATGACCGGCTTCTGCTCGGCTTGCCGGGATGCCGGCCTGCCGCTCGACCGCGGTCTGGCGCTGATGGATACGCTGCATCCGGTGCATGAGGGCCGAGCCTTCCGATGGGACAGCGTCGAGGAGATCCAAACCGAGTTCGAATATGGTCCGACGATCTCGGGGGAAGCGGCGTCGAACTGGCAGCGTTCGGCCTTCTATCATCTTTGGTCTCGCAACGAGCGGGAGATCCGCCGGCGTCTCGGTTTCGGCGATCCGATCGATTTCTCTATGCTCGATACGATTGCTGAAGCCGGCCACACGGATTTCGTGGCGATGATGCATCGTTTTTCCGAGGCTGGCACGATCGGCGAGATGGATTGCTTCTTCTCGCATTTCGCGACGAAACATCCTGAGGGCTTTTCCGATCACGACCTCGCCATCCTGCGCAAGCTGGTGCCGGTGTTGGGGCTGGCGATCAAATGCATCGCGCTTGGACGTATCGCCCGCACCATCGCCGAGGTCTATCTCGGCGAGGACGCCGCGCGCCAGGTGATGGAAGGCAAGATCAGCCGCGGCAAATCGGAGCGGATTTCCGCGGCACTCTGGTTTTCCGATCTGCTGAACTACACCAAGATCTCCGACAGCGTGCCGCCGGAGGAGATCATCCCGCTGCTCAACGACTATAGCGAGGCGGTGATCACAGCGGTCCACGAGTCCGGCGGCAACGTGCTAAAGCTGATCGGCGACGGTGTGCTCGCCATCTTTAAGGGCGAGGTGCAGGCGGAGACATGTCGTGCGGCGCTGGGCGCCGAATCGTTGCTGCGGGAGAAGCTCACCACGCTGAATGCCGCGCGCGCGGCCGACGGCCGGGCGACGACCGACGTCTATATCGGCCTGCATATCGGCGATGTCTTCTACGGCAATATCGGCAGCCAGGACCGGTTGGACTTCACCGTCATCGGGCCTGCCGTCAACGAGGTCAGCCGGATCGCCTCGATGTGTCGTTCCGTCGATCTCAACCTGTTGATCTCCTCCGATTTCGCCGCGGCGATACCGGAGCAGCAGCGTACCGCACTCGCCTGCGTCGGACGCTATGCGTTGCGCGGCGTGCAGCGCGCGCAGGAACTGTATACTCTCGACAGCGCCCGGCTAAACAGCTGAGTTCCTGACTGCAAGGCTATCGCAACAGGCCCTGGCCGCCGTCGATCCAGATCGGCGTACCGGTGATGTGTCGAGCGCGGTCGGATGCAAGGAAGAGGATTGTTTCGGCGACGTCCTCGCTCTTGCCTGCCTTGCCGCCGGCAATCGGAATATCCCCCTGCGGCCAGATGACCGGAACCTCCGTCTCCTCGCGATGGCGGCTGTCGGTGTTGGCGCTGATATTGGTCTCGATCTCGCCCGGGCAGACGGCATTGACGCGGATGCCGTGTCGGCCGAGTTCGAGGGCGAGCTGCTGGACGATGGCGACCTGGCCCGCCTTGGTTGCGGTGTAGGCGGTGGCGCCGGCGTGGTGAAGGTGCGGGTGCCGTTGATCGAGGAGACGACGATGATCGAGCCGCCGTGGCGCTTCAGATGCGGAACCGTCAGATGCAGGGTCAGATAGGTGCCGCGCAGATTGACGGCGATGGTCTTGTCCCATTCTTCCGGCTTCAGATCGTCGATCGGCGCCCAGACACCGTTGATCCCCGCATTGGCGACAACGATGTCGAGGCTGTTGAAGGTGTCGGTCAGTTGCTCCACGGCGCCCCGCATTTGAGCTTCGTCGCTGGTATCTGCCATCAACGCGATCGACTGGCCGCCGGCGGCCTTGATCTCGGCGCAGGTCTTTTCGACCTCTTCGGCGGTGCGGCTCAATGCTGCGACCCTTGCACCCTCGGCGGCGAGCCGCAACGCGGCCGCCTTGCCGATGCCCGAACCGGCGCCTGTCACCAATGCGATTTTTCCCTTCAGCTCCATGGGCGGGCTCTCCTTGCCGTTTTGCCGACATGCCAACTCTTCGGCGCGGCAGTTGGTTCCGGAAGGAGGCGGGTCGTCGCAGTTATCTTAGAAGCGTTTGCTTCAACGCCCATTTCTCCGGCCCGTGGACCGCCGCAAAGAGCAGTCCGGCGAGGAAGGTAAAGTGATCGATGAAGAAACCGAACTCGGCCTGGTTCTGCTGCCAATGGGATGGGCCGTGGAAGGCGAAAGCGAGGAAGATCACATAGATGCCTGCAAGCAGGCTGGCCTCGGTGAAGAAGGCTCCTGATATAAAGGCGAGCGCCAGCGCGATCTCGAAGAAGGCGGCGACCCAGGTAAGGAGCGTCGCCATCGGAAAGCCGGCGGCGGTGATATAGCCTGCCGTCGCGCCGATATCGGCGAACTTGAAGCCGGCGGCCATGAAGAAGATGAAGCTGAAGATGATGCGGGCGACGATGATTGCGATTGCTCTGGCCATCCTGAAATCTCCTCTTTGAGCTTCCACTATGACGGACGAAACCTCCGATATCCTACACGGCGAATGAAAAAGGGCCGCTTGCGCGACCCTATCACGTCAATTGCGCATAATCCTTTCCGAAAATCGGTTCCGATTTTCGGGGTTATGCGCTCTCACCATTCGGCGAAGCTGCCGTCGGCGTGCCGCCAGATCGGGTTGCGCCAGCGGTGACCTTCCTTCGCGCGCTCGATGACATAGGCCTCGTCGACCTCGATGCCAAGACCCGGACCCTGCGGGATCGAGACGAAACCATCGGCATAGTGGAACACCTCCTTGTTGGAGATGTAGTCGAGGATGTCGTTGCCCTTGTTGTAGTGGATGCCGAGGCTCTGTTCCTGGATGAAGGCATTGTAGCTGACGGCATCGACCTGCAGGCAGGCGGCGAGCGCGATCGGGCCCAGCGGGCAATGCGGCGCCAGCGCCACGTCGTAGGCTTCGGCCATCGCCGCGATCTTGCGGCATTCGGTGATGCCGCCGGCATGGGAAAGATCCGGCTGAATGATGTCGACGTAGCCGTCTGACAGAACCTGCTTGAAATCCCAGCGCGAAAAGAGCCGCTCGCCGAGCGCGATCGGCGTCGAGGTATGGTTGACGATATCGCGCAGCGCTTCCCTGTTTTCGGAAAGCACCGGCTCTTCGATGAACATCAGCTTGTAGGGGTCGAGCTCTCTCGCGAGAACCTTCGCCATCGGCTTGTGCACGCGGCCGTGGAAATCGACGCCGATGCCGATATGCGGGCCGATCGCCTCGCGGATCGCGGCGATGGTCTCGACTGCTTTCTCCACCTTTTCGTTGGTGTCGACGATCTGCATTTCCTCGCAGCCATTGAGCTTGATCGCCTTGAAACCGCGGGCAACCACTTCCTTGGCATTGTTGGCGACATCCGAGGGACGGTCGCCGCCGATCCAGGAATAGACTTTGATGCGATCACGGAGCTGGCCACCGAGCAGGGAGTGGATCGGCTGGCCGAGCGCTTTGCCCTTGATGTCCCACAGCGCCTGGTCGATGCCCGAGATCGCGCTCATGTGGACGGCGCCGCCGCGATAGAAGCCGCCGCGATACATCACGGTCCAGTGGTCTTCGATGAGGAAAGGATCCTTGCCGATCAGGTAGTCTTCCAGCTCATGGACGGCGGCCTGAACGGTGAGCGCACGGCCTTCGACGACCGGTTCGCCCCAGCCGATGATGCCCTCGTCGGTCTCGACCTTCAAAAACAACCAGCGCGGGGGAACGATATAGGTGGTGAGTTTGGTGATCTTCATCGCTGTTCTTTCAGTCTCTTCCCGGGTTTGCGATCGACGTCGCGTTCGCAGATTTGTGGTGATCGGTCACTTCGTTCTGCCGATCGCTTTTTCGGCGGCGGCTAGATCGCGCACCGCAAGATCGAGCATGCGGTTGGCGCATGCACGGGCTCCCCCCTTGTCGCGCATGCGCAGGGCCTCGACCAACTGACCGTGAACGAGCACCGCATCCTCGCGATTCTCGACGCCGATATTGGAGGCATGCAGCGCATATTTCAGCGCCGCGTGAATGGCGCTCGACAGGCGGCGGAAGACCTGATTGTGGCTGGCGGTGAGCAGCACCGTGTGGAACATGACGTCGGCATCGGTGAAGCTTTCCGGGTCGCGGGCGCTGTCGCGCATCTGCCGCCAGGCATTTTCGAGATCGGCGATCTCCTGGGCGCTGGCGCGCTCGGCGGCATATTCGGCGGCTGCCGGCTCGATGGTGCGGCGGGCTTCGAGAATGCAGCCGAGCAGGTCGAAATCCTTGATATAGGGACCCATCCATTCAAGCACGTCAGCGTCGAGGATATTCCAGTCGTCCTTATCGCAGACGGTGGTTCCGATGCGCGGCTTGCCACGGACAAGGCCTTTGGATTCCAGCACCTTCAGCGATTCGCGAATGACGGTGCGGCTGACGCCGTAGAGTGCGCAGAGATCGTTCTCGCGGGGCAGCGGCGAGCCCGCAGGATAGCGGTCCGCACAGATATCCTGAGCGATCGCCGCGGTGACGTTGCGGCGTACGCGCGGGCGGCGCTCGATGCGGCGGCTTTCGGCCCCGCTCTGTCGCTCGATTGTTTCCAACTCACCTCTCCGCTCTGTCTCGCGTGCTAGGCAATCGAACCTGATTATCCGAATTCGATCCGCTTTGCGACGCTTCCTCCCGGCATCTCGTCAATAATCCTATTATTCCAATCATCATACATTGGCAATTGACTGGTATGATGATTTGTCATAATTCATTGGACGTTGCCTGGGAGGCAGCTGCTCGGTTTTTGAGAGTTTAGGGAGAGAGACATGCGCTTGTTCAAAGCAGCCATTCTGGCTGGCACTTTCGCCATTCTGGCAGCCGGCTCGGCATTTTCCGCGGACGTCAAGATAGGGTTCATCGTCAAGCAGCCTGAGGAGCCGTGGTTCCAGGACGAATGGAAATTCGCCGACCAGGCTGCTAAGGAAAAAGGCTTCACCGTCGTCAAGATCGGCGCCGAAGACGGCGAGAAGGTCCAATCGGCGATCGACAATCTCGGCGCTCAGGGTGCGCAGGGCTTCATCATCTGCACGCCCGACGTCAAGCTCGGCCCCGGCATCGTCGCCAAGGCCGAAGCCAACCAGCTGAAGCTGATGACGGTCGACGACCGCCTCGTCAGCGCCGACGGCAAGCCGCTGGAAGACGTGCCGCATATGGGCATTTCAGCCACCAAGATTGGCGAGACCGTCGGCCAGGCAATCGTCGACGAAATCAAGAAGCGCGGCTGGGAGATGAAGAATGTCGGCGCCGTGCGGGTTTCCTATGACCAGCTGCCCACCGCCGTTGACCGCGTCGAAGGTGCGATCTCGGTGCTGAAGTCCGCCGGTTTCCCGGCCGAAAACATCTATGATGCGCCACAGGCGAAGACCGATACGGAAGCGGCGCTCAACGCGGCGACCACCGTTCTCAACAAGCATGCCGACGTGAAATACTGGGTCGCCTTCGGCCTCAACGACGAAGCCGTCCTCGGCGCCGTCCGTGCGTCCGAATCGGTCGGCATTCCGGCCGCCAACGTCATCGGTGTCGGCATCGGCGGTGCGGAATCGGCGATCAATGAATTCAAGAAGCCGGCGGCGACGGGCTTCTTCGGCACCGTCATCATTTCGCCGAAGCGTCACGGCTACGAAACGGCGCTCAACATGTACGACTGGATTGCTAACGACAAGGAGCCGGCAAAGCTGACGCTGACCTCGGGTTCCCTAGCGCTGCGCGACGATTATGAAAAGGTCCGCAAGGATCTTGGCATCGAGTGATCGTCCTTCCAGCATGATATCGTCCGGCGGCCGCGTAGCGTGCCGCCGGTCTTTCTCGACGGAGCGAAGATGGCTTTCCTCGAATTCAGCAATATCTCCAAGGGTTATCCCGGCGTGCAGGCGCTGGCGAATGTTTCCTTCACTGTCGAGAAAGGCGCCGTCCACGGCCTGATGGGCGAAAACGGTGCCGGTAAATCGACGCTGATCCGCGTACTGTCTGGCGATCAGGCCGCCGATGGCGGCAACATCCTCATCGACGGCGAGGAGCAGAAATACGGGTCCGTCCGCGACGCCTTCCATGCCGGCGTCATCGTCATCCATCAGGAACTGCAACTCGTTCCGGAGTTGACGGTCGCCGAAAATCTCTGGCTCGGACGCTTTCCGGCCAAGGGCGGCGTCATCCATTCGAAGGCGCTGATCGAGACGGTGCGGTCGAAACTCGAGGAGATCGGCATCGATGTCGATCCGTCGGCCAAGGTCGCCTCGCTTTCGATCGGTGCGCGGCAGATGGTCGAGATCGCCAAGGCCGTCATGCTCGATGCGCGGGTGATTGCGCTCGACGAGCCGACCTCCTCGCTTTCCTCCCGCGAAAGCGAAATCCTGTTTTCGCTCATCGACAGGCTGAAGGCGAAGGGAACGGTCATTCTCTACGTCTCGCATCGCCTCGACGAGATCTTCCGCCTCTGCGATAGCCTGACGGTGCTGCGCGACGGCAAACTTGCCGCCCACCATCCTCAGATCGCCGAAACCACGCGCGAGCAGATCATCTCGGAAATGGTCGGACGCGAGATCAGCAATGTCTGGGGATGGCGCGAACGCGCGCTCGGCGACGTACGGTTGGAGGTCAAGGGCCTGTCGGGGCCGAGGCTGCGTCATCCGATCAGCTTTTCCGTCCGCCAGGGCGAAATTCTCGGTTTCTTCGGCCTGATCGGCGCCGGCCGCAGCGAGATGGCGCGGCTGCTTTACGGCGCCGACACCAGACATCAGGGCCAGGTCACGATCGACGGCGTAGCCGTTGCGCCGAACAATCCGAAAGCGGCGATCAATGCCGGCATGGTGCTTTGCCCCGAGGACCGCAAGTTCGACGGCATCGTCCAAGGGCGATCGATCGAGGAGAATATCGCGATCTCGTCGCGCCGGCATTTTTCGCCTTTCGGCATTCTGAGCCCGAGACAAGAGGCGGCGCTGGCGGATCGGTTCATCGCCAAGCTTCGGGTGCGGACGCCCTCGCGCAAGCAGGACATCATCAACCTCTCGGGCGGCAACCAGCAGAAGGTCATTCTCGGCCGCTGGTTGTCCGAGCAGGGCATCAAGGTCCTGGTCATCGACGAGCCGACACGCGGCATCGATGTCGGGGCGAAATCGGAAATCTACGAAATCCTCTACGAGCTTGCGGCCGGCGGCATGGCGATCGTGGTCATATCAAGCGAGTTGCCCGAAGTCATGGGCATTTCCGATCGCATCATGGTGATGTGCCAGGGCAGGGTGGCGGCCAATGTCACCCGCCAGGATTTCGACGAGCGCAACATCCTGACGACAGCGCTTCCCGACAAGAATGCCGCAGGCACCATTTAGAGCGGTTCAGCTTTTCATGGAAAGGCAGAACCGCTCTAACTTTTTGTTTTTACGCAATTCCGGACGGAAAACCGCTTCGCACTTTTCCTGAAATTGCTCTAGGACCAGGAATATACGGACGATGAATTCGTTGAAAAAAATCCTTCTCGGCGAACAGGGGCTGGTGGTGATCTTCGCTGCCGCCTTCGTGATTGTCTCGCTCTTCGTTCCGAACTTCCTGACCGAGCGAAACATGCTGGGGCTGCTGCAATCGGTCGTCACGATCGGCATCGTCGCCTGCACGATGATGTTCTGCCTGGCATCCCGCGATTTCGACCTTTCGGTCGGATCGATCGTCGCCTTCTCCGGCATGATCGCGGTGATGGTCTCGAATGCGACAGGCTCCATTCCCGTCGGGCTGCTCGCCGCCCTGCTTTGCGGCGCCGTCGTCGGCCTCGTCAACGGTATCGTCATTGCGCGTTTTCGGGTCAATGCACTGATCACCACGCTTGCGACCATGCAGATCGTGCGCGGGCTGGCGCTGATCGCGTCCGATGGCCGCGCCGTCGGCATCAACGATCCCGATTTCTACCAGCTTGCCCTGTCGCGCTTCCTGACCGTGCCGACGCCGATCTGGATCATGCTGATCCTTTTCATCCTCTTCGGGTTCGTGCTCAACCGCACCGTCTTCGGCAAGAACACGCTGGCGATCGGTGGCAATCCGGAAGCCTCGCGGCTTGCCGGCGTCAACGTCGTCAACATGCGCATCTGGATCTTTGCGCTGCAGGGGCTCGTCTGCGGCATTGCCGGCATCCTGCTTGCCTCGCGCATCACCTCCGGCCAGCCGAATGCGGCGACAGGGCTTGAGCTTTCGGTGATTTCGGCCTGCGTTCTCGGCGGTGTTTCGCTGGCCGGCGGCCGAGCGGCGATGAGCGGTGTCATCGTCGGCGTGCTGATCATGGGCATTGCCGAAAATGTCATGAACCTCTTGAATATCCAGGCGTTCTATCAGTATGTCGTACGCGGGCTGATCCTGCTGATCGCAGTGCTGCTCGACAATTTGAGGTCTTCGGCTGCGGGGCGACGTGGATGAACCAAGGACGAGCCGGGGACGACATCGAACTGAGGCAAGGCGATCTCTCCGTCCGGGTCAGCCGTCGGGGTGCCGCCGTCACCGCCGCGACTTATCGCGGCATGCCCTTTCTCGTGGCGGCCGGCGGGCCGGAGGGAGCGATGGCGAATTTCGCGATGGTGCCGTTCGGCAATCGCGTGGAAGGCAACACCATGTCCTTTGCCGGACGCGACTATGGCTTCCAACCGAATGCTTCCGATCCGCTCTATCTCCACGGTGACGGCTGGCTCAGCCTCTGGCAGCTTGAAGACGCCAGCGCGGAGCATGCGCAGTTCTGCTTTTCCCGCAGCGCCGACAGGGTTTCACCTTATGCCTATCTTACCCGGCAAGAGATCCGTCTCGCCGGCGATGCACTGGTGCTGAGGCTTTCCGTGGAAAACCGCGGCGATACGGCTCTTCCCTTCGGGCTCGGTCAACATCCCTTCTTCGCGCGCACGCCAAAGACACGACTGGCGATTGCTGCCGATCGCTATTGGAGCGAGCGGCCGGACCATCTGCCAGAGATGCCTGGCCCTGTGCCTGGTTATTTCGATTTCAGATCTGAGACGCTTTTACCGCAGAGATGGATGAACAATGCCTTCGAGGGTTGGAATGGGCGGGCTGTTATCACCTGGCCGGAACTTGGAATCCGGGCGGCGTTGGAAGTCGACGGTGCGCTCGATCGCTTCATGCTGTATATGCCGGTCAACCGGAGCGATTTCTTCTGCCTCGAGCCGATGAGCCATCTGCCGAACGGGCATCACCTTCCTGATTTCGGTGGGCTCACGCCGCTTGCGCCAGGTGAGGCGCTTGCCGGCACAGTGACGATCCTGATGTCGACGCTGCCGGTTCAACCGAAGGGGTGATAGATGAGCAGCCGTCTGCAGGGCAAGAACATCCTGATAACCGGTGCTGCGCAGGGTATCGGCCTTGCGATGGCGAAGGCTTTCATGCGGGAGGATGCCGCCGTCTTTCTCGTCGATCGCGATGGGGCGCTGCTGGCGCAGGCGGCGAAAGAGCTCCAGCGCAGCGGCGGCCGGCTCGGTTATCTGCCGGCCGATATTACCGATGCCGGAACGATCACGACGTTGGTCGCTCAGGCGAATGAAGAGATCGGACCGCTGAACGCGCTCGTCAACAATGCCGGGGTCAATGTCTTTGCCGAACCGCTCGCGACGACGGACGAGGAATGGAACCGCTGCTTCGACATCAATCTGAAGGGCGCATGGAACTGCTGCAAGGCGGTGCTGCCGGGCCTCATCGAACAGGGTGGCGGCGTCATCCTCAACATCGCCTCAACGCATGCCTTCACGATCATCCCGCACACATTTCCCTATCCGCTGGCAAAACACGCGCTGCTCGGGATGACAAAATCCCTGGGGCTCGAATATGCGGCCCGCAATATCCGGGTGAACGCGCTGGCGCCGGGCTATGTCTCGACGCAGAAGGTGATCGATTACTGGAACAGCTTTCCCGATCCGGAGGCGGCAAGGGCCGAGACGATGAAACTGCATCCCGGCGGGCGCATCGCGACGCCGGAGGAGATTGCCATGGCGGCCGTGTTCATGATCTCAGACGAGTGCCCGTTCATCAATGCCACCTGCCTGACGATCGACGGTGGCCTCAGCGTGCTGCAGCATCCCGCTTGAAGGGCTTCGATCCCGCTATTTTTACAAGCCTGTCGTCTTCTCGGGATAGAGCATTATATTGCCCATCGGGAAGGCTATCTGATCTCCCGCAGGCATGGAGCGGCCCCTGCCGCTTTCTGAAAGCACAATCGAAAACAGGAGGACGGCATGCAGATCAATCGTACGGCTTCGGCTCATTGGACCGGTGGCCTCAAGGACGGAAAAGGCCTGATCTCGACGCAGAGCGGCGCCCTGAAGGATTATCCCTACGGCTTTGCGAGCCGCTTCGAAGGCGTCGCCGGCACCAACCCGGAAGAACTGATCGGTGCCGCCCATGCCGGCTGCTTCACCATGGCGCTGTCGTTGATCCTCGGTGAAGCCGGCTTTACCGCCGAGCATATGGAAACCTCTGCCAAGGTAACGCTCGAAAGCGTCGAGGGCGGCTTTGCCATCACCGCCATCCATCTCTCGCTCTCCGGCCGTATTCCCGGTGCCGATGAGGCGACCTTCACCGAACTCGCCAACAAGGCAAAGGCCGGCTGCCCGGTTTCCAAGGCGCTCGCGGCGGTTCCGATCACGCTCGACGTCAAGATCGTCTGATTTCCCTGCTGCCGGCGATGAGGTGCCGTGCGCGTTCGCGTCGCGGCACTTTTCAATTGCGCGATGTTCATTGTTCAGCCGCTCCAGAAAATCCCCCACGTTCAACGAACGCGGCCCAGCGGCTGCATCAACCGATCGCCCCCAAGCAGACCTGAAGCTTCGCTGCGCTCCGGGATGTTGACAAGTGACGCCTGATATTTTACGACTGACGAAATTCAAAATTCGTCAGTCGTAAGTCGAGGCATCGAAAGTCATGGACGAGATCGCGGAAAACACGCTCGACGTCACCCGGCAGGAGAATGTCACACGCATTCTCGACGCGGCCGAACGGCTGTTTCGGCACTACGGCTACAGCAAGACGACGGTGGCCGACATTGCCCGCGATCTCGGCATGTCGCCCGCCAATATTTATCGTTTCTTCGCCTCCAAGGTGGAAATCCACCAGGCGCTCTGCGGGCGCATGCTCGCCACCGCTTATCAAATCGCCTACGACATCCGCCATCAGCCGATCAGCGCCAGCGAGCGGCTGCGCCGCTATGTCGAGACCCAACATCAGTTGACGCTCGATCTGATGCTCGACGAGATGAAGGTGCACGAGATGATCATCGTCGCGATCGAGCGCGACTGGCATGTCATCGAAAAGCATATCGACCGTGTTCATGATCTCATTGCCGAAATCATCGCCGAAGGCATTGCAGCCGGGGAATTCGCCGAGCAGGACCCGGTCGTTGCCTCGCGCTGCTTCGGTGCCGCGACGATCAATCTCTGCCATCCGCAGATGGTGGCGCAATGTCTTGCCAAAACGAACCGCGCAAGCGTCGACGAACTGATCGACTACGTGATCAGGGCGCTGAAGAAATAATGGACGGCAGCCGCCGTCGGAACCCCGAAACGATCCAGGAGTGCGGAAGATGTTTTCGCTCAAGACCCTCAGCCATCGCATGCCGTCCGTCGCCAGTCTCGTGCTCGTCGGCGCCATCGGTATCGGCGTTTCCGCCTGCTCGGAAGAGAAGGCTGAGGTCAAGGAAGTCATCCGTCCGGTGAAGGTCGTCGAGATCGCCAAGGCCGGCGACACCCGCAAGCTCGACTATTCCGGCTCGGTCAAGGCGCGTACGGAGATGAACCTCGGCTTTCGCGTTGCTGGCAAGATCACCGAACGCCTCGTGGATATCGGCGACAAGGTGAAGCCGGGCGACGTGCTCGCTCGGATGGACTCCACCGATTACCAGCTGGCGGTCAAGACGGCGGAAGCCAATCTGGCAGCCGCTGAAAAAGGTGTCGAAACCGCCGATCTCGTGAACAAGCGCAATCAGCAGCTCTTCGACAAGAATGTTTCGCCGAAATCCCAGCTCGAGCAAGCCTCGCTCAGTTACGATCAGGCCGTTTCAAGCCGCGATGCCGCCGTCTCGGCACTCGATCAGGCGAAGAACCAGGTGAGTTATGCGGAGCTGAAGGCCGACCACAACGGGATTGTCACGACGATCAATGCCGATGTCGGCCAAGTCGTTGCGTCGGGCACTCCCGTCGTCGCCGTTGCCGTCGACGGCGAAAAGGAAGTGCAGATCGCCGTTCCGGAAAATGACATTGCCGAATTCAAGCCGGGCAAAACAGTCAAGGCAAGCTTCTGGGCCGACGACAGGCTGGTGCTCGACGGCAAGGTGCGGGAGGTTTCCGGAAGCGCCGACCAGCAGTCGCGCACCTTTGCGGTCCGGGTGAGCCTGCCGAACGATCCGCGCGTTTTGCTCGGCATGACGGCGACGATCGAGGCCGATGTCAGCAACGGCAACAGCTATGTCTCGATCCCGCTCAGTGCCCTGGCTGAAAAGGACGGCAAGCAGATGGTCTGGACCGTCGACCGCGACACGGCGACCGTGCATGGCCGCGACATCAAGGTCGCCGATTTCACCGGCGACGGCGTGCATGTGACCGAGGGTCTCGATACCGGCGATCTCGTCGTTTCGGCCGGCACGCAGTTCATGAGCGAAAACCTGAAGGTGAAGGTGCCGGACCAGCAGTCGGCCCTGGCTGCCACCGACCAGACCGTTCGCTGAACGCGCCATAAAGAGAGAACAGGACCATGGACGCCACCACCACCGAAAAGCGGCCCTTCAATCTGTCGCGCTGGGCGATCGGACATCCAAGCATCGCCCGCTTCCTCTTCGGGCTGATCATCATCACCGGCGTGCTCGGGCTGATGCGCATGGGCCAGCGCGAGGATCCCGAATTCACCTTCCGCGTCATGGTCGTTCAGGCGATCTGGCCGGGTGCTTCCATCCAGGAAATGGAAGATCAGGTCGTCAACAAGATCGAGCGCAAGCTGCAGGAAACGCCGCATATCGACTGGGTCAAGTCCTATACGCGGGCAGGCAGTGCGATCATCACATTGCAGGTCAAGGGCGACACGAATTCGCAAGAAGTGGCGGATGCCTTCTACCAGGTGCGCAAGAAGGTCGGCGACATCTCCAGCGAGCTGCCGCAGGGCCTGCTCGGCCCGTATTTCAACGACGAGTTCGGCGATACGTTCATCACGCTGCATTCGATCAGCGGCGACGGCTATTCCTATCCGGAACTGAAGAAATTCGCGATCCAGGCGCGCGACATGCTACTGACGACGCCGGGCGTCGAAAAGGCCGTCATCATCGGCGACCAGCCTGAGAAGATCTATATCGACGTCTCGTCGAAGGCGCTCGCTGAGCGCGGCCTGACGATCCTCGATCTGCAGAACGCCATCAAGGGCCAGAATAATGTCGATCCGGCCGGCTCCGTCGATACCGGCCTGCGCTCGGTGCGCATATCGGTCGAAGGCGACGTGAAGAAGGCGGCCGATATCCGCGAGTTGCGCCTTCGCGCCGGCGGCCAGGTGACGCGCCTCGGCGATATCGCCACCGTCAGTTCCGGGCTCGAAGATCCCTACCAGCGCAAGTACCGTTTCAACGGCCACGACAGCGTTCAGGTCGGCGTCGTGATGGCCAAGGGCTTCAACGTGACTGATGTCGGCAAGGGCGTGGAAGCGACCTATCAGCGTTTCGAAGAGGCGCTGCCCTACGGCGTCGCCGTCGATCAGATCGCCAACCAGCCGGACGTGGTGACCGATGCGGTCAGCGAATTCATGCATGCACTCGGCGAAGCTCTCATCATCGTGCTGGTCGTCTCGTTTGTGTCGATCGGCTGGCGATCGGGCCTCGTCATCGCCATTGCCATTCCGCTGGTGCTGGCCGCCACCTTTGCGCTGATGTACGAACTCGGCATCGACCTACAGCGCATCTCGCTCGGCGCATTGATCATCGCGCTCGGCCTGCTTGTCGACGATGCAATGATCGTCGTCGAGATGATGGAGCGAAAGCTGGAGGAGGGGCTCGTCAAGATCGACGCGGCAAGCTTCGCTTATTCCTCGACTGCCTTCCCGATGCTGACCGGCACGCTGATCACCACGGCCGGCTTCATTCCGGTCGGCTTCGCCGCCTCGACGGCCGGCGAATATGTGCGCTCGCTGTTCTACGTCGTCGGCATCGCGCTTGTCACCTCGTGGTTCGTCGCGGTCTACTTCACGCCGTGGCTCGGCTATATGATCCTCAAGCAGCGCCATCACGCCGGCGAGCATCGCGACGCCTTCGACACCGGCTTCTATCGCCGGTTGCGCGGCACGGTCAGCTGGGCGGTGCGCCACCGCGTCATCGTGCTGCTGCTGACGCTCGGCACCTTCGTCACCAGCCTCTGGGCCTTCCAGTTCATTCCGCAGAATTTCTTCCCGCAATCCTCGCGGCCGGAAATCCTCGTCGATCTCTGGCTGCCCGAGGGCACCAGCATCAAGGAAGTCGAGGTGCAGGCAAAGGCGCTCGAAGCCAAGATGATGGATGATCCCGACAAGCGGTTCATCGCTACCTATATCGGCGAAGGCGCGCCGCGCTTCTTCCTGCCGCTCGACCAGCAGCTGCGCAATCCGAACTTCGCCCAGCTGCTCGTCATGGCCAACGACGAACCGGCGCGCGAGCGGCTGATCGTCAAGCTGCGGACGATCCTTGCGGAAGACTTCCCCGATATTCGCGGCAAGGTCGACCGCCTCTTCCTCGGTCCGCCGACCGGCTGGCCGGTGCAGATGCGCGTCATGGGGCCTGACCGCCAGGAAGTCAGGGAGATCGCCAACCAGGTAAAGGCGCGCTTCCAGGCCAATCCAATGCTCGGCGCCATCCATGACGACTGGCTGGAAGAGGTGCCGGCGATGAAGCTGGTGATCGACCAGGATCGCGCCCGGGCACTTGGCGTCTCCTCGCAGCGTGTCCGTCAGATGCTGCAGACCGCCATGTCAGGGGCTGCGCTCGACGATTTCCGCGACGGCGAGGAGACGGTTTCGATCGTCGCCCGCGAGCCGGATGCCAGCCGTTCGCTGCTGTCGGCGGTCAACTCGGTCTATGTCCCGACGGATTTCGGCGGCTTCGTGCCGGTCTCGCAGGTCGCCAAGGTCGTGCCCGTCATGGAGCAGGGCATCGAATGGCGGCGCGACAGGCTGCCGACGATCACCGTGCGCGCCACGTTGCCTGACGATGTGCAGCCGAACGACGTGGTGATGAAGATGTATGCCGACATGAAGGACCTGCGCGACAGCCTGCCAGCCGGCTACAAGGTCGAGATCCAGGGCGGCGCCGAGGATGCAGCGGAAAGCCAGATGTCGATCGCCGCCAAGGCGCCGATCATGCTCGCCGTCATCATCGTGCTGCTGATGGTGCAGCTGCAGCATTTCGGCAAGGCGATGCTGGTGCTCGCCACCGGACCGCTTGGAATCATCGGTGCGGCGGCCGCATTGCTGATCAGCGGCGCGCCCTTCGGCTTCGTGGCGATCCTCGGCGTCATCGCGCTGCTCGGTATCATCATGCGCAATTCGATCATCCTGGTCGACCAGATCGACCAGGATATCAAGGCCGGCATGCACCGGCAGGAGGCGATCGTCGGTGCGGCCGTGCGCCGTTTCCGGCCGATCATGCTGACGGCGCTGACCGCCGTGCTGGCGCTGATCCCGATCTCGCGCGGTGTCTTCTGGGGTCCGCTCGCCTACGCGATGATGGGCGGCATCCTGGTTGCGACCGTGCTTACCATTCTGGTTCTGCCCGCCGGTTACGCCCTTTTCTTCGGCCGAGAGCCGAAGGCAAAGGACGAGCCAGGCCGGCATGCCGACGCCATCCAGGAAGAGGCGGATGACAGACATCCGCCGGCGTTGGCAGCTGAGTGAGGACGGCGCGGCGAAAGCCGCGCCGTTTTCCTTGCAGATCACAGCTTACTCATCAAGCAGCGTCGCTGCCTATAGCGCCGCGCAGTCTTTACTGCCTGCTCCGTCTTGGAGCTGCGCGCCGATTCCATTGCCCTCTCGAAAAAGCTAAGCTGCGAAAGCATGCCGGGAGACCAACCACGATCCCGGCCACCAACTGACGGGGCAAGGCACGATCATGGCCGATTACCATCTGGAAGCAAGCTGGAGCCCGATCGAAGGCAGCTTTGGGCGCCTGACCTTCACGCTGTTCAATCTTTCGGCCGAGCCACTGTCGACATTCTTGCTCGCCTATACATCAGAGACGCGGGTTGCCGACAAACATGTCTGCGACGGCGGCAGCCTCAAGCGGCGGGTCGCGCATTTCCATGAATTCGTGCCGCCCGAAGACCTGAGCGTGCCGCCCGGCGGGCGCTGGCGGTTCACCGTCGAGGGGCTGACCAGGGAGCCAAAACATAGGACGGCCGGTATCAAATCGGCCTATCTGACACTTGGCGACGGGCGCCACGTTCCTGTTGGTTTCGGCGATCTCATGCTCGAAGGCCGGAATGGCGGCGTAGCGCCGCCGCTTCTGCCGCCGGGCCGGGCCGAGGAACCTTACTCGCTGCTGCCCTGGCCGCTGGCGCTCGGGCTGAAGGCGGGAGAGCTGCCGGTTATCCTTTATCCGGCCGAGCGGATGCGGCCCGATGCGGTCAAGGCGCTCTCGCTGGTTCTCGCGCTCTACGAGCGGCTCTATCCGGCCGACAACGTGCCGTTTTCCCTCAGTGCCGTCGAAGGCGGGCGGGCCATTCGTTTCGTCACCGAATCGTCGATCGCCGCCTTTGCCTACGAATTGCGTTTTACGGCGCATGAGATCGTGCTTTCGAGCGCGGATGTCGCCGGGCGGCAATACGGGCTGATCAGCCTGGCGCAACTGCTGCACGGCGCCCGCGCCGATCCCGAGCGCTTCAAATTCCCCAATTTCGGCACGATCGCCGACCAGCCGCGTTATGACTGGCGCGGCTGCCATCTCGATGTGTCCAGGCAGTTCTATCCGGTGGCGGACGTCGTGCGGCTGATTGATATTCTCGCCTGGAACAAGCTCAATATCTTCCATTGGCATCTGACGGATGACGAAGCGTGGCGGCTGGAGATCAAGGCCTATCCCGCGCTGACGGAGATCGGCGCCCGGCGCGGGCCGGATGAAGTGCTCGTGCCGCAGCTCGGCGACGGGGCGCAAACGCGCTCCGGCCATTATACCCAGGAGGACGCCAGACGGATCGTTGCGCATGCAGCCTCGCTGCATATCGAGGTAGTGCCGGAAATCGATATTCCGGGCCACAGCATGGCGACGCTGTTCTCGCTGCCCGAACTCGTCGACGGGCAGGAGGCGCCGGACAGTTACCGCTCGGTGCAGGGTTATCCGAACAACGCTCTCAATCCGGCGGTGGAATTCACCTATGAATTTCTCGGCAAGGTGTTCGACGAAATGGTGGCGCTGTTTCCCGGCGAATATCTTCATATCGGCGGCGACGAGGTGGCGCATGGCTCCTGGCTGTCCTCGCCGCTCTGCAAGGCACTGATGGAGCGGGAGAAACTTGCCGGCACCGCCGAGCTGCAATCCTATTTCCTGAAACGTATCAAAGCCATGCTGTCGGAACGCGGCAGGAAACTTGCCGGCTGGAACGAGGTCTCGCATGGCGGCGGCGTCGACCGCGACGGCACACTGCTGATGGCCTGGGAAAAGCCCGCCGTCGGCATCGAGCTGGCACAGGAAGGCTACGACGTGGTGATGACGCCAGGGCAGGCCTATTATCTCGACATGGCGCAGGCTGAGGCCTGGCCCGAGCCCGGCGCCGCCTGGGCGGGCTACGCGCCGCCGGAACACACCTATGCTTACGAGGCCGAGGGCGAGTTGCCGGAGGCGCTGCAGGATAAGATGCGCGGCATCCAGGCCTGCATCTGGACCGAGAACTTCATCTCGCGCGCCTATTTCAACCGGCTGGTTTTTCCGCGTCTCCCGGCGGTCGCCGAGGCTGCCTGGACGCCTTCTGTGCGTAAGGACTGGGATCGCTTCGCCGCGATCGTGCGGATGTGGCCGGTGCTTTAAGGAATCGCAATTCCGGATGGAAAATCGCTTCGCACTTTTCGTGGAATTGCTTCAGGCCGTCTCGGCCTTCAGCCCCAAAAGCGCTGCGCCGATCAGGCCGGGTTCGATGCGGCATTCGCTGCGCACCACCAGTGGGCGATCGAACTTGCGCAGGATGCGGGCGCGCACGGCGTGGTCGAGTTCGGCAAGCAGCGGCTCGACATTGGAAAGCCCGCCGCCGACCGGTACGATGGTCGCGCCGGTGATGTTGATCGTCAGCGCCAAGGGCGAGGCGACGAGATCGACATAGACGTCGATCGTCCGTGTCGCCCTCTCCTCTCCACGGCGCCACTGAGCGATGATCTCCTCGCTGGCAAGGTCGAGATCGTGCAGCGTCTTGTGCAGTCGCTCCAGGCCGCGGGCGCCGCCGACAGTGTCGACGCAGCCCTTCTGGCCACAGCCGCAGGCATAGGCGGGAATGGCCACAGGCGGATTGCCGGCCGCGGATGCGATGATCGGCCCGTGGCCCCATTCGCCGGCAAAGCCGCCGGCCTCGTTGACGAGGCGCCCGTCGGCAACCAGGCCGCCACCGACGCCGGTGCCGAGGATGGCGCCGAAGACGATGCGGTGGCCGCGGCCGGCGCCGAGACCGGCTTCGGCAATAGCGAAACAGTCGGCATCGTTGGCGATCAGCACAGGCAGGCCGAGTTCGGCTTCGAGATCGGCCGCGAGCGTGCGGTCGTGGATACAGGGAATGTTGGCGCAGATCAGGCGCTGCGTATCGGGATCGACGACGCCGGCGATGGAGAGGGCGATGCCGTTCGGCTGTTCGCCGGTTTCGGCGATGATGTCGCGCAGGGTCTCGACGAAAGCGGCAAAATCATCCCTGGGTGTCGGGCGGCGGCCGAGGGGAACGATGTCTGTCTCGGAACGAGCGATGCCACCCTTGATGGCGGTGCCACCGATGTCGAATGAAATGATCATTGCCACTCTGCCGTTTCTCTGGTCTCCCAGCGTCTGCTTGCATTGTTGGCGGGGAATTTCAAGCGCTCATTCGGCGGGGTGTCGCCGGCTTTAGGGCGTGCCGTGTGCCATCCCCTCTGTTCTGCAGGACATCTCTCCCGCAGGTCGAATAGGCGGGACGGTTCTCCGTCTTCCATTCCGTCATGGCAAGACGTTGGAGAAATCTGGTGATCCCCAGCCCATCGGCTCCGATCGCAACGGTAATTTCTAACCCCGCAAGTCATTCAATTGGCATATTGCATCGCCAGAATCCGGCCCTACACTTTCATAAACTGTCGGACCCACGACAATCGATACGAGAGAAAACAGTACCATCCGAAGACCACGTCCCAAAGGCCGCCGCCTCTCATCCATTTTGCGGCAGATGGCCGCCGACCACAGCCGCGAACGGATCTCGATCGGCGATCTATTCGACACGATGGGTGACAGGGCGATCAGCGCGTTGATGCTGATCTTCGCGCTTCCGAACGCCTTTCCTACTCCGCCGGGCACCTCGGCCGTGCTCGGGGCGCCATTGATCTTCCTGGCAGCGCAACTGACCTTCGGGCTGAAACCCTGGCTACCGAAGGTGATTGCCAACCGTTCGATGCGCCGGGAGGATTTCGAGACCATTGTCGGCCGCATCCACCGCTGGCTCGCCTGGGCCGAACGCATGCTGAAACCGCGGCTGGCGATCTTCGCCGAACCGCCGGCGGAATATCTGGCCGGGGCGGCATGCCTGCTGCTGTCGATCGTGCTGTTGCTGCCGGTCCCGCTCGGCAATATTCTGCCGGCGATCACGATCTCGGTCTTCGCTTTCGGCATATTGGGCCGTGACGGTCTTTTCGCGCTCATCGGCTTCGTGATGACGGCCGTGTCGCTCGTTATTGCCGGCGGGGTGATTTACGGTCTCGTGAAGGCGGCGATCTATCTCGTCCTGCGATGGCTTGCCTAAGCGGGGGTTTGCCCGAGTGAAGGCGGTTATTTGGCTGGGCTCCCTGCAACAGGCTCGACATTTGCCGGAATTTTGTTTTGATCTGGCGCGATACAGACTCAAACCATGTTCGGCGACGGCGCGCCGGCTCACTTTGCGCGGTAGGCATTAGATGGTAAAAAGATCCGAGACCCCTGCACGGCTCGACGATGCGGCGCGTGCCGGCTGGCTCTACTACGTCGCCGGGCGCACGCAGGACGAAATCGCCGCTGCGATGGGCATCTCGCGGCAATCGGCGCAGCGGCTGGTGTCGCTGGCGGTCGCCGAGCGCCTGATCAAGGTGCGGCTCGATCATCCGATCGCAGCCTGCCTGGAGCTCGGAAGTCAGCTGCGCCGTAAATTCGGGCTGAAACATGTGGAGGTGGTGCCGAGCGATCCCGCGTCGTCGTCGACGACGGTCGGTATCGCCGAGGCAGCGGCGGCCGAGATCGAGCGGTGGCTGAAACGGCCGGAGCCCATCGTACTCGCCATCGGTACCGGCCGCACCTTGAAGGCGGCGGTCGACCAGCTTCCGGCGATCGAATGTCCCAATCACCGCATAGTTTCGCTGACCGGCAATATCGCCCCGGACGGATCGGCGGCCTATTACAACGTCATCTTCAGCATGGCCGATGCGGTGAAGGCACGACACTATCCGATGCCGCTGCCGGTGCTCGTCACCTCGGCGGAGGAGCGCGAGTTGCTGCATGGCCAACAGCTGGTGCGCTCGACGCTTAATATGAGCGCCCAAGCCGATGTCACCTTCGTCGGCATCGGCGAGCTCGGCATCGATGGGCCGCTCTGCGTCGACGGTTTTCTCGAGAAGGACGAGATGATGGAGCTGATGCGCGGGGGCGCTGTCGGCGAAATCTGCGGTTGGATCTTCGATGTCGATGGCAGGTTGATCGACAACCCGATCAACGAGCGCGTCGCGTCCGCGCCGATCCCATCCCGCGATGCATCGATGGTCATTGGGCTGGCCAAGGGCAAGCGCAAGTTCAAGGCGATCAGGGCCGCCGTTGTCGGCCATCAAATCAATGCTCTGATCACCGACGAAGAGACTGCTGAGTTTTTGCTCAAGAACTGAGCAAAAAATATTATATTTAAATCAATGGGATGACTATTGCCTTCGGCACTGCAGCAACGATTGCCGATTGACATTCTTTGTTGTTTGTTGAGTAATTGCCCATGAGCGAAGCGAATGCTCACACCCCATCTTCTGGGAGGAAGATTATGACATTGAGAACTTTTCTGCTGGGCGCCTGCTCAGCACTGGCGTTTGCCGGCATGGCTTCGGCCGAAACGCTGACGATCGCGACCGTGAACAACGGCGACATGATCCGGATGCAGAAGCTGACGGATGATTTCAAGGCGAAGAATCCGGGCATCGACCTTGAATGGGTAACCCTCGAAGAGAATGTGCTGCGCCAGAAGGTCACGACCGACATCGCGACCAAGGGCGGCCAGTACGACGTGCTGACGATCGGCACCTATGAAGTTCCGATCTGGGCGAAACAGGACTGGTTGCTGCCGCTCGACAATCTCGGCGCCAACTACGACGTCGACGACCTGCTGCCGGCCATCCGCAGCGGCCTGACTGTGGACGGCAAGCTCTATGCTGCGCCGTTCTATGGTGAAAGCTCGATGGTCATGTACCGCAAGGACCTGTTCGACGCTGCCGGCCTGAAAATGCCCGACGCGCCGACCTGGGACTTCATTGCCGACGCTGCCCGCAAGATCACCAACAAGGACAAGGAAGTCTACGGCATCTGCCTGCGTGGCAAGGCCGGCTGGGGCGAGAACATGGCCTTCCTGACGGCCATGTCCAATTCCTTCGGCGCCCGCTGGTTCGACGAGAAGTGGAAGCCGCAGTTCGATCAGCCGGAATGGAAGGACACGCTCGATTTCTACGTCAAGCTGATGAAGGATGCCGGCCCTCCGGGCGCCTCCTCCAACGGCTTCAACGAGAACCTGGCGCTGTTCCAGACCGGTAAGTGCGGCATGTGGATCGACGCAACGGTTGCCGCTTCCTTCGTCGCCGATCCGAAGCAGTCGCAGGTCGCCGACAAGGTCGGCTTCGCGCTCGCCCCGGACAAGGGCCTCGGCAAGCGCGGCAACTGGCTCTGGGCCTGGAGCCTCGCCATCCCGGCAGGTACCCAGAAGGCCGAAGCGGCTGAGAAGTTCGTCGCCTGGGCAACCAGCAAGGAATACAGCAACCTCGTCGCCGAGAAGGAAGGCTGGCTGAATGCACCTCCGGGCACCCGCAAATCGCTCTATGCGAATGCGGACTACCAGAAGGCGGCGTCGTTTGCCAAGATGACGCTCGACTCGATCGAGGCGGCCGATCCGACCAAGCCGACCGTCAAGCCGGTCCCCTATGTCGGCGTCCAGTTCGTGGCGATCCCGGAATTCCAGGGCATTGGTACGGCGGTGGGTCAGCAGTTCTCGGCAGCCCTTGCCGGCCAGATTTCGGTCGATCAGGCGTTGAAGAGCGCGCAGCAGCTGGCAACCCGGGAAATGACCAAAGCCGGCTACATCAAATAACAACCTCCTGAGCAAGAGGCGGATTCTTGACAATCCGCCCCTCTGGGCCGCCGATGCCCGAACTGCATCGGCGGCCGCTTTTTCAGACAAAGCCTTCCTGCGGCCGCTCCCCGCTTCAGATCAGATCGGTGATTGCCATGGCAACCTTGCATACCCGCTCCGCAGCGCGCCTGATGATTGCGCCCTCCGTGCTGCTCCTCTTTGCATGGATGATCGTCCCACTTGCGATGACGATCTATTTCTCGCTGCTGAACTACAATCTGCTCAGCCCCGGCATGGAGAGTTTCGTCGGTCTGCTCAACTACGAATACTTCCTGTCCGATCCGGCCTTCATCGCGGCGCTGATCAATACGCTGCTGCTCGTTGCCGGCGTGTTGCTGATCACCGTCATCGGCGGCATCGCCTTTGCGCTGCTGCTTGATCAGCCGATGTACGGACAGGGCATCGTGCGCATTCTGGTGATCGCGCCGTTCTTCGTCATGCCGACGGTGGCAGCACTGGTGTGGAAGAACATGTTCATGAACCCGGTCAACGGCCTGTTTGCCCATCTTGCCAAGGCGCTCGGCCTGCAGCCGATCGACTGGCTGGCGAATGCGCCGCTGTTCTCCGTCATTCTGATCGTCGCCTGGCAATGGCTGCCCTTTGCCACCCTCATCATGCTGACGGCGCTGCAGTCGCTTGACGAGGAGCAGAAGGAAGCCTCCGAAATGGACGGCGCCGGGCCGATCTCGAAGTTCATCTACATCATCCTGCCGCACATGGCGCGTGCCATCACCGTGGTGATCCT
>Ga0102593_1001219_pt1 | contig 27019 bp, 31 predicted proteins | sample AraplaCol_mMS_r2_2_FD_76862 | JGI IMG/M metagenome (GOLD analysis project Ga0102593, IMG submission 76862) | Arabidopsis root microbial communities from North Carolina, USA - plate scrape MF_Col_mMS_r2 (SPADES assembly) (version 2) | ecosystem: Host-associated > Plants > Roots > Endosphere...
AGCGTCATCGATCCGCCGCCTCAGAAAGTGATCACTTATGTCCAGCAGGCTCCGGCCCCGACCGAACGCGTCGTGGTGAAGGAGAAGGTGGTTGTAGGACAGCCCCTGCCGGAGACCGTTGTCGTGACACCAGTCCCCGATGATCCGAAATATGCATACGCGATCATCAACGATCAGCGTGTGATCGTCGAACCTTCTTCCCGGAAGGTCGTCCAGGTCATCCAATGACCGACGGACCGGCTTAGGCCGTTTTTCTAACAGTGAGGGCACGCATCGACGCATGAGAATGCGAGGCGGCATCGCGTGCCCGAAACCTCGGAGATTGATCATGAAAAGCAACCATCTCACCGTGCTCATGGCAGCGTTGTCACTGAGCGTGTCGCCCCTTGCAACATTGTCGGCAGCAGCCCAGCAGGACACCAAGAGCAGCGGCCAGGCCCAATCCGGTTCTCAGACGGGTACGGACTCCGGTTCGCAGTCCGGCTCCAGCGCCACCGGCACCGGCACCGACTGTACCCCCGACGCCTCGGGAGCCTGCCCGCAAGGCAAAGGCCAGTCATCGCAGCAGAAATCCGGTCAGGGCTCGGATACCCAGAAGAGCGCCGAGCAGCCTTCCCAGGACAAGTCTTCGACGAGTGGAAGCGCCTCCGGCAAGGCTTTGACTGAAACCAAGCCTGGATCGCAAGACGCCGGTAGCGGCACGACGACCGAACAGAAGCCCGCCGCCAAGTCCGGCACCACCGATAACAGCGGCGCAGCCACTTCAGGTACGAAGAGCAGCACGCAAAATGCCAAGCCTGCAGAGGGCACGGATAGCGGCACCCCCACGCAGAGCGGTGATGCGTCCAAACAGTCGACCGATCAGAATTCGTCGACGACCAACAAAAGCTCGTCTGAAACCAACGTCAATAACAATAACACGACAAACAATCAGACGAACACCAAGACCAACGTCAACATCTCGGTCGAGCAGCAGACTGAAATTCGCACTGTGGTGAAGGAGGTTCATGTCGAGCCGGTGAAGGAAGTCGACTTCACGGTTTCCGTCGGGGTGAAAATCCCGAAGAAGGTACGGCTGGAACCGCTACCGCCGCGCATCGTGAAGATCGTTCCGCAATATGAAAGCTACCGCTTCTTCATCCTTGCCGACGGTCGGATCGTCATCGTCGATCCTTCTGCATTCACCATCGTCTACATCATCACGGCATAGCAGCCGGTGCCTCGGCGGCCTTCCGCCGCCGAGGCGCTGCGCGAAATTCCGCGCGCGGTCAGCACGTATGGGCAATCTGGCGTTGGAACATCGATGGTGGCACGATACGAAAGCTCGGTACACAGGACCTATTATCCGAGGATTTGTATCATCTTCGTATGGCGAGGAAAGGTGCCCGATCGAATAGGCTGCCCTAGTTCGGGGCTCAAAGAAGTGAGACAGGAAGCGATCACGCGTTATGTCAGCGTGGGCGGCGTGGTTGCCCGAAGCCCCATGGCGGACGGGCCTATAGCGAGGGGTTGCAGGAGGGCGCGGGTCACCAGCAGTGTCAGCTGCTCGAACGCAAGCCTGGCGTTTCGTTGCCCGGGGACGATGTATTCGTAGCGCCCTTCGCTGAGAGGAATTTGCCAGCTACCGCCGAACTTGCTGCGAGCTGCTTATATTCGAAACCTCGACAAACCCCACAATCGCATCATCTCCGCTGGAGCTGATATTTCCACCGGGATTACGTAGGGGTCTCCAGATCGTAGCGCGATGACGCTCTTGCGCTTCTTGATCGGAAGCCCGTGGCCCATATTGGCGACCGAATAGAGGGCCACTTTCAGCTCGCCGCTCATCTTCCACGACTGCAACCTGCCCCAGGGTTTTTCCTCCAAACGGCCGCTGCTCTCTGCAATGCCTTGGACTTCGAGCCACTGAGCAACACAGGCGAGCGCATTGACCGGCTTGACCACCCGGTCTTCCATGCCCTGCCAGATGGTTATCGCAGGCCATGCCTTGGCTTCTGGGGAAATCTCAGCGATGGGTCGTCCCCATCCGCCCAGTGGCGGCGTCGCACCTGACTTCATCGCGCGCAGGGCCGACATCGCATCGCGGGCAGATCCGAATGGCATGCCGGCGATGATCGCGGCGCCGGCAAACAAGGAGGGATAGTTAGCAACAAGTGCGCCCGTCATCGCCCCGCCGGCGGACAGCCCAGCGACGAAGATCCTCGAACGGTCAATGCGATGTCGCTCACACATGTGCTCGATCATCTGCTTGATTGAACGCACCTCGCCGCGGTCTCGAGCCACCGCGCTTGGTCGAAACCAGTTGAAGCAATTTTGCGAATTGTTTGCTCTCTTCTGCTGCGGATAAAGAAGAACGAAACTGCGTTCTTTCGCGAGCTTGGAGAAGCCGGCCGCGGCATCCAGGCTTTCGGGAGTCTGATGGCAGCCATGAAGCAAGACGACAAGAGCGGGGTTCTTCGGCAGCCGCGTCGTCGGGACAAAGGATTTCATCACCAGGCGGCCCGGATTGCTTCCAAACGCGGTTGTCTCGACTAATATCGGTTTCGGGGGACGGGATGTTTTACGTTTCGTTCTGCCTCGGGTCGCTTTGACTGCTTTCTCGATCTGCTTGCTGATTTTCTTTTGGGCTCTGAGGGCCTTTAACAGCGATCTGCCGAAACCGAGCTTCATAGGTCCAGGTTCTCAACCCGCGACAGGAGCGTTCGCAGATCTGGCTGGGCGGCGTCGCGCATGGCGTCTTTCAGTCGAAACCATCGTGTCTTACGAATGCTCTTCTCGGGAAACTCGTCCGCGATCCTAAAAACCTGCAGAAGATGGACGGCCACCCGGTAGTGGTTGGGACCCGTGTCCTTTCGATACGAAAACGAACCGAACACGGCCTCGTCGACGATGCCGACCACTCCGGCTTCCTCGAAGGCCTCTCTCAGCGCCGCAGCGCTGCTGGCTTCACCATCTTCGACGCGCCCCTTCGGAATGCCCCAGCGGCCGTTCCGTCGGCTGGCTACAAAAAGGATATCAAGTCCACCGCCTTCGGTCCTACGGTAGCAGAGAGCACCAGCCTGCGCGACATCGCGACCAGACAGGGTTTTCGTAAGTTCCGTCTGGGCGTCTTCGTTGAGCATTGTCCGCCTCCGGTTCGAAGCCCGCGCAAGCTAGCTGGGAGACTTTCAAGAGTCCAGTTTGCTTCAGTCCTGGCGTGTGGGAACCAAGGCGTCAGCAGTTTCGACGATCGCTGCGAGCAACATCGACGGTCTTGGTTCCAGCGGCGGCCCGATAGTAGATTTCAGTCACCCGAAACCGGCCATCGATACGCTTGCATTGGACGATGACGTCGATTGCGATCTTCAGCATCTCGCGTATGTCGTCTCGCTCCAGGTCCCGTCCGCCGTCGGATTCCTTCACCAGCAGTGTCAGCTGCTCGAATGCCAGCCGGGCAGAATCGGCGTGCACGGTTGTGATCGAGCCCGGATGACCGGAGTTTACATTGCGAATGTAGTAGAACGCAGTCCCGTCGCGCAGCTCCTGCAGAAGAATGCGATCCGGTCGCATGCGCAGACAGGATTCGAGCAGATCCTTTGCCCCGACCTTTGCCAGCCCTTGGCCGCCCTTGGAGTAGAAGAGACGGACATGGTTCGGTTGCGGGATGACGAGCTCGGGCGTGTCTTCGATCGAGATGATGCGTTCGCTCGAAGGGATATGGCGGATCAACGCCTTCGAAAGTGTCGTCTTGCCGGAGCCCGTCGCCCCAGAGATGATGATGTTCTTGCGTGCGTGAACGGCCTCTCGAAGAAATGCCTGGTATGAGCCGGTTCGATGCAGTTCCAGGAGCCTACGGTCGATTGCAGAAACGTCCGCGTCTTCCCTTGCCACCTCGGCGAACAAGCCGCCTTGATCAAGATCGTTCAGGCTGAGCGACACCGAGGACGGCTTTCTGATCGTGATGCTGACGGTTCCCTTTGTCGTGGCGGGCGGGATGACGATCTGGATCCGCTCGTCGCCGGGCAGTGTGGCCGAGAGGATGGGCCGGGTTTCATCGATCGACTGGTTGGAGAAGCTGGCGACAGCCCGCGCCAGCCGCATCAGCTTGTCGAACGACAGCTCCGGCAGATCGTGGGATTGCCAACCGGCCGTCCCCTCGGTGATGACCTGGGTTGGCCAGTTGACGATGATCTCGTAGAGCGACTTGTCGCGCAGGAAGGGCGACAGCGGTACCAGCAGCTCGCGCACGACGCCGGAATCGGCTCCTTCAGTCATGGGCGGCCTATTTCGTGACCAGGGTGGAGGCGCGGCTGAAGTCGCCAAGAACCGCCCGATCGTAGATGCGGTTGCGCGGTTCGCTCACGCGAAGCCGATAGACGCTCGAGAAGTCGAGATCACGCGCCACAAAGATCGAGACCAGCTCTCCTTGATGCTTCAACAGGGTCGGCGGAATATTGATCGACTGCTCGACGGCGATGGTCGCGGCCTGCTTGCCGGCGCTCGTCGTGTTGTCTGCCTCGACATCGCTATCCTGCAGCTGGCTGCTGGCGTAGGAAGTGGCGTCGCCGACGATCGACAACAGTATCGCGCTGCCGAAACGCTCCCACCAATGGGTATCGACGTAGCCGTCGATACCGGCACGCCCGAGGGCATCGGTTGCCGGCGACGCCAGCGTAATAATTACCCCCTTCGGCGTCTTTGCCCGATTCCAGAGGACAAACAGGCGTTTCTGGCCACGGCGAAGGCCGCCACGATATTCGCCAACGACCTGCGTGCCCTTCTCCATCAGCACGACGCGGCCGTTGTCCGACAGGACGTCGCGGTTGATGACACAGCTCGTGAAGCCGGGTTGGTCGGAGGACAATGCCGTCTCCAGGACGCATGGAATAGACGTACCCATTGCAACGATGAAGTCGCGATTTCCGAGCGTGCCGGCCCGCGAGCCTTGCAACTGCGTCGGCGTCAACAGCCGATTGAAGCGCTGGTCCTCGGTTTCCGCCTGGGCAGAGAGATTGCCCGGGTTGTTTCCCAGCGGCAGGTAGTTCGAGGTGGCGTCAGTGCTCGCATCTTCGTCCTGACGACGGGCCGGCGGTGATTTCTCGCCACCATAGGCGATGACCGGCGCGCGGCGGGCGGCGTCGAGGAGCTTCTCGTCCTCGCCCGTCTGCTCGGGCATGCCGGGGGTTGGCAGGAGGTTTTCCGGCGGCGCGGCGACCGGCTGGACCGGCTCCTTGGCCGGCTCGAAATCGGATGTCTGACGGATGACGACGCGTTCGGGCTGGACCCCGTCGGCGGGCTTCTCCTGCCCGCGCATCGACCAGAGCGCAAAGCCGACGAAAGCGACGATCGCCAGCGCCACCACACCACGTCTCACCGCCGGATTGTTCTCGAAGCCCCGAGCCGTGCTCGTTTCGGCGCGCTCACCAGGAATGTGGGTGCTGTTATCTTCCTCGGCCATGACGTCCTCCTATTGCCCTGTCGCAGCTTGCGTCTTCACGACGCGCTCGACAGAGGGTGAGGTCGTATTGGTATCGGGATTGATGCCGATACGATCATAGGCCTCGTTGAAGACGCAGAGGACGTCGCCTCCCCTGCGCAGGATAAATTTGCGGCTGATCGCGTGCACCAGCACCAGGTTGCTGTCGACGGACTTCGGCACCAGGCTCTCACTGCCGTCGGAGTTCTCCATGTAGATCGCCGGCATTTCCTGGTTGCCTGCAAAGGCGAAGGTGGTGACCTTGCCGTTGTCGTAGACCGCCTGCGGTTCAAGTGCCGCGGACCCTTGCGCCGAATAGCGCCAGTTGCGTGGCCCATAGGCTTCGTGAAGAGCAAGGACCTTGTCCGCTTCGCCGGCCTGAGCCGCTTGCGCACGAGCAGCCGCATCGAGCCTGCGGCGTTCGGCCTCGTCGGCGGGATAGCGATACTTCACATAGAAGTAGGTGTTCTGGCCGGCCTCGACGGTGCCATCGCGAACCGTCAGCTCCATCTGATAGCTGCGGGTCGAGCCGTCCCGCCTTGTCGTCACAACCGAGATGTTCGTCACCGGCTGGTTTTCGCGGGGTTTCAGGAACAGGATGTTGCCGGCCGGCGCCACCTCCCATGCGACGCTGTTGCCGAGCGCGACGTGGGCGATCTCCTCGTCGGCCGCGAACTCGATCTGCACCGAGGAGCGTAAGGTGCCGACGATCTTGGTGATGTTATAGGGCTGATAGTCGATGAAACGGACGCGGCTATCCTGCGACGCGCCACGCGGGATGTCGAGCGCGAACGCTACCTGGGAAAAGCCGGCGGCCAGGGCCAGGGCGATCAGGGAACTCTGCTTCAATTGATGGCCTCCGGATCGGCACGATAGTCGCTGACGGCAAAACCAAGCGGATTGGTCAGTCGGTCGGTCGAGGACATCGGCGCGTTGACATAGGAGAAGGTGAGCGTTGCAACCCAGTGGGTTGTCCGGACATCGTCACCGCGAGTGACCGTCCTCGTATAGCGCACCGATACGACATTGGCGTTGAGCAGCGAGATCGAGACGATGTTGACGCGTGACGTTGCGCTGCGCCCATAGATATTCTGCGGAGAGTCCGGATTGCCGCCTCGGTAGATCGCCGCAAAGCGCGTCTGTTCCGGCTGGGTCGAGAGGAGCGCGACGGTGCGAAAATTCTCCTCGGCCTCGCTCCAGACATAGGCTTCCCGGGCGCGCACATATTTGGCGGCGAAGTACTTCGTCACCGCCTCGTCATAGCTGCCGGCGGTCGAGGTCAGCGCCGAGACGACGTCGACGATGCCGGTCGAATTGTCGACCCGAACGACGAACGGCTCGACCGTTTTCAAGGGCGTCAGGCCGGCAACGGCGAAGATCGAAGTGGCGGCAAGCACGCTTGCGGCGATCGCGATTGACCAGGCGATGCGTGCCGAGCGTTCTACCTGGACCAGCCGATCCTGATCGAAACGGCGCGCCTTGTCGAAATAGTCTTTCAGACTGTCCGTATTCACCATGTCACCGCCCCCGGCACGGCCGATAGGAACCCACGGCATCGAAATGCGCGAAGGCGGCAGGCTCCTCCGTCGGCGGCTCTTCGCTATAGGAAGTCGCCTGGCCGGCCGCCGTCGCCGGGACATTATCAGAGCCACTCTGCTTGGCAGGCTTGTCGTCCTCCCATTGCCACATGGCGCGGTTGAGCGGCCGGCGTGAATAGCCGTCGCATTTGGGCAAGGGGTGGGAGGCCGAAGCGCAGCCCGTGAGCTCCATGGCAATGAAAAGCGATAAGAAGATGCGGATCATCTGAACGTAAACCTCTGAAACGTTTTTTACGGAGAAGTCGTCATTCGGCTCCTCAGGATCTGAGGCGGCGGCTGACGGAACGGGCGCCGCGGCCAACCGCTCGGGCACCATGCGAGGCCGCCCAAGCAAGCGTGCCTTCGTGTGCGTCTCGGGCAGCACCATAGCCGTAGGTCAGCGATGCCCCGCCCGCCGCGAGCGCGGAGGCAATGCCTGGCAGCTGATAGAAGACGTAGAGAGCGGCAAGGCAGATGGCGCAAAGGGCGACCGGACGCATCATGACGTCGGTATAGCTTTCGACCGCCGTGAAGGTCGTGTCGATACAGCTGATCAACAGTGAGCCGATCGCGACGACCAGGACCTGGAGAATGACGAAATTGACAAGCTGACCGATCCAGGATTCGGTGAAACGACGAGTGGACTGGAACATCGCAAGCGCGACGAAGATCGGGCCGATGGCCAGCACGATGGCAAGCGCCAGCCGGGCATAGAGCGAGACGATATAACCGATCGCCGCCACGGTGAAGCTCGCGCCGATCGCCATCATCCCGCCGATGCCGGTGACGATGTCGGCCGGCCATGTGGCACGCGCCCAGATTTCGCGCGCGCATTCCTGGCCCTTGTCGAGCAGACTGTCGAAGGTGGAAGCGCTGGGCGCCGTTCCCGAGTTCAGCGCCTGCGAGATCTCGCGGGGCAGCGTCTCGAAGAAGATGTTGGTGACGTAGGTCTGATACTCGCTGGCGTTGCGCACCAGCATGACGATGATGGCAAGCTTCATCGCCCGAAACGCGAATTCGAGAATGGGTTCCTGGACCGAGCCCCGCAGGACAAGGTAGCCATAAAGCACGACGTAGAGCGTCAACGCCGCGGTCAGCGGACCGCCGATCCAGCTGGCGATGTTCGACGTGCCCGACGAGATGAAATTCTCCAGAGGCGACTTGAACTGGGCATCGACGAAGCTGAAGACCTGGTACATCACTCAGCCTCCTGACGATTTACGCGGAAGCCGAAGCCGAATCCTCCACTCCGCCGCCTCGGCGTTTTGACAATTCGGCGTCTGACGCAAGGCGCCGGGGTTGTTGCGGCATTCACTTATGATCTTCGCGAGCAGAGCCTCGTCAGCCATCAGCTCGTCGACGGTATAAATCCTGTCTCCCTGGCCGAAGCAGCCGGAAAGGGTGAGTGTGAAGATGCCAAGAAGGAGAAGTTTCATTTAAGCGCCTCCCCCATGGCATCCAGGCGCTTTCGCCAGTCCTCGGCCTTGCGCTGGTCGTCGACCTGAACCTGTGCCTGCTGGACCATCTGGAGAGCCTGCATGCGCAGCACGTCGGTTTGCAGAAACGCGGTTTCGGCCTGCAGGCGTGCCTGAAGATCGGCGATATCCTTGGCATCCGCAGCACCTGATATCTGCTGGCGCAGCTGATCGATGCCGTCGATGCGCTTGGTGGCGGCATCGTAGATCTGCTGGCCGAGGCTCATCTGGCCGGCATTCTGGTTCTGGGCGCGCGCCAATTCCTGCGCATAGAAATCATTGGCGCTGGTGCGATAGGTGGAATTATCATCAAGGAATTTCGAGGCGGAATTGCCGAGGACACCGGTGCCATTGCCCTTGAGCAGCCCTTCGATGGCATTGAAATCCTGCGGCAATGCCTTGCGGATCGAGGGATCGTTCAGCAGACCGGCGACATCGGCCATATTGGTGACCTTGTTCAGCGATGCATAGAGCTGCTGGGCCTGTTGAAGCTGCTGATTGAGCGTGTCCAGCTGGGATTTCAGCTGGGTGATGCTCTCGATCTGCTTGGCGATCGCCGTCTCATCGATCACCGGAATGCCCTGTGCCGACACCGTTCCAACAGGCACGAGTGCCGCCATCAACACCAGAACCAACCCTGTTTTGAGCCTTTCCATCAACCCGTCCTCCTTCTTTGCTGAAACAATGGCAGCCAGTCTTCGAGACGGTCGCCAACCTGCGCCCGGATCGCCTCGGCGAGTTCGATGTTGGCGGTGCGGCCGGACAGAATATCGAGCTCGTCGTCGAAGCCCCTGAGGTTCAATTCCGCGACGACGCTGTTGTGGCCCTGCTTGACGATGAAGCGGCGGCTTTCGACCGAAAGCTCGCGGGAGACAAGCTCGAACTCGCGCTCCGTCAATTTGAACCCGTCGACGTAATCGCCATGGTCGCCGCGCGGGTTGGGAAGGAAGATCTGCGTCGGGCACTGCTCGATGATCGTGTGGGCAATCGGCAAGACGATCGCATCGCGCGGGCTTTGGGTCGCAAACAACATCAGCCCGTTCTGTTTGCGGATCGTCTTCAACTTGTTCTGCGCGAGATCGCGAAAGCCCGCGTCCTGCAACGCCTTCCAGAACTCGTCGATGACGATGATGATCCGGCGCCCGTCGATCAGCTGCTCGATGCGGAAGAACAGATAGGCCATCAACGGGGTGCGGATTTCCTCATTGTCGAGGAAGTCAGTCATGTCGTAGCCAATGAACTTGGCGCCGATCCCGATGTCGTCGCTCTCATTGTCGAACACCCAGCCAAGCGGTCCTCCCCTTTCCCAACGCCTGAGCCTTGAGGCAATGCCTTCGGGATCGGTGTTGTTGAGGAAGGTGCGCAAGGCCCCGATCGAGCGCCTTTCCACCGGCAGGTCCGCCAGGCCATCGATGGCAGAGGCGATGTCGCGCAGCTCCAAGACCGTCAGTTCACGCTTCGCCGACCCGACCAGCTGGCCGACCCAGCGGGCGAGGAAAACTCTGTTCTCAGGCGTCAGTTCAAGTGCCTTCAACGGCGCGCAGCCGGTAGCAACGCCGTTTCGAAGCGGCAGGTAGGTGCCGCCTGCCGCCCGGACGAACAGTTCGGCTCCGCGGTCCTTGTCGAAGAAGACCATGTGGGGATCATGTTTTTCGAGCTGGGAGAGCATGAAGTTCAAGAGCACCGTCTTGCCGGAGCCGGACGGGCCGCAGACGAAGGTGTTGCCGAGGTCGCTATGGTGGAAATTGAAATAGAAGGGCGAGCCGGAAGCAGTCTTCAGCATGGCGACGGCCGGTCCCCATTCATTGCCGTCTTTCTTGCCGGTGGGGTAGGAATGATAGGGGGCGAGCGCTGCAAAATTTCGCGACGTGACGGCGCCCGATCTTGCGCGATAGCGGAAATTCCCCGGCAATTGCCCCCACCATGCCGCCTCGAGCCCAAGATCCTCGCGGGCGACGACCGCCCCGCCGTTGGTGAGATAGGCGCGTGCTTTCGCCATGTGGTCTGCCAGCTCCTTCACCGAAGGCGCAAAGACCGACAGCGCCAGATGGTGCTCTCCAAGGACAAAGCGGTTCGACTCCAGCTCGTCCATGGCATCGCCAAGCTCGTCGATCTGCGACGCCGCCTTGTCGCCAGCGCTGACCATCTGGTTTTGTTTGCGACCCATGATCGTGCGCGCATCGGCTTTCGAGACGAAGGCAAAAGACTGCGTCAGGATGAGCTCGAACGGCGCCGTCAGGATGCCGTCGAGCATTCCGCTGCGGGTCGTCGCCGGATATTCCTTGAACCCGAATAGGCCGGCATAGCGGCTTTCGGCCTCATGACGGATCTCGATCGTCTCACGCCCGAAGATCACCCGATCCGAATAGATCGCCGAGGATATCCGGCCCTCCGTCAGCGGGATGCGCTCCCGCCGGCCGCCGACGATCTGATGCAGGACCTCGCTCGGCTCGGAGAAGAGAATGTCGTCCTGCTCGTAGAGGGAGAGCACCCGGGGCTCGAAGCGTTTCAGCCCGGCGGTCACGTCGGATAGCTTGTCGCGGAGATGCTTCAAGGCATCTTCGTCGAGTTCGATGCCGGCGCGGCGCGCCCTGCGCAGGCGTGAAAGCAGCCTGGCTGCTGCTTCGGCGGGATCCCGGCCCGGATGCCAGACCAGCGAGAGGTAAAGATCGTTTCGAAACAGATCCTCCGCGACCATGCGGTCGCGGTAGCGCGCATTCAGCCCTTGCGAGAAAGAATTGGCGAACTCTCCCTCCGGATAGGTGTTGTCGCGACGACGAATGACATGCGTCCAGAGCGCCAGGCGCTCATCGGCGATGTTGCGGTAGAGCGTATTGAGATCGCGGTGCAGACTGTTGAGATCCAGGACATCGGCGGTCTCGAAGGATATGCCTTCGAGCGCGAGCATCACCATCAGCGCCCTGGATTCGAGGGCAATCATCGTCTCATCGACATGACGGACGTGCGGAATGAAGGTCTCGGGCCCGAGTTCGCGCGAGCGAAGCGTTGCGATGCTAGGCAAGGGTCAGATCCTTTTCGTCATAGCGCCTGATGAGCGTCAGGGGCGAGAGGGTCGCGCCGCCCCAAAAGGCGGCGTTGCGCGACCGGCCGCGGGTCTCGATCCACGAGATCAGGATGCGGAACATGTTGTGGTCGTGCTTGACGAGTGTTCGGAATATGAAATGGAAGACGACACCGACAAGCGCGTAGGCGATCGAGCCAGCGGTGATGTAGAGGATCGTCGTCAGCATGACGTTCATGCCCATCGCCTCCATCGTCACGCCGGCGATCATCGCCGGGCGGGTACAGGCAAGGAACAGGGTGTCCTCCTCGATCGCGGCGGTGGTCACCATGTTCATCAGCTTCCGACGATCGTATTGACGAGTTCCGTCGCACCGAAAATCCCGCCGATGCCGATGATCCAGAAGCCGGCGCGGCGCAGATCCATGTAACCGAACATCCAGGCGATGCAGATGATGATGACGGCGATGACCGCGAGCAGACGGGCGATGTTGCCGGTCAGCATGTCGACGATGTTCTGCAGGACGGTTTCGACGCCGGCTGCCTGGGCAAAGGCGGGCTCCACCAGGCAGGCGACGATGACGGCGGCCATCAGGAGAGGGGCCGCCACAGGGCGAAGGTTTGCTTTCGAGATCATTGGCTTTGCTCCGATCGAGTTTTTTGAAACACGAGAACCTGGGATGACCGCCGGGCGTTGAAGACGTCCCACGATGCGGCTTCACCGGATTGGGGAGGGAATTGTTCGACCGCGGACGCCTCCCGGCTGGGTGACGGCTCGGCGCGAGGCGCTTCGTCACGCGGCTCGACGATGGCGAGAGAGGCCATGCTGGCAGGAAGGCGCCCCATTTCCTGGCGGACCTGCTCGTCATATTTGACCATCTTGCCAACAGACGGATCGTCACGCCCGTAGTAGGACTGAAGCATCACTGTTTCGGCCTGCTTCGCATCGGCGCCGAAACGCAAGGCAAGGCGATAATAGCCGTCGAGCAGGGTGGCCGTCGCCTTGAGGTTCATACAGGGATCGAACGCATCCGAAATCGATAGCTTGAGCCTGCGCAGTTCCGCCTCGCCAATGCCGCCAAGACCGATCTGAATGTCCTGACGATTGGCAACGAGGGAGGTCGCGAGTTCAATTGCCTCAGCCTTTGATGCGGGTTGACGCTCAAGCGGCGGGCCGCTGTTGATGCGAATGGCGAAAGGCTTGAAACCACTTTCGAGACTGATGACGGCGGCGAGCGTCCTGACCTCCACCATGGGCGCGCAATCCTGGGCGAGATCCATGAAAGTGACGGCCATCGATCAGTACCAGACCCGTTGCGTCGCCATCCCATCGATCGTCACGTCGACATAGTGGGGCTGCGATCTCACCTTCGGGCGGGCCGTCGGATAGCCCATGCATTGGCGCCCACCATCCGACCGTTGCCATCGCGGGGACAGAACCGAGCCGTCGCCGGAACTGCGGCTCTCACCGACATTGGGGCATAACGCGTCGCTCACTGGCTGGAGGGCCGCCGACACGCAGATGGTTTCTTGCCCGCGCGGGCCATAATCGGTCTTCAGCCGGTATCCGGTTTGGCAGTAATAGGGCTCATAGCCCGGGCGCGAACTGTGGAAGGTGGCGCCGCTGCATGCCGGGAAGGAATGCCCCTCGGCAAGCTCACGCCACAGTTTCTGGATCGACGGCCGGCATGCGGCGAACTGCGTTGGGCCTCCGGGGTTGGAAAGGCACAGGATAACCTCGCAGCCCCACTCATTTGCTTGCGCCTTGCCAGGTGAAGTAAGGTAGGGTGGCGCCAGGCAGCAGGCCGCGACGACCGAGTTGAACAGAAGGTTTTTCATGAGCACGACCCTCCAGAGGATATTCGGTTGCGGAAGAGGTGGCTTGCCTGTAGAACAATCTATACTGATTTATATAACACAGTAAAATAGCATGACAAGAGCACTTGAAACCCAATGGCGTAATCTGGCTTTCTCAGGTCTCATCCTGCACGAAATCCTCGATCATCCCCTCGAAGACGAGACCCCTCAGGCAAGGCTGAAACAGGTCGGCATGATGACTGTCCTCTACAGCATGAACCAGGCACACCAGAAGTTAACCCTTTCCAGTATCATGGAAATTACCGCTCTGACACGCACCGGCGTCAAGGAGACGGTCGATCTCTTGGTGAAACGGGGGATGCTCGACGAGACGATCGTGAAGAACTCGATGGGTCGTGGAACGGCGCGCCAGTTCGAGATTTCACAAGCGCTTCTGGAGAAACTGAGCTCATTCGGAGCCGGATGAATGACGGATTTAAGTGACGTTTTTTGTCGTCCAAAGGCCGTCGCTCAAGATATCGGCGCAACGCCTGTAGCGACCCATTGTGGCGGTCGATCGATGCCAGCTGAAGAATGGAAGGCGATGGATCATCCCTTTCCGGCAATCCAGCCATCTCAGGCGCCGTCTTCCTCATAAAGGGAAAGAATCCTGCCGTTGGCGAGGCGTTCCAATTGCATAAAGGCGGCGCCCGACTGAACAGAAAAGCGAAGGCTTGCGGGGGCACCTCACCCGCGTGAGGCGCGCCTGTTCCTGCCCTCATCCGAGGGGTTCAACCCTCAGTGGACCGTCCAATTCACCACGGCGTAACGGGCAATTTCTGGCCGAAGCTCGAAGGTCCGTCGCAGAAGCCGGGCAGCCTCGTCCATGACAAAGACGACGTCCGTCAACTTTTCGATTTCAACGTGAAGCCGATAGGCTTCGACCTCGTCGAGGCCTGCTCCCAGAAGTCGCCTCGCCGCATCGATCACGCGTTCGGTGCGATCAACGACCTCGAGACTATTCTTGATGATCATGTCGAGCATGCGTTTTCCCCTCGCTTGCAGGTCAAGCGTGGCGGAGAATCAACTTATTCGCAATCCCGAAACGACCTAGATCCGATCTCGTACCCTGTCGTAAAGATCGCGCATCTCGTCGAGCGCGCGGTCGTAACGCGAGCGGGGCGGCGCCGAGCGGGACCCTCCTATTGCGAAGGCGATCGCCCCGACGGCAGCTGCGACCGCAATCATCGTCGAAACAGGATACAACTTCACCGTCGCCTCTGTCTGCCTGGCAGCTTTCCGCGCGCCACTCTTGATAGTCTGGGCAGCATCCGACACCTGCTTCTGCAATGTTTCGAGCTGCTTGCGAACGGCTGCGAATTCTTCGCCAGGATCATAAGCGCGCTGGACAGCGGCGCCGACTTCTCCTGTCGCAGTATTCACGATGCCCTTTGGTACCGGGCTGCCGATTTTCGAGCCGGCGGCTTCGAGGGTAGCAGATTTAGCGGACTTGCGAGGTGGCATGGTTGTCCTCCTTACATTTGGTTCTCGGGTAAAAATGGAGTTGCGCCCTAGGAGGGCAAGCCCTTTGCAAAGTGTCCGACGAAGCGAGCGTTACGTGAGCTTCCCGACCAGTTCGGCGTCGTCTGAGAAAGTGAACTGTTGCCGCGCTGGGCGGCTTCATTGGCCAGTAACAGGAGGCACGATGGCAACCACGAAAACTCCCAACGAACGTTTCCTTGATACCTGAAGCCCATCTATTTCGCGGAAATCAAATCCTGAAGGTCCTACCGAAGACGGCGCACCGCCCTGTCGGAAGAGGGAAAGGCAGGCTTCCTGCTGCAGCGCGACGAAACCCACCGCCAGATCGAAGGTCTTGTGCAGGTCTTCAGCCCGAGAAAGAGCAGAAAACTGCCGCCAAAGCGCTGATCTCCATGATTGGATAGCTCATTCTGTCGAACGAAACCGCCAGGTCGCGGATGGCGCCGGGCGTGTCCCGCTTCCGGCTTCACTCACGCATGTGGATCCCCACAGCATGAATGAGAGAGATGTCATTCCACGGCTATCCAAAATTCGCAAACATATACAATTTGCGCACGAAACAGTGCTTTTGCGGTCTGCATTCCATCGGAAAACGCAGGAATTAACAAAGGCTTAAGCAATTTTGATACTTCTTGCACATTAGTATGACTTATTGACGGTGGTCTTTTTGCGCTCGGGTCTCTCATATTCAGTTGATCGGGTCTTCAAAACCCTTCGCGGTCTCGGAAGGGACAGGGGCGGCAATGTCGCGATCGTCGTTGCCCTCACCCTGGTGCCGATGATCGTCGCAGTCGGCGCGAGCTTTGACTATATTCGTACCTACAATGTCCGCCAGAGGATGCAGAGCGACCTTGATACGGCCTTGATCGCGGCAGTCAAAGAGATCGATACCGACGACGCCGTCGCTCTCAAGCAAAAGGTATCCGACTGGTTCCACGCGCAGGTCGAAAACAGCTATACGCTTGGCGACATCGACATCGATACATCAAACCATAAGATCACGGCGACGGCGAGCGGCACGGTTCCGACGACGCTGATGAAGATCGCCAACATCGACACCGTTGACGTCAGCGTGGCAAGCGCCGTCAAGGGGCCGGCCACCTCCTATCTCAATGTCTACATCGTCATCGACACATCGCCGTCGATGCTTCTAGCAGCAACAACGGCCGGCCAGTCGAGCATGTATTCCGGCATCGGCTGCCAGTTCGCCTGCCACACGGGCGATGCGCACAAAATCGGCAACAAGACATACAACAACAACTATGAATACAGCACGGCCAAGAGCATAAAGCTGCGCGCCGATGTCGCCGGCGATGCCGTCAAGGACGTGCTTGCCCTGATCGACACCTCAGACAGCAACCATCAACGGATCAAGGTCGGACTATATAGCCTCGGCGATACGCTCACAGAAGTTCTCGCCCCGACGCTGAGCACGGACACGGCGCGCAACCGGCTCACAACCTCAAGCTACGGCCTCACAAGCGCGACCTCGAAGGCAGCCACCTATTTTGACGTGTCGCTTGCAACGCTCAAACAGAAGGTCGGGACCGGCGGGGACGGAACCTCCTCAAACTCGCCGCTCAAGCTGGTTCTCTTGCTGACGGACGGCGTCCAATCGCAGCGCGAATGGGTGACCGACAAGGTGACATGGAAGAACGGGCAGGCGACGTATGGGGCATACTGGAACAAGGTGGCGCCTCTCAATCCGGACTGGTGCGCCTACGTCAAAAACCAGTCCGCCACCATGGCGGTTCTCTATACCGAATACCTGCCGCTCACTTCGGATTGGGGCTACAACGCCACTGTGGGCTCGACCATGGCAAGCGCCAACTGGAAGGGCACCTATGGTGGTACCATGCAAAGTGGCGTGTCGACCAGCATCACCAGGCGCGACTACATCCCCTATGCGCTTTCCGACTGCGCATCGTCCAAGAGCTTGTTCCTCTCAGCCTCGTCGTCGGCCGAGATCACGGCAGGCCTGTCGGCGCTATTCACCCAATATCTCGCATCCGTCCGGCTGACCCAATGAGACGAGGGAAACGCTTCGCATCGTTGCGCCGGCTGCTTGGCGATCGCAAAGGGGTCGCTGCGATCGAATTTGCGATCCTGGCTCTGCCGCTTTTCATCATGATTTTCGGCATTATCGAAGTGTCGCTGATGTTCTTCGTCAACTCGGCGCTGGACGCTTCGGTTCACAAGATCTCCCGGATGATCCGCACCGGCGAGGTTGCATCTTCGAAGATTACGCTGGCCGATTTCAAAGCCAGGATTTGCAACGACATGCTTCTCTCGTTCAGCTGCTCCAGCGGTCTCCTGGTCAAGGTGATCGTGCTTTCCGACCTCTCGTCCGCCGCCAGCACGGACCCCATCGATGACAGCGGCAATCTCACTGTGACCGAGACCTATGATATCGGCAAGGGCAGCGACTACATCCTGGTTCAGACGTTCCTGCCATGGACAGCCGTCGTCAATTTCTTCAGCCTGTCGAGCGCCAAGCTTTCGGACGGTCGCTACCTGCTCGGATCTTCCGTTCTCTTCCGCAACGAGCCTTTCTGACATGATGAAACGGAGCCAGTCCCTTTTCCGCCTCGCCCAATCCCGCGCCCGTCATCTCATCCGCGACCGGTCGGCGGCTTCGGGCGTGGAATTCGCGCTGGTCCTGCCGATCCTGGTGATGCTCCTGTTCGGCACCGTCGATCTCGGCCATGCGCTCACGGTCAGCCGAAAGATAGACGAGATCGCCTCTTCCACAGGCGATATGATTTCACAGCAGGGCTCCTGGACAAAGTCCGACGTCGCAAAGCTTCTCTCCGGCGCCAGCTTCATCCTGCAGCCCTATGAGACGACGGGGCTCACGATCACCGTCGCCGTGGACGATATCGCCAAGAGCGGCAGCGCCACGGTCAACTGGTCTGCAGCACTCAACACCTCCGCACTTAACTCCGGCACGGCGAGCACAATCGAGGTCCCTTCGGAGATCCAGGATGACGGCGTGCAGGTGGTGCTGACCAGGGTGCAGTACACATTGACGACGCCGGTCTCGGCGTTCTTTTCAAACTTCACCGGGCAGAATGGCTACAGCTTCGATCGCCATTACTTCAATCGCCCGAGGGTCGGCGACACAATCACTTACAAGTAAGCTCCAGAGTCTGTCGGATATCGTCCTCTGCGGGCCGATCGTTCCCAACAGTCCGCCATACAGCTACCGAATTCGACTGGCGCTTTTCCAACCATGGCTTCCGCTAGTTTTTCGAGCTCGGCGTTCGTCTTGGCGTCGAAGCGCAGAACCTCGGCTTTGAGGCGGACGGCATTGACCCAAAGCTTGCTGGGTGCATAGTCGTGGGGGAATTGGGTGAAGACGGCAACCGCTGCCTTCGTCGTGTTGGAGGCAATCTGGTTTGGCGTAGCGATGTCGCGTTGGGCCGGCTGCGGGCTGCGGAGCAATCAAATGAAAATCGACCGTATTGGATTCGTCGGCACCGGCGCGATTACCGAAGCGATGGTTCGCGGGCTTCTCACTGAGCCGGCCTATGCATCCGAGATTCACGTGTCTCCACGCAGCGCTCACATCGCCGCGACGCTGGCAGGCGAATTCGCCGCCGTCAGAATTGCCAAGGACAATCAGGACGTCGTCGAGCGCAGCGAGATGGTGTTCCTGGCGATACGGCCGCAGGTCGCCGAGGGGGTCGTGCGCGCGTTATCGTTCCGGGATGGCCAAATGGTCGTCAGCCTCGTTGCGGCGACGGAGCGCCAGGCCCTCTCCGAATGGATCGCCGCCGACGTGCATCTCGTGCAGGCGATTCCCCTGCCCTTCGTCGCAGGTCGGCAAGGCGTCACTGCCATCTATCCGCCCGATACCGCCGTCGCAGCGCTTTTCGATACGCTCGGAACGGCTGTCCAATGCCAGTCGAGGAAGGAATATGATCTTCTCGCGGCAGCGAGCGCAATGATGTCGACCTATTTCGGCATCATGGAGCAGGTTGCCGTCTGGCTGGAAAGAAGCGGCCTCGAAAAGGCGAAGGGACAGGCCTACATTGCCCCGCTCTTTGCAAGCCTGGCGCAGAAAGCGAACAGCCCCGGCAACGAACCGTTCAGCGCGCTGAGCCGCGAATTCGCGACCAAGGGCGGACTGAACGAGCAGGTTTACTCAGACTTCGAGAAGAAGGGCGGCCTTGCCGCCCTGACCGCTGCACTCGACGGCGTGCTTGCCCGGATCGAGGGCAGGAACTAGAACGTCGGCGGCGTGCAGGCGCTGATGACCTCGCAGGGCACCGGTCCGACGCAGCGGAAGCGGTGCGGGCGCCTGCTTTCGAAATAGTAGGCGTCACCCGGCCCAAGGATCCGCCGCTCGTCATCGACCGTCACCTCGAGCCTTCCCGAGAGCACAATCCCGCCTTCTTCGCCCTCGTGAACAAGGGGAACCTTTCCGGTGTCGGCGCCCGGCTGGTAGCATTCCTTGAGAATTTGCAGGCTGCGCCCGAACAGGTTTTCCCCAACCTGCCTGTAGGAGATGGCGCCCTTGCCGATCTCCACCAGTTCCTCGGCCGCATAGAAGGCCTTCCTTGGACGCTCGGGCTCGAAGGCGAAGAACTCCGCCAGACCGATGGGGATGCCGTCCAGAATTCGCTTCAGGGCTCCGACCGACGGGTTGGAGGCGTTCGATTCGATCAGCGAGATCGTCGAATTGGGCACTCCGGTGCGCTTGGCGAGCTCACGCTGGGAAAGCTTATGGGCGATGCGGAGATGGCGAAGACGGTTGCCGATATCGACTGACATGATGCGGTTCGTTTGTGTTGTCCAGAATATCCAAAATTATATCTTTACATCCTTTGAATTTCAACAGCTTGCACCAACAAAGAAAAGGACTTGTTTGAAAGAGAGAAATTGCCATTCTCGGCGCCATCCCAAAGGAGGCCAGGATGGACCAACTCAGCAAAACGAACGCACCCGTACTTGAAAATTTCTGGATGCCGTTCACTGCGAACCGGCAATTCAAGGCCACGCCGCGGCTTCTCGCAGCAGCCGAGGGAATGTACTACACCGACATCGATGGAAATCAGGTGCTTGACGGCACGGCCGGCCTCTGGTGCTGCAATGCCGGCCACGGCCGCAAGAAGATTGCCCATGCCGTCGAGCGACAACTGGCAACGCTGGATTATGCGCCGACATTTCAGATGGGGCATCCGATTGCCTTCGACTTTGCCTCGAAATTGGCTGCGAACGCGCCGGGCGGTCCGCAAGCCAAGCTCGACAGGATCTTCTTCACCGGCTCAGGCTCGGAATCGGTCGATACGGCGCTCAAGATCGCCATCGCCTATCAGCGGGCGATCGGCCAGGGCACCCGCACGCGGATCATCGGGCGTGAGAAGGGATATCATGGCGTCGGGTTCGGCGGCATTTCCGTTGGTGGTCTCGTCAACAACCGGCGGGTCTTCCCGCAAATTCCGGCCGACCATATGCGCCATACGCTCGACATCGGGCGCAATGCATTTTCAAAGGGCCTTCCCCAGCACGGCGAGGAACTGGCGGACGATCTCGAGCGCCTGGTGCAACTGCACGGTGCCGAAACCATTGCGGCCGTCATCGTCGAGCCGATGTCGGGATCGGCAGGCGTCGTTCTGCCTCCGAAGGGCTATCTGGAGAAGCTGCGCGCAACCGCCGACAAGCACGGAATCCTGCTGATCTTCGACGAGGTCATCACCGGCTTCGGGCGTCTCGGCACCCCTTTCGCAACCGACTACTTCGGCGTCGTGCCCGACCTGATCACCACGGCAAAAGGCATCACCAACGGCACGATCCCGATGGGCGCGGTCTTTGCCAGCCGCAAGGTCTACGACGGCCTGATGGTCGGACCTGATAACGCGATCGAACTCTTCCATGGCTACACCTATTCCGGCCATCCGGTCGCCTGCGCCGCCGGGCTCGCTACTCTGGAGATCTACGAGGAGGAAGGCCTGCTGACGCGCGCAGCCGATTTGGCCGAGTATTGGCAAGAGGCCCTCCATTCGCTGAAAGGCCTCCCTCACGTCGTCGACATCCGTAATCTCGGACTGGTCGGCGCAGTCGAACTGGCTCCTCGTGACGGCGCGCCGGGAACCCGCGCCTACGAAATTTTCGTCGACTGCTTCAACAAGGGCCTGCTAATCCGGGTGACGGGCGACATTATCGCCCTCTCCCCGCCGCTCATTATCGAGAAATCCCAGATCGACAGGATTGTTTCGACACTTGGCGATGCTCTGAAGCGCGCCGCATAGATCCGCATCCGGCGTGCCGCTCCCGTCGGCGATCGGACGCCTGGTCCATCGTCGACGGAACCATCCGGCACACCGAGACGGAGCTCAGCGCTTCAAGGTCTGTGACGGTAGTTGGCCGAAACGCTTCCTGTATTCGGCAGCAAACCGCCCCAGATGCGTAAATCCCCATCTGAGCGCGACGTCGGCAATGCCTTGCTTCGCGTCAGACGCGAGCAAATCGCGATGGGCCGCGGCCATGCGAAGTTCATGCAGGTAGGCCATCGGAGTCGTATCCCTGAACTGCCGAAAACCCTGTTGCAGAGTGCGAACGCTTACCTTGGCGGCCATCGCGATATCGTTGAGCGAAATCGGCTCGGCGATGTGTTCCTGCATGAAGTCGATCGCCCATTTCACATGGCGTGGGGCTGGTGCCGGAGCAGGGAGCGCAAGCTGGTTCGAATAGCGATTGGGGCAGCTTTCCAGAAGCAGGTAGATCGCCGCGTCGAAGAGCGAGCCGACGGCCAGCGGCGACCGTTGCAGCGGCCCGTTGCCGCTAAGGCCGCGATGGAGGCTCGAGACAAGCTGCTGCAATACAAGCCCGGGGCCGGCCGTCAGATCGATGTGAGGATGAAAATCGATATCGCCGCTGATCGTTCGCTCGAACATCTGCGTGAGGTGGCTGATGATCTTTGCCTGATCGATGAACAGGCCGAAATGACGGCGGGGGCCAAACAGGCGAGCACCTGTGGCACGACCTGCTTCAAGGATCGTGCCACGAGCGGGAACCGAATATATTTGCTCCCTCATGCCGTCGAAGCATGCGTTTCCCTCCATCGGCAGAAAAACGATCATCCTGTCGCAGGGCGCCTCCCGCCTGACGAGAACCGTGCCTTCATAGGTGCAGTCGGCAACTGCTACCTCTCCGACGGATATGAAATTGCAGTGGAATGCAATGGGCATATTGCCTTCCGCCGAAACCTTGATCGGGGAGTTTGGTGTCGACAATATCTCTGAGAGCTCGTCCGGGTCTGTTCCGCTGTGCGCCGTTTCCCGAAACGACATGTTCTGCGCCGCCAGCTGTCGGGTGAGGCCGCCATTGTTCTGGATATGAGAATTAACCGACATACGGGACCTCTAAAGACGATGTTCACAAGTGATAATGGATTTGCGCAATCATGCTCATCTTGTTTTGCGTTACCCGGGCGGTTTCAGCCGTAGCGGCTGATTGCGAGATCCCTCGCGTCGATTTCCGGCTGGCGGCCGTTGACGAGGTCGCCGATGAGCCGCGCCGAACCGGTGCTCATCGTCCAGCCGAGCGTGCCGTGGCCGGTATTGAGAAAGAGGCCGGCGACTTTTGTCGGGCCGATGACCGGCGTGCCATCAGGCGTCATTGGCCGCAGGCCGGACCAGAAGGAGGCCTTGGAAATATCGCCACCGGGGAAGAGATCGGTAACTGAATGTTCCAGCGTGCTGCGGCGGGCCAAGCCGAGATCATTGGTATAGCCTGATATTTCAGCCATGCCGCCGACGCGGATGCGGTCGCCGAGCCGGGTGATCGCGATCTTGTAGGTCTCGTCCATGACGGTCGATTCCGGCGCGCGTGACGCATCGGTGATCGGGATGGTGAGCGAATAGCCCTTGACGGGATAGACTGGTAGCCGGATGCCGAGCGGCTTGAGCAGCAGCGGCGAATAGCTGCCGAGGGCGACCACCACCGCCTCCGCGCTCATCCGCTCACGATCGGTGATGACCCCACGCACCCGGCCGGCTTCGACATCCAGCGCCTTGATGGTCGTCCCATAAGCGAAGCGGACGCCGAGCGCCGCGGCTTTGGCAGCCAGCGCATTGGTGAACTTGAAGCAGTCGCCGGTTTCGTCCTTCGGCGTCAGCAGACCGCCGACAATCTTGTCGCGCACGTGCTTGAGCGCCGGTTCGAAGCGGACACAGCCGTCTCGGTCCAGCACCTCATAGGGAATGCCGTCGGCAGCCAGCGCCTTGACATCCTTTGCCGAGGCCTCGAGCTGCTGCTGCGTGCGGAACAGTTGCAGGGTTCCTTGCATGCGTTCGTCATAGGCGATGCCGGTCTCGGCGCGAAGTTCGGCGAGCGCGATGCGGCTGTAATCGGCAAGGCGCAGCATGCGGCTTTTGTTGATCGCATAGCGCTCGGAGGTACAGTTCGACAGCATCCTTGCCATCCAGGAGAGCATGGCCATGTCTAACTTCGGGCGCAGGATGAGCGGCGCATGCTTCATGAACAGCCACTTCATGGCCTTCATAGGAATGCCGGGCGCTGCCCATGGCGAGCAATAACCGAAGGAGACTTCCCCGGCATTGGCAAAGCTCGTCTCCAGCGCCGGACCCGACTGCCGGTCAACGACGGTGACGTCATGGCCGGCCTTGGCCAGTTGATAAGCGGATGTGACGCCGACGATGCCGGCTCCTAGAACGATGACCTTCATGATGTTCCCAATGATGGAGCCGCCGGCTCTCAGCGATATTGCCTGTGATAACGATCGCCCAGGCCGGTTAGGATTTCGTAAGAAATGGTGCCGGCGTCGCGGGCAATGTCCTCGAGCGTCTGATGGCGGCCTAGCACTTCGACAAGGCTACCGAAGATCAGAGCGCCTTCGGGCAGCGCTGATATGTCGACGGTCGCGCTGTCCATCGACACGCGGCCGACGATCGGCAGGCGAATGCCCTTGAAATAGACGGCGCCGCAGTCGCTGAGGCTCCGCGGCAGGCCATCTGCATAGCCGGCGGCAATGGTGGCGAGACGCGTTTCCCGTTGCGTGACATGCGCGCCGCCATAGCCGACCTTAGCACCCGCCGGCACGCTGCGCGTCTGCACGACGGCGACATCAAGGCTGACGACCGGCTCCATCGGGTTCTTCTCGCCGGCGTTCGGAGCGCCGCCATAAAGCGCAATGCCGGGGCGAGCGAGCACGCCGTGATAGGCCTCGCCCAGGAAAACGCCGCCGGAATTGGCGAAGGAAATATCAAAGCCCGGAAATTCGTCGGCGATACGGGACATCTCGGCAAACTGCTCGCCGTTCTGTTCGCTGTCCATGTCATCGGCCGACGCCAGATGGCTCATGATGAACAGGATTTCGACATTGGTGCCATCGCGAAGAGCTGCCGCCAGCTCTGCTCGCTCTTCCCTGGGAAAACCGAGACGCGACATGCCTGTGTCGAACTGCAGGACGGCCGGCAGGCAGCGATTCAAAATGCGCGCAGCCGCCGACCATTGCCGCCACTGCGCCAGCGAATTGAGAACCGGGACGATGCCCATCTCGGCGCAGGCGATCTCGTTGCCCGGCTGCAAGCCATTCAGCACGAAAATCTGGGCGCCCGGCGCAAGGGCCGGCCGGAGCCTCACGGCCTCGACAAATTGGGCGACGAAGAAATGCCTGCAACCTTCGCCATAGAGCCTTCTCGCGACCCGCTCGGCGCCGAGGCCATAGGCATCGGCCTTGACGACGGCGCCCGCACGGACCGGCGCCAGCATCGATACCAGCTTGCGATAGTTGCGGCCGAGGGCGGCAAGATCGATCGTCAGATAGCCCGTGGCTCCCTGCGCGGTCGTAGCGATGCGTGTGCGGGAAGCCAAAATATCGCTATCCATGTCCACCCCTTTTCGATTTCAAGGAGTTTATGAAATAATGAGCGAAATTGCCTATCATTCAGCAGTCGATTATTGTGTGATTTGCTTATTAACCGCATAATCAACGAAAATTTGGAACGATCTTTCATGCCCGCTCTCGACGCCATCGATCGCAATATCCTGAGACTGCTGCGCCTCGATGCGCGCATGAGCAACGCCAAGCTCGCCGCCGAGATCGGCCTCTCTCCATCGGCCTGCCTCAGGCGCATCAAGATCATGGAAAAATCAGGCGTGATCCGCGGCTATACGGTGCTGGTCGACACCGGCAATGCAGATGAGATGATCGCCGTGATCATCAACATCACCCTAGAGCGGCAGACGGAGGACTATCTCGATCGCCTCGAGGCGGCGGTCCGCCGGCATCCCGAGATCCGGGAATGTTTTCTGATGACGGGTGGCTCGGACTACCTGCTGCGGGTGGAGGTTGCTAATGCGGGCGAGTTCGAGCGGATCCACAAAGAGATCCTTTCGACCTTGCCCGGCGTCCTCAGGATTCATTCCAGCTTCTCGATCCGCAATGTTCTGGCGACGCGCACGAGGGGCAGGCGCTGAGCCGCGATCACCAAGCCTATATCAATTCGAGCGCCGTGGCCTTGGCGACCGCTTCGCTTGTCGTGGCGACGGTCAACTTCCGCCGCGCCGAGGCGAGATAGAGCTGCACCGCGCTTACCGAAATGGACAGGCGGGCGCAAATCTGCTTCGCGAGCAAGCCATTGGCCGTCATCTCAAGACATTGCAGTTCGCGGCGCGACAATTGCGGAAAATCGGTTATTTTTCTCATCCCCGACAGAACCATCGCCCTGTCGTGGAGATGGTGGGCGAGAAACTGGAGGTCGCGCATGCTGTCCATGCGGAACTGTCGCCAGTAGGCGTCCGGGTGATTGGAGGTCACCGTAAACAGCGATCGCTCCCCGTGAGGTCCCCGCACCGGCAGGGTAACGCCTTGCCGGCCGACACCGAAGGCCATAGCCTCCTTGAAGAAGCCATATGCCTGGCCTGAATCCCATTTAGACGCAGACCATTCCACGGGCAGGAAGCCGCGCCGGCCGAGGCGCACGACGGGATCGATGCTGAAGTAGTCCCGCTCAAGATATTGCTTCACCCACTCGGGCGGGTAGGTCAGCATCAGCAATGGATTGCTGGCCGTCGCCCCCGAGGAGCGGGTCACATGCAGAACCATGTGCGATATCGCATAGATGTGGCGGACTTCGTCCAGCGTCGTTTCGAGATCCCGCAATGTCGGCGATGCGGAAATTCGGTCCAAACTGTAGAAAAAACGAGAACTGCTCAGCATGAGATGGACTCGTGGTTGCGTGTTTTCCTGACTGCTCGCAGTGGTAACATTTCGCGGTTGCCGAGAACAGCATATTTTATGGCAACCATGGCGCGATATGAAGAACAGGTTAAAGAGCTGGCGAGACCGATCCCACTGCTGGGCGGCAGAACAGCGACGACGTTTACCGCATGCCGCTATCGGCGAGAGCTCTGGCAGGATTGGGAGAGGCTTGCTCCAGAAGTCGAGACAGGTTGGCCCGAAGTGTCCGACAATTGTCCGCCGTCACGTCCCATAGCCCGACATACAGCTTGCCGATCTCGGGCCGGGATCGGGCAAGCGGCGTCGGCCTCCAGCCGATCCTGCGATACACCCCGACCATTGCGACATCATAGACGCCGACGATGCTTTCGATACCCGTGTCGAACGCAAGATCGCAAAGCCCTGAGAGCAGTTCGGTGGCGACCGTGCGCGATTGGTCTATCTGTCCGGCGAGCGGATGAATGCAAAAGCGGGTACATTCCCAGGTCGTCGGGCTATCGACGTCGATAGGCTGATCGAAGAAATGCCGGAACTCGCTTTTGAGCATCGTCGCTCCTGTGGTCGGCAGCAGGCGCAGCGAACCCGTCAGCGTGCCGGAAGGTCGTTGCGTGACGAGATAGACGGGATCTTCCGCCTCGTCGTATCGGTCCCTTTCCCACTGGTCCCGGACATCGACCTGCCATCCTAGCCGATCGCGAAAAACGGCGGCGCGTGCCCGGAACATTTCATCGAAAGCACGTCGATCGGTCTCGAGCATGTCTTTGGTGAGTATCCGCAACATATCCGTCCCTCCTGATGTGCTGACGTTTCACAACAGGAGGTCGACCGGGCGCAATCTGGATATTTCACCAGGTTGACCGGTGCTTCGCTTTGCCTTCCCCTTTCATAAGAAGTTTCTGATGTTCGTCGATCGAAAGCTCTTGGTAATTGCCAATTTTATCGC
>Ga0102593_1001222_pt1 | contig 26969 bp, 27 predicted proteins | sample AraplaCol_mMS_r2_2_FD_76862 | JGI IMG/M metagenome (GOLD analysis project Ga0102593, IMG submission 76862) | Arabidopsis root microbial communities from North Carolina, USA - plate scrape MF_Col_mMS_r2 (SPADES assembly) (version 2) | ecosystem: Host-associated > Plants > Roots > Endosphere...
TGGTGACCAGCGTGCGCCGCGTGACCGACATCATGGGCGAGATCACTTCCGCCAGCCGCGAACAAAGCGTCGGCATCGATGAAGTGAACCAAGCCATCGGCCAGATGGACCAGGTGACGCAGCAGAACGCCGCGCTGGTGGAGGAAGCCGCAGCTGCAGCCGCCAGCATGCAGGAACAGGCCGCCCAGCTTGCGCAAGTCGCCGCCTCGTTCAAACTCGGCACCGAAGCAGTAGCACGCTGGAGCGCCCAGCCACGCCCTGCCGCCCGCGCAGTCGAATCTTCCGCAGCACCTGCCGCAACCACGAAGCGCCTAATCGCCCCTGATCAGCGCTCCGCTCCACGCGCCAACGCACGCGCCGCTGCGAACGATACAGGTCCCGCAGCAGACCGCACATCGGATCGCCGCAGCAAATCCGAACGTCGCGCCCCCGCTGCGACCAACGATGAATGGGAAGAGTTTTAGTTCTCCGGCCAGAGTTGGTTTGTGCCAGGTTGCCCTAGTACAGCGTACCTGGGCAACTGGCCGGTAACACTCCAAGCCGAACTTGGGCTATCTCAAGGTCAATCACGCCCTCGAAATGCAGGATGTCATGCTCTGTCACAGGACCTGAAGTTTAGCGATCATGTGCCACACAATTTCGGTTTGGCTTCGACTGGATAAACGACGCAACTCCAAGTGACCTTCTGTGGAGAAACATGCGGCTCTTGAATCACGATCACATCATATTTCTTGCTATGCACGATAATCGCTCCCGACGATGTGACCCACCCAAAATCAATGGGAAGGAGCTTGATTTTTTCGTTTGCACCAAGAGTTAATGGTCCGGCAATCGGCACAACCTTACCCTTAGACAATGCGTCGGCAATCAACTCACGCCTTTGATCCAGTTCGCCAACGGCCATGCTCACGAAGGAACGTGGAGTCATCTCATCTACATGATTGCAACCCAAAACCAAAAATATGCTCGTAACAGGAAAAAACCACTTCCAGAATTTTGTTATTTGCATTTACATTCTCCAGCGTTGTCACGAATCTTTCTATATTGCTCCATAATTTCCCTAGTAACCATTTCCTCCGCATGCTCATCAAGGCCTCTATGGAAATATCCCAGCGGATTTCCCATTCTAAAGGAGTTACTAATTATCCTACTGCCGAGGCTTTCATTAACATGAAGCATTTCATGTGCGATAGTTTGAATGAATATACCCGTTTTACCATCAGCAACAGGTGTTTTAGCATCGCCAAAATAGTCGGAATTGACTAATATATTGTTAGCCCAGTCAGCGTATCCCATAGCCCCCTCACCCATTGGTGAGGCTCCTATAGACTTAGCTTTTTTCTTAAATGCATCCGGATAAGCGCATTGCAAGGCGATCAAAGCAGCACGGATTTCATTTGCAGTTGCCAGTCCTAGAGGATCAAAGTTGCTGACTGGATTTCCGAGAACATATCCATAAGTATTGATCCCACCTCGGAGCCCAATCGGATCACTTTGAATATATCGCCCCAGCCCCGGATCATAGTTCCTGAAATAGTTGTAGTATATTGGCCTTAATGCGAGTTTGTCGTAGATGCGGAATTTTCCCTATACGCATCAACCACTTGTGTTCCTTGCACGTCGAATATCTCCCCGGTTTCTAAAGAATTCTAGACACGTGTTTTGAGACTTCGCAATTAGCTTAAGCAGAGAGAAGGGGCCGCCGCACCGACGAGCATGCTGGACGTATTTTCAGATGGCAGAGCTGACTCAATTTCACCCCGGCGCGCATAGTCGACGCTGCTTCCTCTAGGTAGGTCGTCCAGCCCTCGGGGCCCTACAGTTCAGAGCGGCGGCGTTAGAGAGGCGGTGCTGCCGAAAGTGCGCGTTTCGCCCGTAACGCGGCTAGGCTAATCGGGTTCAAATAGTTCAATATAACTTCACTTCGAGGACAAGATTCGTCAGCCGATGCTCTATCCCTGTATCCAATAGGCCAGCGGATAATTCGTCAATTTTTTGCGACCGTAAACCACTTTCAAACCCTCTTTCTGAATAAGATTCCCAATAAAAAGTTCGTGGAATGACTATATGAGCAAGCTCTGAATAGCTAAATGGCTGCCCCCATGTGCTGCCATCGGCGATAAAGGTTTCTCTTATTTCATCGACCTGAGGTAGTCCCGCCGTCCAGTATCCAAACTCCTCACTAATGCGACGAAAAGTTGTCCACGCGCACCATGATTCGCTCCTGGATGCAAGCGGATCCCCCTTCCCGAGACGCTCGGCGCAAATCAAAAAGAAACTCTTCCATTTCGCATCATTCATAATTTTTTACCTTCAGTTAGCTCGATAAGTAAAGATCTGCTCAACTCCGGCCCTATTTCTTGCATGAAAATGTGGACAAGAGTGATGAGCCGGTCCAGGCTGATCTGGATGACCAAATGGGTGCTCTGTAACAGAATTACCATCCGGCGTGCCATAACCATATGGCCTGTCATAGTTTTGACGCATGAAGTCGCCCCACTCTTTGCCAGACCTCGACATTCCCGCAGGCATGTTGAAATTGCTCCAAGGAATTGAATTTGCTCCCTTGCCGTTTTCTGCAATCCCAGCCCATGCATATGCAGCCGCCTGCGCGGCTGCCCGGCTCATCGTTGCATTACATTTCTTATTATCGTCCTCAGGTGGACATTGCCGGCCACGACTTCGCGCTTCTGAACTTGATTCACGACTGCGGCTACGGCCTTCGTCTGCAACAGCGGCAGAAGGTTGTCCCGTTACCGGATCAATGTAGCCCGGCGGTAACGGAGGGCAATAGCCATTCACACAAACTCGGACGCCGGCCGCCAACCCATCTTGATCACTCAGTGAAACAGGGTTTCCAAGCACGTATCCGTATGTATTGATCCCGCCTCCGAGTCCAATAGGATCACTTTCGACATAGCGCCCCAGCGCTGGATCATAATCCCTGAAGTAGTTGTAATGCAGATTACTCTCGCGATCAAATTGCTGACCTGGGAAGCGCTGGTTGAACACGAAGGCGGTTTGACCCGCTGGTCGCTCGTTAGCTGCATCTTGACCAAACGGATCGCTGTCCCATTGCCACACAAGGGTCCCGTCGACATTCGTGATTACACGCGGCGTATTGAGCTGATCGGTGTGGATAAAGTGGACCACAGCTTCGCCGATTGACAGGGCTGCGGTTGCAGTCATCGCAATGGGCATGTCACCGAGATACACGAATTCGTTCAGCGCATTGCCCGCGCTTTCGGCGATCAGCCTACCGCTTTGGTCGTAGTGATAAACGGTGCTCGACGTCGGCATGGTCTTCAGCACGCGCTGGCCGAGAGCGTTGATCTTGTACGTCACCATACCAATTGCAGTGTTGGCCGAGACCATCCTGCCGCGCGCGTCGTAATTGAACGCTGCGCTGCCGTTGTTGGTGATGCTGCCGTTGGCGTCTGTGGCTATGCTCGTGTTCTGACCGCCGGTGAGCTGCGTCAAGCGATTGCTGGTTGTGCCGTGAATGTAATTGGTCACAGAGGCACCGTTGACATATTGCGTGCGGTTACCCACTGCATCGTAGCTGTAGCCAAGGCTGCGCTGCGCCCGTTGTTCGCTGGTCAGGCGGTCTAGCTCATCGTAGCCATATGTGCGGTTGTTGGCACTGTTGCCACCATCGGTCACGCCAGTAATGCGGCTGGCGGCATCGTAGGACACCGTCTGGACCTGCCCGTTAAGCGTGTAGCTGGTCATGCGGCCGTCAAGATCGTAAGTGCGCGCATAGGTCTGGCCGTTACCAAACACCAAGGACTTCAATTGTCCATCTGGCTGATATGTGATTTGGCTCGCCAGTAGCTGGGTCACGCCGGACTGTATAGAGCTGATCTCGCTGATACGACCGCCAATGTCGCGAACGTAGTTGACCGAACGCCCGCTCGGGTAATCAATGCCGGCCAGCTTGCCTGCATTGTCGTAGCGATAGCCTGTGGTGTAACCCTGACCGCCAATCGTTCGGACTTCGCTTGCCATGCGCCCGTGCTGCGTGTAGGTGTACTGGGTGCTGCCGCTGACGTCAGTGATCGAAGTCAGACGGCCAATGCCGAACTGGCCCTGGTCGTACACATAAGTCGCACTGGTATTGTCGGCATAGGTCACCAGCGTGACCCGGTTCAGCGCGTCGTACTGGAAGGTTGTGGTCTGATTCTTGGCATCGGTCCGTGTCACTACATTGCCGGCTGCATCATAAGTGCTCGTCGTGATGCCAGTGTCGGGGCTCGTGGTTTGGCGCAGGTTGCCCATGCCGTCAACCGAATAGCTGGTAACCAAATTGCGGCCGTCGGTTACCTGCACCAATTGGTCGCGACCGTCGTATCCAAACAGTGTCGAGACCAGTGCTGGATCGACGTTCTTAGTGCGACGCCCAAGAACATCGTACTCGATGGTCGTTACCCTGTTCAAAGGATCGGTCACCTTGGTAACCTGACCTGCCAGGTTGTACTCATATTTCGTGGTTGTATTCTGCTGTGCCGCCGCCGCACAGCAAAAGGCCGCACCCAGCGCAAAAGTCGTCAGGCGCTTCATTGTTGGGCTCCGGTGATCTGTTTCAAGCGGTTCAGGGTGTCGAATACGCGGCTAAGCTGGCGTGTCAGTGTCCCGCCAGCGTCGCGTACCTGCTCGCTGATTTTGTTGCCCGCCAGGTCGAGCGTGTAATTGATGTTGTTGCCGTAGCTATCCGTAATACCAGTCAAGCGGTGCGCGTCGTCGTACTGGTAGGTGATGTTTGAACCATCAGGTAAGGTGACAGTCTTGATGTTGCCTACGCCGTCATAGATGTAGGTGGTGACCTCGCCACCTACAGACACCGAATCGAGCCAGCCGCGTGGACCGTAAACGTAGTTGGTTGTCAGGCCATTTGGATCGGTGATGCTGCCGACCCGGCCATTCATGTCGTAATTGGAGTAACTCGTGACATGGCCTGCCGCATTGGTCACTGTCGCTAAGTTATTCTGGCTGTCATACGTCATTGTTGTGCTGGTGCCTGGGCCTACGGTCGTTAGCGGTTGGCCAAACTCGTTATAGGTGAAAGTCCATGTCTGAGGCGACCCAATGGTCGTGGCGCCGAATGCTTGCGAGCCATTGCTATCTGAAGTAGCCTGGATCACTTTTGTCAGCATGTTGCCGTTGCTGTCATAGGTGAAACGGGTAATGCGCAATGGCTCAGCAATGCCGGTGCGCAGACGCATTATCGGGTGCCACTCGGTCGTAGTGGTGCGCGCTAGCGTAGTGCCTTGAGCTTCCGTCCGGCTGGTTTCAAGGTTGCGGGAATTTTCGTAGGTGTAGACGGTTTTGCTGCCTAACCAATCTTTGCTCGACGAGACATTGTTGTTCGAATCGTAGATTCGCTCACGCATGCCATTACAACCTTCGCAGGGCTGGTCGAGCCCCGTCACTTTTGAAACACCAAGGCTTACTTTGAAGTTGTACTTGCGGACGACGAATTCTGGCGCTGCGGCGGTGCCAACATTCGAAGTGACCGTCACGACATTCGAACCATCGCTAGCTCGACCTCCGTACGAGATAGTCGTCTTATCGACGCCCCCGGCGTGTTCGGAAGAAATGGCGCGGTTGTCGCAGCTCCATCCCCACGTGGCAAAGCGGATGCCATTTTCGTCGGTAATGCCTGTCAATGAATTCGGTAATTGAACGGATCCGCCTCCACAGGAATTGCCTCCATTAATCAGGCGCCACTCGTTATAGTGGTATTTGCGTGTCTTATTTCCTGGGTACGTCACATCCGTCAGGTTATTTGCAAGACATGTCGCACTACTAGGGTTAAACCAATCACAGCCTGCGCTTTCCCCATCATATTTGTAGAAGTATTCCTGTCCAGCAGGGTCGATTGCCTTGCTCACTCGTTTTTTTGCGTCGTATTCGAATTGAATCTGACGTCCCCAGTTGTCCGTCACGCAAACAGCAAGATCTGCGGCTATGGCGGGCCCGCCTTGCACATTTGCACAGACCGGAGCATCTTCGGGGATGCGCGCGCTGGCAGTGTCGTTGGAATTGCCTGTGCTGTAAGTGAATCGTTGCCATGCGCCTGAGGGCGACGTAACGCTGATCAGCCGGCCGTTAGCGTCGTACTGTTCCACGTTGCGGTCCACCGTAGTGAAGCTCCAGCTGACTGGCGTGACGCCATCGGGTGCATATTGCGCATTCAGCCGCTCGTTGACATCAGCATCCGCAATCCATTGGTTGCCCGTACGATTGAAAATATTGAGCTTGCCATCGGGGCGACTAACGACGGCGGATTGCCCGCTTGAATCGGATTTTGGCAACTCACAATAGGTGAAGTTATCGGGAGATCGACGAAAGCATTGCATGGGAGCCTGGCTAGAGCGAACCCAGATTTTGCGGTCGAGTATCGAACTCCAGCGGCTGCCGAATACACCTTTGGCGTCTATGAGGCCGGAGAATTGACCGCCATTGTAAGTACGGACAAGTTCGAGCGGCAGCCCAGCGGTGCTTGGTATGAAATCCACCTCCCGTTGCACCTTGGTTCCGGACCCGGGTGAGATAGGGTTGCCGCAGGAAGGTTGGTTGTCTTGCGGATTAGCGGGGCAGAAAGGACCGTTGGCCTTGGGCGATGAAGGGATTGGCTCATTGATCTTGTCAACAAATTCGCACTGAAGCGTACTATAGAAATACTTGAACCGTCCGCTAGTTCCACAGGCATATGCATGGAAATAGTACCAAAGCCACGTACCAGGCGGTTGGGTCCGGTCATAATACCAACCCGCTGCGTAACTAGTTGGAGTGGTAGAAGGAGCGGCGCCGCAAATTGGAACGGGGTCTTCACCAATTCTGGTCGCCAGGCTGACGCACTCGGAGAAGAGCGCCTCGGCTGTTACGTAATCACCTACCCACAACCAGGAATTGCCGCTTGGCCCACTCGGTATAAGTTCTGCACTCGCATTTGCGCTGAACAACAAGCTGGCAAGCGAAGCCACCTTCCACGTCATTCTCATGAAATTGCCCTAGATCAACATTAATTGGGCAACCATATCATATTCACTAATAAATTATTCTCACCAAATCCCACACGCAATGCGGCAGTTCGAGGAAAAAGGAGGTGGCGTCCGAGCGCACTCATGACCATGTAAGGATGCGATGTCAGTGACGGTGTCAGCCTCCGAATCTGTGGCACCGGAACTGCGTCTAGGCGCTACGTGCCCAGATTCCTGGCTCACCGACGTAGTAGCCGCAGCGATCCTTGATCTCCAGTTTGTAGGTGCGCGCCTTGGTAAAGCCGCCTTTCGTATCGCGTGCAAAGCTGTTCTGCGTCGTTTCGGTATCGAAATTGGGCTGGCTGTTTCTCAAGTCCACCAACGTTCCAACATCTGGAGTTGCACCATGATTCACCCAGGAGACGCCTTCAGTTTCGGTGTTGCGCAGCTCCCAGGAGCCCCATACTAACGCGCTGTGTCCGTTGGCCAGTACGATCTGGTAGTCGAAATCTAAATCTTGCGCAGGCACCCATCCGGCTTCCGGCAATTCCGAATCTGGGCCAGCAGTCCTCACGAAGAACCTTTGATCTCGCGCCACAACAAGTAGTCCAACTTGTCCATCCGGGTCATGCTCATAGTAAGACAGGAGGCAAACGTTTGACTCAGCGACACTAATCGTTCGCACAACCTGTTTGAATTCCTGCTCGCCAGTCGGCTCCAGGGAGGAGAGCACCCAGTCTCCCTCCTGAACTTCCTCAATTGGCATGACCCCATTCCTGGCATGAATGAGCGTACCTGCGGCAAATCCCGCCGCTTCGGATTCTTCGGACGTGGTCTTTGGCGATGCTGCTGTTATATCGTGTACCCACACGCCGTAGTGGTCGACAAAAAAGGAGTGGAACTCCTCGACTTCGAAACTATACGCGCTCCACGTGTCGTCAAGGCTGCTAACGCCCCGAACGATCCCGTTCCAGCGCTTTCCGGTGAGCGTATTAGCCTCACGTTCGCCGGCAGGCCTGTACTCATCGCTATAACCTGACGGGTCGCAGATTTCGATTACTTGTCCTGCCTGCAATCGTGCAGCCTCGACCCAGCCTGCGCCTTGTACCCAAACCGGAGAAGCGGCAGTGACTAGAAAATTGGATTTTCGGCCGTCATCCAGTTTGTAGCCAACGCAAACCATCTCGGCTTCAACGGGGTCAAATACACGCAGCACCTGGCGATAAGCTTGCTGTCCAGTCTTTTCACAGCGCGACAAGACTTTGGTGCCAGGCCCGATCCACTGGACCGGTACCCAGCCGTGCTCCGTATGAATCGAAGTGTCGAGGACGAATCCCAAAGAACCTGGAAAATTGGTCTTCGAAGACTCTTGTTCAGACATCATTCGCCGAGGAAGATTTGCTGCAGGTCGTTGAGGAAACGCTGGCCCAATTCGGTCGGCTTGATCAGCATGTGGTCGCGATACAGCAGGCCTTTGGCTTCGGCCTCGTTGAGCTGTTTCTCGATAGTGTTCAGTGCCACGCCAGTGCGTTCGGCGAACAGGTTCGGCTCGAAGCCGCCCTGCAGGCGCAATGCGTTCAGCATGAACTCGAAGCCCATCTCATCGCGCGACAACTCGCGCTCCTCCTGCACCGGATTGCCGGCGGCCACCGCATCCATATAGGACTTGGGCTGCTTGTAGCGCGCCTGGCGCAGCACGCGGTGCGGGAAGGACAGCTTGGAGTGCGCGCCGGCGCCGATGCCGAGGTAGTCGCCGAACTGCCAGTAGTTCAGGTTGTGGCGCGCCTGATGGCCGGGCTGGGCGTAGGCCGACACTTCGTAGTGGCCGTAGCCGTTCGAGGTGGTCAGCTCGGCGATCATGTCCTGCATGTCGGCGCTCAGGTCGTCGTCCGGCAACTGCGGCGGATACTTTGCGAACAGCGTGTTCGGCTCCATCGTCAGGTGGTATAGCGACAGGTGCGGCGGCTTGAAGCCGATTGCGGTCTCGATATCCTGGCGTGCCTGTTCCAGCGTCTGGTTCGGCAGCGCGTACATCAGGTCCAGGTTGAAGTTGTCGAAGTTCGCCAGCGCGATTTCCACCGCGCGTTTCGCCTCGCCGTCATCGTGGATGCGGCCCAGTGCCTTCAGGTGTTGGCTGTTGAAGCTCTGGATGCCGATCGACAGGCGGTTGATGCCGCTGTCGCGGTAAGAGCGGAATTTCTCGGCCTCGAAGGTGCCGGGATTGGCTTCCATCGTGATTTCGCAAGCGCCATCCAGCGGCAGCAGGCTGCGCAGGTCCGACATCAGGCGATCCATGCCGGCCGCGGACATCAGGCTTGGCGTGCCGCCGCCGATGAAGATCGTGTAAATCTTGCGGCCCCAGATCAGGGGCAGCGACATTTCCAGGTCGCGCCGCAGCGCGTCCAGGTATTCCTTTTCTGGTACTTCGCCCTTCGCCTCATGCGAATTGAAGTCGCAATACGGGCACTTGCGCACGCACCACGGCCAGTGGATGTACAGCGACAGCGGCGGCAAGGCTTGCAGGTTCAGCGCGCCGGGACGCAGGTAGGTTGCAGCGACGCCGGCGGCGCTGTCGATGGTGCGGCTTGGTACGGCATTGCCGACCGGCTTAATCGGGATCATTTCTTCAGCTTCTCTACCAACGCACGCAGGGCCTGGCCGCGATGGGACAGGCGGTTCTTCTCTTCCGGCGCCAGCTCGGCCACGTGCTTGCCCAGCGATGGGATCAGGAAGTATGGATCGTAGCCAAAGCCGCCCTCACCGCGCGCTTCGGGCGAAATCACGCCTTCCCAGCGGCCGTCGGCGATCACCGGCTGCGGGTCGTCGGCATGGCGCACGAACACCAGTACGCAGTAATAGTAGGCCGATTTGTCGGCGTGTGCGGCCAGGTCTGCAATCAGTTTTTCGCTGTTGCGCGCATCGGACTTCGGCTCGCCGGCATAGCGGGCGGAATACACGCCGGGCGCACCGCCCAGGGCATTGACGCATACGCCCGAATCGTCGGCCAGCGCCGGCAGGCCGGTCAGGCGCGCGGCATGGCGCGCCTTGGTCAGTGCATTTTCGACAAAAGTGTGGAAAGGCTCATCGGCCTCCGGCACGTCGAATTCGCCTTGCGGATGGGCGGAGAAACCAATGGTCGAGAGCAGCTCGTTGAATTCCTTGAGCTTGCCCTTGTTGTTCGATGCGAGAACGATGCGTTGTGTCATGAATGTCGGCTCGTAAGAGAGAGCCGACATTGTAAACCACTTGCGATTACAGGCCGAGCGCCTGCTTTTGCAGCTTGACCAGGTCGCGGATGCCACCTTCGGCCAGGTCCAGCAGGCGGTTCATGGCCGCGCGATCGAAGGCTGCGCCTTCCGCAGTGCCCTGCACTTCCACGAAAGCCCCGGCGTCGGTCATGATCACGTTCATGTCCGTATCGCAGTCGGAATCCTCCAGGTAGTCCAGGTCCAGCACAGGTACGCCCTGGTACACGCCGACCGAAATCGCCGCCACGAAGTGCTTGACCGGAATGGTTTCGATCAGGCCGCGCGCTTTCAGCTTGGAGAAGGCATCATAGGCCGCCACCATGGCGCCGGTGATCGAAGCGGTGCGGGTACCGCCATCAGCCTGGATCACGTCGCAGTCCAGTTGCAGGGTGCGTTCGCCGAACGCTTCCAGGTCGAAGGCTGCGCGCAGCGAGCGGCCGATCAGGCGCTGGATCTCCTGGGTGCGGCCACTTTGCTTGCCCTTGGCCGCCTCGCGGTCCATGCGCGAATGGGTCGAACGCGGCAGCATGCCGTATTCCGCCGTCATCCAGCCCTGGCCCTTGCCCTTCAGGAAACCGGGCACGCGCTCTTCGATGCTGGCGGTGCAAATCACCTTGGTGTCGCCGCACTCGATCAGCACCGAACCTTCAGCGTGCTTGGTGTAGTCGCGGGTGATGCGAATGTTGCGCAGCGCATCGACGGCGCGGCCGCTCGGGCGGGTCACAGTGGTCATGGATTTCCTATTTCAGTAACTGGGTGGATTTTTCGATGGCGCCGCGAATTTCCGCAATCGCCTTTTCAATTTCATCATCGTCGAACACGTCGACTTCGGTCTTGGCGCCGTGGATGGTGGTGCTGACCACATCTTCCGGCAACTGCTCGGTCGAAATTACAGTCGAACCGGCGTGGGTTGTTGGAACGCCGTCGGCCACCAGCGCGCCCTGCCACATGATGGCCAGCGCCGTCACGTTGTCGCTGGTGTCGCCTGCGCGGCGCAGCGCGGTTGCCAGCATGTCCGGCACTGCCCGCACAACGGTCTGGGTCGTCAGCATCTGCACCAGCTCTTCGTCGCTGACCACCGACCACAGGCCGTCGGAGCACAGCAGCAGCGTGTCGCCCGGCAGCAGGTTGGCGCGGCCGGAAACTTCGATGCGCGGCGCGCTGCCCGCGCCAAGGCAGGCGTACAGCTTGTTGCGGTCAGGGTGGGTATTGCGCGCCGATGCCGGGATCAGGCCCTTCTCGATCATGTTCTCCACGTGCGAGTGGTCGCGCGTGCGGCCGTGCACCTGGCCATTGCGCACCCAGTACAGGCGCGAATCGCCGCAATGGGCCCACACGGCGGTATTGTGCTGCACCAGGCAGGCCACGATGGTGGTACGCGGCGACTCCGGCATATTGTGGGTCATCGTGTACGTATGGATGTCGTTGTGCGCAGCGGCCAGCGCCTCTTCGAGGAAGCGCTCCGCCCCCTTCACGTAAGGCGTGGCCTGCTGCTGGAACATCTGCGAAATGGTGCGGGTAGCGATAGAGGCGGCGATTTCGCCGCGCGCGTGGCCACCCATGCCATCGGCGAGCACCAGCAGCAGCGCGTCGCGCGTGAAGCTGTAGCCCATCCGGTCCTGGTTGACCTTGCGGCCCCCGATATGCGTTTCCTGGTAGACGGCAAATTGCATGGCATGGGCTCCTTATTGTTGGCGCGGGGCCGCGTCTTTTTTACGGCCAAATCCGAGCTTGCCTGCCAGCTTGCCCAGCTTTTCCAGTGCCCCCGGCGGAGGCGGCGGTTCTTTCGGTGCCGGCGCCTGCGCCAGCAGTTTTTGCAGCTCGAACAGGCTTTGCGGACGGGCCAGCGGGTCGATCTGCAAAGTCCATCGTACCAGCTTCACCAGCTCCGGCGAATAGAGGATTTCCAGCTTCTGGAAATGCGGCTCCATCTTGTCTTCCTTGCGGCGCTGGTCGGCCGGCTGCGGCGGCTGGCCGAGCATGCAGGCGAAAATCGACGCGCCGATCGAATACACGTCGGTCCAAGGGCCCAGCGCCTCGGTCTTGGAGTACAGCTCGGGCGGCGCGAAGCCGGGGGTGTACATCGGCATCAGCTTCGGGCTGTCGGTATTGACGGTCTGGCGCGCCGCACCGAAGTCCAGCAGCATGGGCGTGCCGTCCGTGCGCAGGTAGATGTTGGCCGGCTTCAGGTCCAGGTGCAGCAGCTTGTTGGTGTGCACCTCGCGCAAGCCCTTCAGGACCTGCGTGAAAATCTGGCGCACGAAGGCCTCGCTGCAATTGCGCCCCTTGCTGCGCTGACGCTGGATGTGGTCCTGCAGCGAATGGCCCGACTCGTAGGCCATCACCATGTAGACGGTTTCGTTAGCACGGAAGAAATTCAGCACCCGTACAACATTGGGGTGTGAAATTTTTGCAAGTGCGCGCCCCTCTTCGAAAAAGCACTTCAACCCGATCCTGAAAACCGGGAGATTTGCCTTTGTTACCACAGGCACCATCTCGCCCTCTTGACGTAATGCAAGACTGCTTGGTAAATATTCTTTTATTGCTACCGCATTACCTTCTGCGTCGTAGGCCAGGTACACAATACTGAACCCGCCTGACGCAATTTTCTTTACAATGCGGTATCCAGCAATTTCCAGACCATCCGGTAATGGAGCGTTGTTCTGAGCTGCCATAAGTTTCCTCGCTTCAACTAAACCGGATTGTGTGGGACAAAGCAATATATTGTAAAGACAAAGACAAAATCGGGGATATCCTTTGAGCATTTCCAGCATGACTGGCTACGCCGTGGCCACCAGCGAAAGCGCGGCGGGCACGCTGACAATTGAGATCAAGAGCGTCAATTCGCGCTTCCTCGACCTTCAATTCCGCATCAACGACGACTTGCGCGCGCTCGAACCCGATTTGCGATCCGCCATCATGGGCGCCATCACCCGCGGCAAAGTCGAGCTGCGACTGAGCTTCGGCCGCAAGGCCGCTGCCGCCGGCACCCAGGCCCTGAATGTAACCCTGCTCAACGAGCTGGCGCGGCTGCAAGGCGAAGTCAGCCAGCATTTCAGCAGTGCCACACAGATGAGTGTTGCTGAACTACTCCGCTGGCCCGGTGTTGTCGAAGAAGCACAAATCGGCCAGGAATCGCTGCAGGCCGACGTTTCCGCCCTGATGAACAAGACCCTGGAAGCCTTCGTCCAGAGCCGCCAGCGCGAAGGCGCAGCACTGGAAGCAATGCTGGTTTCCCGCATCGAAGCGATGGAAGCCATCGTTAAACGAATTACCCCACTAATTCCTCAGGTAGTTGCACAATTCCAACAAAAAGCCGTGGAACGCATGCAAGAGGCACTCGGTTTGGCCTGCCAGGGATCGAATACCGCGATGTCGCGCCAGGACGCGATGGAGCGCATCCGCCAGGAAGTGATCCTGTACGGCATCCGCATCGACGTTGCCGAAGAGCTGGGCCGCCTGTCCGCCCACCTGGGCGAAACCCGCCACATCCTGAAAAAAGGCGGCCAGGTCGGCAAGCGCCTGGACTTCATGATGCAGGAACTGAACCGCGAAGCGAACACCCTGGGCGCCAAGGCCTCGGTCAAGGAACTGGCCGACGCCTCGATGGAGCTCAAGCTCCTGATCGAGCAGATGCGCGAACAAGTCCAGAACCTGGAGTAATCCTTTCCTGCAGCCCGCTGCCGCCGCAGGCGGCGCGGGCTTCCCTCCCCTATCGCGTCAGGCGATACAGCAGCACCGCAGTCCGAATCGCTCCCTGTTCGATCGAGCGTACATCCAGGTCCTCTCCCGGCGCGTGGGCGCCTTTGCCGGTGGCGCCGAGGCCATCCAGGCTGTCGACGTAGGGCGCGACGAATTGCACGTCGCCCGCGCCGCGCAAGCCCGGCGGCAGCGCAGCAATCGGACCGAGGCCGGCATCGGCACTCGCTTTCGAATACATTTCCAGCAGTTTCAGGTTGCCTTGGGTTGGCGCCATCGGCGGATAGCCGTCCTCGAAGCGGATCTCGGCGCTGGTGCCGGGCAGGTTTTGCGCAACGATTGAGCGCATGCGGGAACGCGCTTGCTCCCCCTGCTCTGGCGTCAGGAAACGCAAGTCTCCCTTTACTATCGCGCTGTTGGCAATCACGTTTGACTTGCCGAAGGCCGTGCCTTTGGCGGCACTGCCGTCATGCGTGACTTCAGTGCCGCCCAGGATCAGGCCGGGGTTGTAGGTCAGGTTCGGTTCCTGCAGTTGCTGGCGGAAGGAGTCCAGGATGCGGGCGGCTTCATACACAGCGCCGTAGCCCGCCGTGGCGTTGAAGATGCCCGAGGAATGGCCCTGCCTTCCCTTTACCTCCAGCTTCCAGGAGGTCGATGAGCGGCGGCCTATGGTGCCGGTGGCTTTGCCGTTCTCGTCCAGCACTGTTGCCTCGAACGCCAGCGCTACGTCGCTGCGCCTGGCCAGGTTGACCATGTCGCGCCGTGAGATTTCTTTCGGGTCGCCTGCGTTTTCCTCATCGCCGGTGAAGATCACGCTGATGGTGGTGTTGTCCAGCGCACCCGCAGCATGCAATGCACGCAGCGCTTCGATAATGATGACGTCGCCGCCCTTCATGTCGTTGACACCCTGGCCGCCGGCCCGGTCGCCCTGGCGCTCCCACATCTGCATCGGCGTATTGGCCTCGAACACGGTGTCGAGGTGGCCGATCATCAGTACCCGCTTGCCTTGCTTGCCTTCCCGCGTCGCGACCAGGTGGCCGGCACGCTGCATCGCCTTCGGCATGTCGACCCACTGCGTCCTGAATCCCAGCTTGTCGAACTCGGCACGAAAGACCTCGCCGACTTCGCGCACGCCTTTGTGGTTCATGGTGCCGCTGTTGATGTTGACCGTCTTTTCCAGCAGCGCCAGCGCCTTGCCGGAATTGGCCTTGACCAGCTTGACGATGCGTTCTTCTTCAGGTGACAGCGATTGCGCGCCGGCGCTCCCCATCAAGCCGGCGACAAGCAGCGAAACGAACAGGCGGGACATACGCATTTCTGGCATCCTCCTTGAAGTGTGTTCGCAACTCTACTACGGAAAACTGGAATGAACATTCGCGTTGGCATTGGCGGCTGGGACTTTGCTCCCTGGCGCGAAACTTTCTACCCTCCCGAGGTGCCCCTCAAGCGCGCGCTGGAATACGCCAGCAGCGTGCTGACCAGCATCGAGATCAACGGCACCTTCTACCGCAACGCCAAGCCTGAACATTTCGCTGGCTGGGCCGAGCGCACTCCGGACGATTTCGTGTTTGCGGTGAAGGCTTCGCGCTACGCCACCAATCGCAAAGTGCTGGGCGAGGCCGGCGAATCGATCGAGCGCTTCATGGATAGCGGCCTGGCGGAACTGGGCGACAAGCTTGGCCCGATCCTGTGGCAGTTGGCCGCCACCAAACACTTTGACGCGGACGACCTGGAGGCTTTCTTCAAGCTGCTGCCGAAGAAGCTGGGCAAGCGCAAGCTGCAGCATGTGCTGGACGCGCGCCACGACAGCTTCATGGTGCCGGAATACCTGAAGCTGGCGCGCAAGTACAAAATCGCGACGGTAATCACCGATTCGCCGAAATACCCCAACTTTACGGAAGTGACCGGCGATTTCGTTTACGCGCGCCTGATGAATGCACAAAGCGAAATCGCCACCGGCTACGCCAAGCCCGCCTTGAAAAAGTGGGCCCGGCAGGCGCAGGAATGGAGCGGCGGCGGCAAGCGCGACGTGTTCGTCTATTTCATCAACGGCGCGAAAGAGCGTGCGCCGGCAGCCGCCATGCAACTGCTGGCCAACTTGCGCTAGCCCCTATTGCTCAATCACCAGCACATCGTCGAACGCGAAGCCTTTAACACGCACCGTATGCAGCGGCAAGGCCAGTCCCGCTTCCTGCTGCACCTTGCGGCGCAGGCGCTTGACCATTGTGTCGAGGCGGTTCTGGTCGTAGCTCAGGTAATCTTCGCCAAAGGCCTGCACGATCGCCTTGCGGGACAATGCCTCTCCCGACTCGATGGTGGCGAGCAGCTTCAGGAAGCTGAATTCCAGGCTGGTCAGGTGCACGCTGCGGCTGTTGGGACCATACAAAGTATGTGAGCGCATGCTAAGCCGCCAATGTGCGCCGACCAGCGAGGACAACAGCGCATGCACCTGGTGCAAGCGCGGGTCCTGCTGCATGTCGGCGTCGCCATCCAGCACATACTGTGAGCAGTTGGCTGCGGACCTGACCTCTGTTACCTGGTACCCGGCATTGTGGAAAGCCCGGAGCAAGTCTTCGTCGGATACTGTCGTGCCTCTCAAAAACAGCAAATTGATCATTATTGTCTTCCGCCAGTTGGTAACCTGCAAATAAGACTAAACAGATAAGTACTTAATAAACTGACAGTTTCTGGCAGACAACAATACTTTCATTTTGCTATCGAAGGACGGCCAGCACTTCACGGCAGCGGTCCCACAGGCTAAGCCGTTCGGTCAAGCCAACCGTTCCGCCATTGATGGCGCGGGTGATGCGCACAAAGGCGCTGTTGGCTGACGCGCCGGCAGCGCCATCGGCAATGGCGTTCAGGCCGCGGGACTGCCAGAACCACGCCGCCGAGCGCGCCGCCGGCCCCGGCTGCAACAGCAGGTCCGGCTGCGCTATCAGGTCGAGGTCAAGTGCTCCAGCGCAGGCAGCGTAATTGCTGCGCCCCGTCAGCTGGATCAGGCCGCGTCCGCGATAACGCCAGCCGTCGCCGCTGGCCTCATCGCCGTTGCCCATGCGGCTGGCGTAAACCCGATTTGCCAGGCGTTCCGGACTGTTGGCATAGGGTTGGGCCGCCTGCTCGTTGGGGAAACGCGTCGGCCACACCTGGGGCAAGCGCGCTGCGGAGTAGTTGAGGTTTTCGCTCAACACACGCAAATTGCCGGACTCGTGCAGCAACTGGGCAAGGAAGGCCGCCTGCCGCCCGCCTGTATTGATTTCCCGTTCTGCCATCGCGCGATTTAGCGCCAGCAGCCAGGTGTCCACTGTGGCCTGTTGCGCCCCCTTCCCCAGGATGCCAAGCAACTGTGCTGCGGTAATGTCTTGCATGTCGTTCTCCTTTACGGATAAAAAAGCCATGCCGGCGCCAGCGGCCGGCATGGCCTTGCCGCTTAGCTGACTTTCGGCGTGATGGCGGTGTGCAGGATGTCCAGCACGCGCGACAAGCCTTCCGGCATGCCGGTGTCTTCTGCCAGCACCTGGACGTGGTACTTGGCCGAGTTGTCGGAGCTGCGGGTGTTTTCCTTGCTGGACGAGACCGAGCCTTCCAGGTGCACTTTGGCGCTGAAGATGCCCCAACCGACCTTCATGTCTGCGCTGAAGGAGCCCGAGGTAGCGCTCGACTCCTTGGAGGTGAAGGACGATTTGACTTCCATGTCGAAGGTGATGTCGACCTTGCTGATCGCCAGGCTAGGCACCTTGACGATGGCCAGCATCGGCACCTGCAGGTCAACCGTCTCTTCCTTGGTCTTCGTCAAGTCGGCAGGATCGGCGATCAGGCGCTTGAAGGAAAACGTGGCCAGGCGGGTATTGCTGGCCCCCAGCGCATTGCCCTGGCCCGGGTCGTTGAAGCCGACGTATTTGATGAAGTCGGCGGTTGCGTTAGCCAGCCGCACCTGGGCATCGCAGGCGGCGGTCAGCGGGCCGCCAATCAGGTCGCCCATCGGCAGGCCTTTGAACTGCGACGAAATATCGACAATTTCACTCATCTTGCTCTCCTAAAGAAAATGGCCACGAGGGCCGGGTATGCCGCTTACTGCAGCCCGGGCGATGCGGTATGCGGCGCTTGAAAGCCAGCTTACGGAGGCGGCGCGTTTATCGCGTGACGGTTTCTGTCAAGCGTTGCAGCCAGCGGCGCAGGGCTGATGGCTTGCGCGCGGGGCGCAGCGCTTCCACCAGCGCCAATTGCGCGGGCGACAGCACGAATTGCAGCGGTGACGCTGCGCGGGGACGCCAGCCTGCAACGCTGCGAAGGAAGGTCAGCCGGCTGCCGCCGGCATCGACCTGTATGCGCAGTTCGACCCGCAGCGGCCGATGCAGCAGACGCCGCCACAGCGGCGGCGGACCGGCGCGCAGCATCGCGCCGCGGCGCGATTGCTGCAGGTAGCAATGCCAGGACAATTCGAATTCGGACAGGCGCAGCCGCATCTGGCGGTGGAAGGCAGCGCGTGCGATGCCATGCAGCGTACCCGGATCGGGGGGAGCGGGCCTGGCTTCGAGCTGCGCATTGGCAGTTTCGAATGCGCTGCACAGTCCCATGCGCAGCGCTTGCAGCGAAGGTGGGGAGCGCATTTCGCCTCCGCTAATCGAGGAACATTGGCTTGCGCGCGAATCCAATGTTGTAGACCGCGTACTGCAGCACTACCTGGTGCTCCCCAATGTTGTACAGGCCGAAGCTCTTGTCGATGCTAAGCAGGTAGCCGCGCGGCGTGCCCTGCAGGCACTTGTTGACCATCGCCATGGACTCTTCGACTTCAGCCTCGGTCCGCATGTGCTGCGGGTTGTCGTTGCCGACTACGATGCGCTTGATGAAGCGCATCTCGCATAGGTGGAAGTTGCGGTCATTGCTCATCGCCCTGGCCCTTTCCGTCCGCTTTGGCCGGCTCATCATCTTCGTCGGCAGTCACCGCTTCGGGCGGTGTATAGCCCTGCGCTTTCACCACGTCGTTGAGCAGGCGCGCCATCCCTTCCGACTTCTCCGCCGACACCAACTTGAGGCGGATGTGCGCGGCATTGCCATTCTTCTTTGCAATGCCGCCAGATTCGGGATTGATGCGCAAGCTGGCCTTTTTCTCCGGCGGTGCTGCCAGTCCGGCTTGTTGCCTTGCAGCCTCGGTGGCAGGATCTGCTTCCGCTTCTTCCAGCGCGCCCAGCTCCACATCAAGTTCCACTTCCGCTTCCCCGATCACCAGCGAGCTGTGCGGCACGAGCGAAATCAGCGGCAGGCGATAGGTATACGTATCGCCCGGCGCTGCGTGGCTATGGATGGCGGGCAGTTGCAGGTCGAATGCGGTGGGTTGGTTTTGGCGGTCGAAGAAGGTGGCCAGGTTGGCCATTTGCGCCTTCTCCACCATGTACTGCGCGTTCATGACGGAGCCTGCGATTGCCCTCACCATGTCTTCCAGACTTGCGAGCATTGCCATGTGATGTCCTCCAGTTTGTCAGATCCGGAGGCCAGAATAGCTTTGTAATTCCGCCGCCGGACTGACCATTTCTGGCGGCGGAGCGACGGGCTGGCAGCCTACTTCCAGCAACCTCCCTGCACTTTCACTTTGTATTCGATATTGCCCGCCAGGCTCTTGGTAAGGGCGGTCTTCACGCCGTCACGAAAATCGTCGGGCTTCAGCAACGCCTTCTTGCGCTTGACGCCATAGGTATCAGTCTTGGCAATCTGATCGCCCTCCTCGGAGCCGTCATTCAGCACGATCTGCCACAAGCCGTCAGCAGCCATTTGAAGCACCACCGTTTCGACCTCGACACGTTGCGGCCTGTCCGAAACGACCATCGTCGTCGTGACCTTTGAGATAGCTGCTGCGGCATCGTTCTTCTGCTTAAGCGTCAGGGCGTGCCGGTCCAACGGGAAGCCTTGCAGGGCCTCGACGGTGCATTCGGCCGCCGTGGCGGCATTGGCGGCAAACATCAAAGCGACTGCCAGCAAAACTGGTTTCATACATTTCTCCTGATTGATTGAAAGGGAAAGTACTGCGAAACCAATATAGCCCGGTGCGCCGCAGCTCGCCGCATCCCGCCATGAATGGTCAGAAAAATGCGCCGTTTGCCCCGTAGATTCAGGCTACGCGGCATTGGGTCCGCGGCTAACTACATTGAAGGAGAACCACATGGCTCACATCAGGCAACAAGGCATCCTGGCACCGGCCAGCGACGCGGTGCATGACGCCGACGTCATCATGACGGCAGCCGTCGTCGGCCACGCCTACGCACGCCTTGGCAACAACAGCAACTGCGCCTTCGACATCGAGGCCGACACAGACCCGGGCCAGGACGCGAAGATGGCCGTCAACTGGGACCGCCACAAGCGCGCTGTCGCCAAGATCAACAAGGCGCTGGAAACCATGGGCGGCCAGTACGGCAAGCCCGGTGCAGGGAAAGAGGCAATCGTCGGCGTCACGCCTGCGTACGACAAGCAGGGCCAAATCACCCGCATCACCGGCGGTGCCGGCGACCTGCCGCTTGATTCGCCGCTGCGCTACAATCCTCCGCTGCCAAAGGACCTGGCTGGCGCCAAGCTGTACGCACTGGCATTCGACTCGCGCGTTGGCTACCAGGGTCGCGGCGCCTACACCGGTTTCGTGCAAGGCCGCCAGAACGGCCAGAGCAACCTGTTCTCCACCTATCGCCAACGCGTGCCGACCGCCTTTGGCCGCCGCTGGCTGCCCAGCACCAAACCGAACGACAACAATGCCCGGGTCGGCCTGGCGCAGGATGAACGCATCTGGGGCATGGTCGGCGACAACGCCACGCAGGACAAGCTGCGCCAGCAAGGCATGTACTTCAAGGACCAGGACAAGGCGCGCGGCGGAAGCCGCCTGGAGACCGACGAGATTGTCGGCTACACCCACGGCATGGTGCAGGCAGTCTACGATGTGGAGATGTGGAAGGCGATCAACCCGCATGAGCATGCGGGCACGCCTTATGAAATCGCCGTCGGCAAAGAGACCACCAAGCTGGCTTCCTGCTTCACCTGCGCCATCTTCATGCAGGCCAACGGCCATCCTGCGTCGGCCACCCACCTGGGTCGCGGCGAATCATGGCTGCCGCTTTATCCGGAGAACGGCAGCAGCGTGAGCACGCAGGACCGCACGCGCGCCGCATGCAACGAGAAATGGGCCGCTTACTGCAAGACCATCATCGATGCCGGCATCGCCTGCATCGAACGGCGCTTGGCGACTGACCAGCATAAAGCCAGCATGGCCGGCCTGAAGGCCTACCTGGAGGGCAAGCAGCCGCTGGACTACGCTAACCTGGTCCTGGATGCCGTGACGGTCCACGAGCACGAGGTAGTGCGCGTGGACCGCACCTTGCTGGCTTAGGCTGCCGGCCTTACGCCGTCGAACCACGCCAGCGCGGCCGACCATAATGGCTCGGCGTGCTGGCGGAAGTAGCCCATATGCCCCAGCTTGCCCAGGCCTGCGGCGGCCGGGTCGATGTCCACGCCGTGCCATGGCGCATTGCGATAGCCGGACATCAGCGCATCGCGTGACAGCGGCGGCGCCCACAGGTCGTCGGTGGCGTTCAGCGCCAGGATCGGCGTGCGCACCCTGGCGAATCCTTCCGCGATTTCCGGCACTTTCGGGTCATCGAGGAAGTAGCGCGGGAACTTGCACCAGTGCTTCCACTGGCGGTACACGCCCATCGGCAAATCCTCGCCCATGCCAAGCTTGCTCCAGGCCAGGCGCCCTTTCCAGCGCGTGACGATCGGCCCTACCACATGCCACATGGCCAGCACGCGCAAGCGTTCCAGGCGCGGCATCCAGCCGTGCCAGCCGGCGCCGACACCGAACAGGTAGACACCGACGATCTTTTCATGGTTCGGCACCAGCCCCAGCGCATGGCCGCCATAGGAATGGCCGACCATGTACAGCGGCGTGCTGTCGGACGGAGCGAAAAATTCGATCACCGCGTTCAGGTCCAGGCGCGCCCAGTCGAGGAAGCTGGCCTCGAAACCGCGCAGGGTTTTAGGTGCCGAGCCGCCGACGCCGCGGTAGTCGAAAGTCAGCACGGTGTAGCCCTGCCCCGCCGCGAATTCGGCAAAGCGGCGGTAGAAGCCCTGCGGCACGCCGGTGGCGCCGGCCACCAGCAGGCGCGCCTTCTCCGGACCGCGTGCGCGATAGCGCATCGCGGACAGCGGGTAGCCGTCGATCGCGCGCAGCTCCAGTTTTTCCGCCAGCAGCAAGGCGGCGGCAGGCATATGGCTCATGTTCTTTTCTCCACTTTCAGCATTGGCATCAGGGCGTCCATGGTTTGCACCATCGGCGCGGTGTCGCCCGCAACGCGGGCTTGCAGCAGGCCTCCCTCGTAGGCAGCGAGGATCAGGGCGGCGATGCCCTCTGCACGCTGACGTTCATGTCCGGCCAATGCCAGGGCGTCAGCCATCCGGCCGCGCAGGGTGGCGAAACCGGTTTTCAGCGCGTGGCGGATGTCGACGTCGTCGGCAGTGGATTCCAGCGCCACGGCAGCCAGCGGGCAGCCCAGTTCGAACTCGCTGTCGTCCAGGCCACGCAGCGCACGCAGGATCCAGGCCTGTAGCGCCGCCACGACATCGGGTTCGCGCTCCATGTAGGTGTCGAGCTTATGGACCAGGAAGCTGAAGGTCGCTTCGATGGCGGCAACGGCCAGTTGGTCTTTACCGCCGGGGAAATGGTGGTACATCACGCCTTTCGGGGCCTTGGCTGTGGCCAGGATCTCGCTCAGGCCGGCGCCATGCAGGCCGCGGTGCTGCAGTGTCGTGATCATGGCGTTGATCAGGCGCTCACGGGTTGTCAGTTGGGTGCTCATGCGGTTTACTCTATAGACCGGTCGGTCCAGTGTCAAGAACGGCTTGCGCCCCCGGTTTCAACTCTGCTTGCTCCTTGGTAAAATACTTCTTTGGGCGACAGCCTAGCTTTCGAGACTTGCAAATGAGCCAACATTTTTCCGGCAGCCTGTTCATGGTTGCTGCACCATCCGGCGCCGGTAAATCTACGCTGGTCAATGCCCTGCTGGCACAGGAACCAGCCATCAAGCTGTCGATCTCGACCACCACGCGCCAGCCGCGTCCGGGCGAACAGCATGGCCGCGAATACTTCTTCACCACGGCGGAAGACTTCCGCAAGCGTGCCGCCGAAGGCGAGTTCCTGGAATGGGCCGAAGTGCACGGCAATTATTACGGCACCTCGCGCATTTTCGTGGAAGAGCAAATGAAGGCCGGCACCGACATCCTGCTGGAGATCGATTGGCAGGGCGCGCGCCAGGTCAAGAAGCAGTTCCCGCAAGCGGCCGGCATCTTCATCCTGCCCCCGTCGTTCGCGGCGCTGGAAGAACGCCTGCACAAACGCGGCCAGGACGAGGTCCACGTGATCAACCGCCGCCTGCTGGCGGCGGGCGGCGAAATCGCCCACGCGCCCGAGTTTGAGTATGTTATTATCAACGAAGAGTTCCCGGTCGCCTTGTCGGAGCTAAGCGCGATCGTCCGATCGGCCCGTTGCCGGTTTGCGCAACAAGCCGCCCGCAATGCCAGGTTGATGTCCGAACTGGGCATCCACGCCGACCACGCAGAATAATCACCGACGAATTAATACCGAATTTATCCAGGAGTTAAGCATGGCCCGTATCACTATTGAAGATTGCCTGAAGAATGTACCTAACCGCTTCCAGCTGACCCTGGCAGCCACCTACCGCGCACGCCAGCTGCTGCAAGGCCACACCCCTAAGGTCGAAGCCAAGGACAAGCCAACCGTCGTCGCCCTGCGTGAAATCGCTGCAGGCAAAGTAGGCCTGGAAATGCTGAAAAAGGTCCCTATGTAAGCTGGGAACCTTCTTGTTCCCGATATGAACCTGACTTCCGCAGATCCCAACATCAGCGAACAGCCCGCACGGCGGGCACGGCGCCCGGCTAAGCAACAGCCGGGCGTTGACGTTTCTGCACCATCCGTTTCCACTTCTGCACTGGCGGCGCCCACCGTGGCCACCGGTGTCGCAACCATCACCCACCTGACCGAAAAGCTGGCCGAGTACATGGGCGAGGCCGACCTGAAGAAGGTCAAGGAAGCCTATCGCTTCTCGGACGAGATGCACCTGGGCCAGGTACGCAAGTCGGGCGAGCCGTATATTTCGCACCCGATCGCGGTGGCCGAGATCTGCACCGAGTGGAAGCTGGACGCGCAAGCCATCATGGCCGCGCTGCTGCATGATGTGATGGAAGACCAGGACGTCAAGAAGGACGAGCTGATCGAGCGCTTCGGCGCCCAGGTGGCGCACCTGGTGGACGGCTTGTCCAAGCTGGAAAAAATCGAGTTCCAGAGCCAGATCGAAGCGCAGGCGGAAAACTTCCGCAAGATGCTGCTGGCCATGGCCTCGGACGTGCGCGTGATCCTGATCAAGCTGGCCGACCGCCTGCACAATATGCGCACGCTGGAAGTGATGGTCCCGGCCAAGAAGCGCCGCATCGCGGCCGAGACGATGGAAGTGTACGTCCCGATCGCGCACCGCCTCGGCCTGAACAACATTTACCGCGAACTGCAGGACCTGTCCTTCTCCCACCTGTACCCGGTGCGCTACCACGTGCTGTCGAAAGCCGTGAAAGCGGCGCGCGGCAACCGGCGCGAGGTGGTGTCGAAGATCCTCGACGCGGTGAAGAATACCCTGTCCATGGCCGGCATCGAAGCCGAAGTCTATGGCCGTGAAAAGACCCTGTACGGCATCTACAAGAAGATGCGTTCCAAGCACCTGTCGTTCTCGCAGGTGCTGGACGTGTACGGCTTCCGTGTGGTGGTCGACAGCTTCCCGAATTGCTATGTGGCGCTGGGCACCCTGCACTCGCTGTACAAGCCGATGCCGGGCAAGTTCAAGGACTACATCGCGATCCGTAAGCTGAACGGCTACCAGTCGTTGCACACCACGCTGATCGGCCCTTACGGCACGCCGGTGGAATTCCAGATTCGCACCCAGGAAATGCACCGCACCGCCGAATCGGGCGTGGCCGCGCACTGGCTGTACAAGAGCAACGACGCCAACATCTCGGACATGCAGCAGCGCACCCACGCCTGGCTGCAGTCGCTGCTCGACATCCAGCAGCAGACCGGCGACTCGGCCGAGTTCCTGGAGCACGTCAAGGTCGACCTGTTCCCCGATTCGGTCTACGTGTTCACGCCGAAGTCCAAGATCATCGCCCTGCCCCGCGGCGCCACGCCGATCGATTTCGCCTACTCGATTCACACCGGGATCGGCGACCACACGGTGTCGGTCAACATCAACGGCGAAGCAGCCCAACTGCGCACGGAACTGCGCAACGGCGACATCGTGGAAATCGTCACCGACCCGAACTCGCGCCCGAGCCCGACCTGGCTGTCGTTTGTCCGCACCGGCAAGGCACGCTCCGCGATCCGCCACCACCTGCGCACCATCAACCTGCCGGAATCGATTGGCCTCGGCAAGCAACTGCTGGCACAGGCACTGGATGCGATCAGCGTGCCGGGCGAACTGCCGCCGCCGCTGATGGAACGCCTGCTGAACGAATCGTCCGCCAAGTCGATGGAAGAGCTGTATGCCGACATCGGCATCGGCAAGCGCATGGCAGCGCTGGTCGCGCGCCACATCTTCGGCCTGCTGGGCGGAGAATCGGCCAGCGCGCCGATCGAGCACACCAGCTCCAAAGAACTCGACCCCGTCACGATCTACGGCAGCGAAGGCGTATCGGTGCAGCTGGCGCCATGCTGCCTGCCGATCCCTGGCGACCATATCGTCGGCCAGTTGCGCCGCGACCAAGGCCTGCAGGTGCACACCGGCGACTGCTCGGTGGCTAAGCGCTCGAAGCAGAAAGAGCCCGAACGCTGGATCGCCGTCAAATGGGGTACCGAGATCAACCGCCGCTTCGACAGCCGCATTCGCCTGATCATCAACAATGAGAAGGGTATCTTGGCGCGCGTCGCCGCCGAAATCGGCGAAAGCGACGGCAACATCACCTTCGTCGGCATGGATGAAGACCGCGAGCACGTGTTGCACCAGCTGCGCTTCACAATCCAGGTAAAAGACCGCGTCCACCTGGCAGCATTAATCCGCAACGTACGAAAAGTGGCAGGCGTCAACCGCGTCACCCGCGAGCGCGCATAGCGGGTCTGACCCTTGGGTCAGACCCTGGTTTACCGGTTTTACGCAGAGCAAAATCGTTCTGCACAGCAAACCGAATCCGCTGCAGATCCTTTTCCTCCAGCGGAACGTCAAACAAGGCTCTATACGCCTGCCGGCGCGCAGCACCATCACTTCCCAGTCCTAAGAAGACCGGATGCGGCGTTAACATAGAACTCTCCCTGCCCTCTGCGTTTGCCCGATAACTAGACCATTTATACGCTGCAGGCAAATCCACCATTCCGGCTCGCACAGGGTTGAGTTCAATGTAACGCTGGCATGTCAGCAAATACGCGTCGCTGTCGATCTGCGAGGAATGGTAGCGGCCATCCCACATCGTTCCTGTACTGCCATGGCGCAAATGGACCCAATGTGCCGTCTGTTGCGACAAATCCTTCATGAACATGGACTGCGCGTTTTGCGCATGAACAGTTAGCAGGATGTGGACGTGGTTCGTCATTAGCACATACGCATGCAGGGCGCAGCGGTACTTCTTACCAAGACATTCCATGAGTTCCAGGTACCGCTGGCGCTCCTGATCATCGTGGAAACAAGTGCGACGGTTATCACCGCGCTGAACTATGTGCAGGCAGCTTCCGGCGGGGTAGTTACGTAAGGGACGAACCATTTTGCGCTCCTTAAACCGGTAAACCAGGGTCCGACCCAAGGGTCGGACCCGCCAGTTCAAAGGATAGCGATGTGGCGGGCGTGGGCTTTGTGCGGGCGCAATCCGCCTATTCGTAGCGCAAGGCTTCGATCGGGTCGAGCTTGGCGGCTTTGGCGGCGGGCAGTACGCCGAAGATCACGCCGACGCCTGCGGAAAACATCACAGACAAAGCGACCGCCCACCAGGGCACGTATGCGCCTGGGAAGTCGGG
>Ga0102593_1001225_pt1 | contig 26878 bp, 25 predicted proteins | sample AraplaCol_mMS_r2_2_FD_76862 | JGI IMG/M metagenome (GOLD analysis project Ga0102593, IMG submission 76862) | Arabidopsis root microbial communities from North Carolina, USA - plate scrape MF_Col_mMS_r2 (SPADES assembly) (version 2) | ecosystem: Host-associated > Plants > Roots > Endosphere...
CTGCGGCGACGCCAAGTGCCAGGAAACCCTGCGCACCGCCATGGCCATCGGCGCTGACCGCGGCATCCTGGTCGAGACCACCGAAGAGCTGCAACCGCTGGCCGTGGCCAAGCTGCTCAAGGCGCTGGTCGAGAAGGAACAGCCACAACTGATCATCCTGGGCAAGCAGGCCATCGACGACGACGCCAACCAGACGGGCCAGATGCTCGCCGCCCTGACCGACCTGCCGCAAGCCACCTTCGCCTCCAAGGTCGAAGTGGCCGACGGCAAGGCCACCGTGACGCGCGAAGTCGACGGCGGCCTGGAAACCATCCAACTGAGCCTGCCGGCCGTCATTACGACCGACCTGCGCCTGAACGAGCCGCGCTACGTCACCTTGCCCAACATCATGAAGGCCAAGAAGAAGCAGCTCGACGTCTTCAAGCCCGAAGACCTGGGTGTGGACGTCAAGCCCCGCCTGAAGACCCTCAAGGTCAGCGAGCCGCCCAAGCGCGGCGCCGGCATCAAGGTGCCCGACGTCGCCACCCTGGTGGACAAGCTCAAGAACGAAGCCAAAGTGATCTGAGGAAGACAACGACATGACAGCACTAGTTATTGCCGAACACGACCACGCGACCGTCAAGCCCGCGACCCTCAACACCGTGACCGCAGCCCTGGCCTGCGGCGGCGACGTGCACGTGCTCGTCGCGGGTGCCAATGCCGCCGAAGCCGGCAAGGCCGCCGCGCAGATCGTGGGCGTGGCCAAGGTCATCGTGGCCGACAGCCCCTCGCTCGCCGAGAACCTGGCAGAGAACGTGGCCGCCCAGGTGCTGGCCATCGCAGCCAACTACAGCCACATCCTGTTCCCCTCGACCGCCAACGGCAAGAACGTCGCTCCGCGCGTGGCCGCCAAGCTGGACGTGGCGCAGATCTCCGACATCACCAAGGTCGAAAGCCCCGACACTTTTGAGCGCCCGATCTACGCCGGCAACGCCATTGCCACCGTGCAGAGCAGCGACGCCACCAAGGTGATCACCGTGCGCACGACCGGCTTCGACGCCGCCGCCGCCACCGGTGGCAGCGCAGCTGTTGAAACCGCCGAAGGCGTGGCCGACAGCGGCAAGTCCAGCTTCGTGGGCCGCGAGGTCACCAAGAGCGAACGCCCCGAACTGACCGCAGCCAAGATCATCGTCTCGGGCGGCCGCGCCCTGGGCAGCGCCGAGAAGTTCACCGAAGTGATGGCGCCCCTGGCCGACAAGCTCAACGCGGGCCTGGGTGCCAGCCGCGCCGCTGTCGACGCAGGCTACGCGCCCAACGACTGGCAAGTGGGCCAGACCGGCAAGATCGTCGCGCCGCAGCTGTACATCGCCGCGGGCATCTCGGGCGCCATCCAGCATCTGGCCGGCATGAAGGACTCCAAGGTGATCGTGGCGATCAACAAGGACGAAGAGGCGCCGATCTTCTCGGTGGCCGACTACGGGCTGGTGGCCGACCTGTTCACGGCGGTGCCGGAACTGGTTGCATCGCTGGACTAGGACCATGGACACCGCCGCGCGCAGCCTTGAGCTTCGGCAGAGCGGCCCTCGGCTGCTGCAGGGCGCTGCGGGCGACATGGAGGTCATCTTCGATGTCCCGGTTCGTTCGCCACTTGGCATCGCGATCGTGGCCCATCCGCAGCCGCTACTGGGCGGCAATGCCATGCACAAGGTGCCTCACCTGATCGCCCGGGCGCTCTGCGAGGCCGGATGGCTGGTCGCGCGGCCGAACTTCCGGAGCGTAGGGCGCAGTGCAGGCACGCACGGCGAAGGCATCGGCGAGACGGACGACGTGCTGGCGTTGCGCAAACACCTGGTGGATGACTATCCTTCATTGCGTCTCGGCCTGTTCGGCTTTTCTTTCGGCGCCTTCGTCCAGGCGCGCGTGGCACGCGCACTCGCCGAGGACGGATCTCCTGCGTGGCGGGTCTGCCTCGCCGGCATGCCGGCGGGCGAGGTCGCAGGGCAGCGCCACTACGACACACCCGCGAATGTTCCAGATGCACTCGTCATCCACGGCGAGAGAGACGAGCGCGTGCCGCTGGCCTCCGTCTTCGACTGGGCAAGGCCGCAGCTGCGGCCCGTCGTCGTGGTGCCGGGTGCCGACCATTTCTTCACCGGACGGCTGCACGTCCTGCGCACCTTGGTGCTGTCCCATTTCGCAGGCTGAGCTGCCTGACCTGACCAAACCTATGACACCGACCAATGCCCTTGCGACGGCAAGAACCTTCCTGTTCGTTCCAGGCAACCGCCCTGAGCGCTTCGAGAAGGCATTCCAAAGCGGCGCAGATGCCGTTGTGATCGACCTCGAGGACAGTGTGCCGGCGGCGGCCAAGCCCACGGCGCGCGAGGCCATTGCCCAGGCGTGGCAGGGTCTCAGAAAGTATTCCATCCCGCTCGTGATTCGCATCAACTCCGCCGACCAGGTGGCAGGACGTGAAGATCTTGAATGGCTGGCGGAGCTGAAGGCACCCGATGCGGTCATGGTTCCGAAGGCGGAATCCGTGGAAGCTCTGTCTCACGTGGCTGCGAGCGCGCCAACGGCGGCAATCCTTCCGCTGATTGAAAGCGCGGAGGGATACGCTGCACTTGATTCGCTTGCGGGCGCGGCGAATGTGCTTCGCTTGGTGGTGGGTCATATCGATTTCATGGCAGATACCGGTTTGCAGTGCTCCGAAGGGGAGCCCGAGCTGATGCCTCTGCGCTTCGCCGTCGCCATGGCAACGCGTGCCCACAAGCTGGCGCCTGCCGTGGATGGCGTCACCGTCGACATCGCGAACGACGAGTTGTTGCGCGGCGATACGCGGCGCGCGCTTCGATTGGGCTTCGGTGGCAAGCTTTGCATTCATCCGCACCAGATTGCAGTGGTTCACGAGTCGATGTCGCCCAGTGCAGCGGAGGTGGCATTGGCCGAACGCGTGCTTGCCGCCGATGCGGCCTCAGGCGGTGCGGCCGTGCAGCTTGACGGGCGCATGGTGGATCTTCCCGTCGTGCTCCAGGCCCGCCGCACGCTCGCGCGAGTCGGCGGCCGGCTGGCAGGTTGAGTTGCCATGAGCTCTCGCGAACTTCCTGCTTTCATCGAAGGATTCGGCCCGGTACGGCCGTTCCAAGGGCTGGCGCAGGCCCCAGCCGTGATCACGCGGGCAGCGGCGAGGGTCTGTCCCGCCGTCGCCGGCCGGGACAAGATTTTGCGCGACATCGAGGCAGCCTTCGATGCCTGCAACATCGGCGATGGCGCGACCCTGTCGTTCCACCACCACCTGCGCAACGGCGACCAGGTGCTCAATCAGGTGCTTGCCGTCGCAGCGCGGCGCGGGCTCAAGGACCTCGGGATCGCCGCGAGCTCGCTATTCCCGGTGCATGCGCCGCTTGTCGAGCACATGCGCAGCGGCGTTGTCTCGCGGCTCGCCACTGCCTACGTTTCGGGGCCTGTGGCTGTGGCTTTGTCACAAGGCGCGCTGGCAACGCCGGTGGTCATGCAGACTCACGGTGGGCGGGCACGGGCGATCGAGTCTGGCGACCTGCATATCGATGTCGCCTTCGTCGCCGCGCCGGCGGCGGACCGGCATGGCAACCTGAGTGGCGCCCTGGGGCCGGCGGCCTGCGGGCCGCTCGGCTATGCAATGGTCGACGTCCAGTACGCTGATCGTGTCGTCGCCGTCACGGACCATGTGCTTCCACACCCGGTGTGCCCGGTGGATATTTCTCAGGAGAAGGTCGACTTCGTTGTTCGCGTCGCTTCGATCGGGGACCCGGCAGGAATTCTCTCGGGCAGCACGCGGCCGACCACGGAAGCGGTGGGTCTCCAGATCGCCTCCACCGCCGCCCAGGTGATTGCGGCGTCGGGGTTGCTGCGTGAAGGCTTCTCATTCCAGACCGGTGCTGGCGGCGTGTCGCTCGCCACATCGATCTACGTGAAGTCGCTGATGATCGAAGGCAAGGTACAGGGCAGCTTCGGCGCAGGGGGTGTCACCGGCTACCTCGTCGACATGCTGGAGGCCGGGCTGTTCCGGACCGTTTTCGACGTGCAGTGCTTCGATCTGAAGGCCGTCGAGTCCTACAGGACGGACCGCAGGCATCAGGCGATGTCCGCCTCGCTATACGCCAATCCGCACAACCGCGGTCCTGTGGTCGATCAGCTCGACGCGATGCTGCTCGGCGCCGCCGAAATCGATCTCGACTTCAACGTCAACGTGACGACCGGGACGGACGGCATCATCCTCGGCGGCTCTGGGGGGCACGCCGACACGGCGGCCGGCGCAAAGCTGGCTCTGGTGGCAACCCGACTCGCCGCGACCGCTGGGCCGAAGATCGTGGAGCGGGTGGGCTGCATCACGACGCCTGGCGCGACGATCGACGCCGTGGTGACCGAAGCTGGCGTCGCCGTGCATCCGTCTCGCGAGGATCTTCGTGATCGCCTGCGCGCCGCCGGACTCGAGGTGCTCGGAATCGAACAGCTAAGGGCACGCGCGCTCTCCAGCATCAGCAGTCCGCAGCTCCATGCTCCGAGTCAACAGGATGCGCGGATCGTTGGCGTCGTCCAATACCGCGACGGCACCGTGATAGACGTGATACGACAGAGCTCCGGGGCACGCCGGTTGGAACGGTAGGCGAACCCGGGCGAGATGTGGGAGCAGTTGGCCGGCTTTCTCACCCCTACGTCGGCTGGATGACGCCGTACTCGGTCTGAAAGATCCTCCCGAGGTCGCAATGCTCCCTGTGCCAACCTGGCAATGGAGCCCTCCAGACCGCTTCGGCAGTCGCCTGTGCAGACGGCGGCATACCTTACAGGCAAGGTTGGTATCACCGAAAAAACCTGAAGTGCGTCGGAATGGACCATCGGCACGAGACATTTCTCTTGGGCAGATAGCTGATTCCCATGCCAGAGACGGCGAGACGATGAGCGCAACGAGGCGATTGCTGAATACCGTGTTCTGCGGCTGCGCGCGGACTATGCGAGCGCGCCATGCCGGCGGTGGAATCGTGGTTGCCGGACGGATTGGTGTCGGGCACCCTGCAACGCCTGCGGGGCATCGACCGCCCCCCTTTCCAGGGTGACGCGGATCGATCGTTACGACGATGTCTACATCTTTGGCCAGCTGTCCGGTCTCGGTAGTGTTATCGACAACCTTCTCAACCGAGACTTCCGGGCTGCCGCGCCCAACGAGAAGTGGCTCACTGACATCACGGAGTTCCAGATCCCAGCTGGCAAGGTGTATCTGTCTCCCATGATCGACTGCTTCGACGGCATGGTCGTCAGCTGGTCGCTCGGTACGCGCCCGGACGCTGAACTCGTCAACACGATGCTTGATGCGGCCATCGAGACGGTGGTCGATACCGACCGCCCTTTCGTTCACTCCGATCGTAGGAGTCAACGGCTTGTATGAACTGCTCGATGCTCTGAGCCATGCAAGGATGGCGCCGAAGTCGTATGAATGACTGAACCTGCAAACAGGATTAAAGTCGCCTCTGCTTCAAACGAAATAGTTCTGACCATGACACAAAAAAGCTACGCTCAAATTCAAAAGCAGATTGAGGCACTGCAAAAGCAGGCGGATAAGCTCAAAGCTGAAGAGGTCGCAGGCGTCATTGCTCGCATCAAAGAGGCGATCGCGCACTACGGGTTGACCGCAGAGCAGCTTGGATATGGCGTCACATCGCGGGGGACCAAAACCCAAGCGAAAAAAGTCACTGAGTCCAACGCCGCGGCGTATTCGGACGGCGCGGGAAAAAGCTGGGGTGGTCGAGGACCGCGGCCGCAGTGGCTGAAAGCAGCGATCGCCGCGGGCAGGTCGCTCGAGGAGTTCGCCTCGCCAGGCTCTCTGCCGGCAACAACCAGGGCGAAGGCTACGAAAATGGCGAAGAAGGCGCCGGTGAAGAAACGCGTCGCCACGACGTATCGCGATGAGGCGGGGAACAAATGGTCGGGTTTCGGTCCCAAGCCTCGGTGGTTGAGAGAGGCTCTTGAAGCAGGGAAAACTTTAGAGCAACTCGCCGGTTGACGCCTCGCCTCAGTGGCAGCCACACCTCCAACCGACGGAAGTACGGTGTTCTCGTGACTTTCGTTGTCACGTGCTAAGACATGAGACTGAACCAGCTACCGAAAAAGGGGTATTTACGTGCCTTTGATTAGCGAAGGTTGAGCCGTGTCCGTTGGACGTTGGTACTGCTCTGAACTGGCTTCTTCATGGCCTCTGCTTCAATCCAGCAGTCGCTATAGACCAAGCCTAGATGCGACCGCATCTCCCGTCGACGGGGCGACTCAGCTGTCCATGGCGGTGGACGATTTCGGTTTAGAGCTAGCTGAAGCCGAGAGCGTCTCATTGCAAGTCCTACCCTTGGTCCGTCACCAAGTCTCTAACGCTAGGGGCAATCTGCTTGCCCCAGAAGCGCCATCTCAGACAACGAACTCATGCTCAGTGAGGCTCGATCGCGTTTGCCGGTCCCGATAAACGCAGTACCGTCAGAATGTCGCATCTATTGCGATAACTCTTCTTATCACAATAGCAAGTTCATCCGGCTAAACTGGCGGGCATGAAAGTACGCACCGTAAACGGGGCAGGGGCCGGAAATGGCGATTTCCCCAGCGCTTCGCAGCTCGCGGCGCTGCGTGCCTGGTACGCAGGCCTGCCGGCGCGCGCTGCCGTCGTGCAGTACCTCGGCGAGAGCAAGGCGACAGGGCAGTCCTCTCGCGCCATGCTGGGCGATATCCGGCGCCAGCTGGCGAGCTACGCGCGGCTGCGGCACCGCGACGACCTGGCTTCGCTGATCGCGCACCCGGCGGCCGAGCGCGAGCAACGCGTCCGTGCGGTCAGGGATGCCATCGAGAAGCTGCAGGGTTTGCCACTGCCCGCGCCGATGGTGACGGATGCCGTCGATCGGTGGCTGCCGACGCGCGCCGCGCGGGCCCTGCAAAACGCCGGCATCCGGACGCTGGCCGATCTGACGGTGCGGGTGCCGCGCCGGCGCCGCTGGTGGGCCGCCGTGCCCGGCCTGGGGGCACGCAGCGCGCGTCAGATCGAGGCGTTCTTTGCCGCCCACCCGGCGTTGACCGAACGGGCGAGGGCGCTGGTGGTCGTGCCGAGGACCGAGACCGCGCCGTGGGAGCATCTGGTTGTGCCGCAGGAGGTCGATGGCTCACGGGGCACCTTCCGGGCGCCGCAGGCCACCTGCACCCTGTCCGCCAGCAATGACTACGAGGCCGTCCAGGCCTGGCTGGGTTTGCAGGACGCCGCGGCGACCCAGCGTACCTACCGCAAGGAAGCCGAGCGGCTCGTGCTGTGGGCGATCCTCGAGCGCGGCAAGGCGCTGTCGTCGCTGACGACCGAGGATGCCGTGGCGTACCGCGCCTTCCTGCGGCGCCCATCGCCGCGGGAGCGCTGGGTCGGTCCCGCAAGGCCGCGCACATCCCCGGAATGGCGCCCGTTCCAGGGACCGCTGGCGCCGCGCTCCGTGGCGTACGCGTTGTCCGTGATCGGCGCGCTCTATCGCTGGCTGATCGAGCAGCGCTACGTGCTGGCCAATCCGTTTGCCGGCGTCAAGGTCAAGGGATCAAGCCGCGGCAGCGGCCTCGATGCATCCCGGGTGTTCACGGAGCACGAATGGACGCTCATACGCTCCACCGCCGATGGCATCGAGTGGATCGGCGGATGGAGCGAGGAGGGCGCCCAGCGCCTGCGCTTCGTGCTGGATTTCTGGTACGCGACGGGCCTGCGGCCCAGCGAGATGGTCGATGCCCGGCTGGGCAGCATCGAGCACGATGCGCAGGGCGACGACTGGCTGCATGTGGTCGGCAAGGGCAGCAAGCACGGCAAGGTGGCCTTGCCGCTGCTGGCGCGGGGTGCACTCGACCAGTATCTGGCGCAACGCGGCCTGCCCGTGACGCGGTCGCGCTGGAATCCGAAAACCGCGCTGGTGCCTGGCCTGGCAGAAGACGGGACCGGCATCAGCGCCTCGCGCTTGTGGTCGGTCATGCGCCGCTTCTTCCTCCACGCTGCGCAAGCCTTGGAGGGAGTGAATCCACCCACTGCGGACAAGCTCAAGCGCGCCACACCGCACTGGATGCGGCACACCCATGCGACCCACGCTCTCGCGCGCGGCGTCGAGCTGACGACCGTGCGGGACAATCTGCGGCATGCCTCCGTGGCGACCACCTCGGTCTACCTCCATACCGACCAGGTCAAGCGGGCCCGGCAGATCGGGGACGCTTTTCCGGCGCGGTCTTCTGTTGGGGCGAGGTAGTCCAGCTGTGCTGGGCTATCAAAGATAGCCGCAGCAGCGCCGTTCAGAACTTGCGAAAGCAGTTCATTCCCGCAACGGCTTTCAGGGCCTTGCAACTCAAGATCCGTGTCGAGCCGCGTGCGTCATTGTTGACCTGCACCATATAGGCAGATCCTTCGGAGCACTCCACGTTCCAAAACGCGTTTCCCTTGTTGTCGCTGCCCTGATAGAAGGTGCGCTTGGCTGACGTACACCTTTCATCGCTCGCGCGCAGAAGGGAGGCAAGTGCAGAGGCGCGCTGCGTGATCGACATTACGGTGAGTTGATCGTGTGCTGGGTTGGCCCTGAGCATCGGAGCGGCTACCATCATTGCTAGCCCTACAGCCACCATAGCGAATTTCGTCATGGCGTCGTCCTAGCAGCCGCTGTAGTTCTTCCGACCACTGGCGGTGATCGTGTAGGTTCCGCCTCGCGGCCCGGTGTAGCAAGTCTGGCCACCAGTCGCGCGTGGCGCGGTCTGTTTGTACGCGTTTGAGGAAGGCGGAAGCGATGTCGAGAGGGCGGTGCGGGGAGTGGAGGCCGTTCCGTTATAGCCCGCTGCTGGAGCAGAGCGAACTCCAGCAGCAGCCCTAAGGCACTCAAGCCTCTTGCTCGCCGGCTCCATTGCGTTGCAGGCCTCCAAGAGGATCGCTGGGGTTTGAGCAAGCACCGGCGCGGAGCCGCCAATAGCAATGGCGAGCAAAACAGATCTCATCTTCCCCTCCCCACTTGGCAGGCTTTTAGCCCGTCTCTTGAACTCCCGCTGGCGATTGTCAGCGCCTGCCGCAATGCGGCGGGGGAAAAGACACGCGACTGGGCGAGGAGAAACCCTGACCGCCTCGCATCATTTCGCAGGGATGCCCATCGGATTGGGGATTTGGCCTGCCTCAACCCGGCGCCAGAAGCCCGGCGGCAGCTTCGGAATGCCCTGGATCTTTCACCTCTTGCCGATCGCCACGTCGGAGACGCCGAACTCTTGAGCCGGTTGTGTCGTGGGCTTGCGCCAGACAAGCTTCGTCAACTCATCCCTTCGAGCGATCACGCACGGTGGCGGAAACGCCGCATCGCGCAGCCGGAATGCGGCGACAGCCGCACGCTACGGCGCGGCCACTTCAGCACTTCAAGGCGGCGCGTCCATCGCGCGAGGGTGGACGATGAGCGCAGGGAAGAAGGCATACCAATGACCGAAAAATTATCTGATCGAATGCCGAACCTGGCCGCGGCGGCGGGGCAGTGATGGCGCCGGAACGTGCGGCGGAACTCACTGCTAGCCGCGACAACCTCGCAGCATCGATCCTGGCGCTGAAGGAGGCGCCGCCGCAGGACGACGGCACCAAGAAGGCGAAGCGGGCGATCAAGGATTGGGAGTTCGATGTCGCCTGCTTCGAGCGCATGGTCGCTCAGATTGACGGTATGCTGAGTCCAGCGGTTCGAAAGGAAAAGCCCGCGCCCGAAGTGGTGCCCTGGGTGCAGATGGGAACCATGATCGCGGCGGTCCCCAAGGGCAAGCGCGCCGAGCTGCGGGTGTCGGTCAACGAGTGAAAAGGCCTGCTGACGATCGACTTGCGGCTCTGGCTCCGGCCGAAGGACGGCAGAGCGTGGGGGCCGAGCCGGAAGGGGGTGTCGATCGATGCGGCGAAGATCGACGCACTGCTGCAGGCGCTTTCGCTTGCGAAGCAGCACCTCCCCGCCTAACCCGTTCCTCGGAGTGGTGGGAACCGCGTCTCAGGCGTGAGCAAAGGCGGCCGCCAAGTAAGAGCAGCTGTATGCACAATGTCGTGGCCATGATCTCCACCGCCGCTGCACAACCCCTCCCCGCCGTCTCCGCTCCAGCTCAGGCGGCTTCCTCACCTGCCTTGCCTGCCGATGCGCCGCAGGGGCCCGTGATTGCACAGACCATTCAGCCGATCATCAACCTTCCAGCCCCGCAGAAGCTGGAGTGGTACGAGCTACAAGGTGTCTGGCCGTCCATCGCGGCGGTGATCGCAGTCGTCTTGACCGGCATCAGCTTGCACTGTTCGGCCAGCTTGCGTGGAGTTGACGCGACGCGATGGTTATCCTCCCCCAGTCGAGAGGCGGTGAGCAGCGGGGCGCCGCCGCTGGTTGTTCGACTTTGATGGCCACGGCTTGCGTCATGCATTTAACATAAGATACATTGTTTAAAAAAATGACGAGCAGCCCAACCAGTCTCACCGGCCCCAAGCCTCACTGCAGCCCCGGTGATCCTCCAGCACCCAGAGAAACAGCAACGAGCTGATAGCCTTGCCCATAGATGGCACGCAGGACAAACCCGTTTTCATCGCACAAATCCAGTTTCTTGCGCACTTTCGTTGCGCAGACGTCCACCGTGCGCTGACTCTCGAGTCGTCGCCTGTTTGTCCAAAGCGCGTCCAGCAGCCAGTCTCGCGTCAGCACCCGGCCGACATTGCGGAACAGCTCGAGCGCAAAGGCAAGCTCGAGCGGTGAAAGACGGATCTCGCGTCCGCGGTGCAGGACGGTCGTGCTGTCCGGGAGGAACTTGTAGCCACCCCAGGTCATTTCGCCGTCCAATCTCGGTACTCGCGAAGAATTGCGCCTTCGGTGCAGGAGCGTTTGCACGCGCCAGTTCAGCTCCTGGACGCGCGTTTGCAAGACGTTGAACTCGATGACGTCGTCCCATGCAGATTCATCGTTGGCGCGGGGCAGCAAAGACGACCAATCCTTGTCGTTCACGACGAGCAGTATCGGTATGCACAGGCGCTTGCACACTTCTGACATGCTTTGATGCAGCGACGGGTCGTGCAGGGTCAAAAGCAGCAGATCGAATCGCTGTCCGATGCAGAACGCGATCAGCAGCTCTGCCGCATCGGAGAACGCGGTGGGCTGATGCCCGAGATCGACCAGCATTTCCTGCAAGGCCGTTCTGCGCTCCTTTTCCATCACCAAGAGAGCCACTGACAACGAGCGTTCAGGATTCGTCATGATGATGCCGAACCTGACCGTGTGATTTGGAGAAACGGAATGGCCGGAGCGAGCAGTCGATATCCGCCCCCTGCAACGCTTTCGATTCGCAACTCTCGGGTGAGGTCGAAGTCCAGTGCGTTGCGCAATCCGGCCATCCTTGTGTGGAGCGGTGTTTTCTCCTCTGGAGAAACGTGCGCGGCAACGATGAAGTCCAGACGCTGAATGGGAACGATCCGATCCATGCTGTAGAAAAGCTCGATCGCCAGATCGAACTCGCATGGCGTCAATCTCACTTCAGCAGAATCGATGGACAGCGAGTGCGTCCGCGTATGAAACCGATAAGGCCCCCACTCGGGCGCAGCCGGGTCGAGGCGGATGCGATGGCGCACCGCGAATTCGTGCAGCAGGTTGTAGAAGCGGCTGAACGTGAAAGGACCGCTGGCAACGGCAATATTGATGTCGTTCACCGGGACTGACGCAGCCGGCGTCCTGCCCTCGAACGCCAACAGAACCGGAATACCGTCACCCATGACCTTGCGGACCTGGCTTGCAGGCGGATCCTGATCGTTCGTCTCAAGGGAGGCGGGATGCACCAACACCAGCAGTTCGAACTGCCGGCGCCGGTTGCCGAGCGATCGCAACTCGTCGATGCTCATGAATACCCATGGGGACCGACCCAGCGCGCGCAGCGCCCGGCGCGAATCTTCTCCCGTTGAACCGGATGCGCTCACCACGGCAATGTTGCGCCGACGATGCCCCCACGACTTCGGCGTGGTGGATGGCTCTGGAGTTTCCTGCGCTTCCTGTCTCACTTTCAGGCCAGCGCGCGGCCTGACAGGCCTGCCGCTGCGTTCAGAACAATGGAGAGTCATTGCGCGAACGGGGGCGAATGCCTTTGCGGCTGGGGTTGTAACGTATTGCGCATCGCATGACCTTCGATTCGGCGAATGGTGGATCGCTCGCCGATGGAAAGTCAGTTTAGAAACATAAAGTTCTCCTCGCCAGCGATCTGACGATGTATTGCAATTCCCCTCCCCTATTTATTCGCGGCGCCCGAAGCGAATTGCAGAGGGAATCGCTGATTGCAAGCTCGAAAAGCAGGAACGCATCAGGATGCTATGCACGTTACGCATGGATTCGGCAAACGAGCTTGACCCCTCGGGCAGCGCCGAGGTGCTTCTTTTTGCCAGGCTCCCGCCGTGAAGGTTGTGAACGCCGTAGCGCTACTGGCCGGCCTTCGCCGCAGCAGCCGACACGCCCCACAACCGCGGCTTGCCTTCCCACACCGAGAAGCCGTTGAGGCGCTTGCGCACGCCCCACGCGTCAATGCCGTTGAACAGCATGATCATCGGCACCTGCTGGATCATCAGCGCGTGGAGCTGGTCGAACAGCACCTGGCGCTTGGCCCGGTCGGTCTCGGTGAAGCTTTCGTCGAGCAGCTTCAGCGCCTGCGGGTCTTCCCACACCTTGCGCGGCTGCTTGTCCTTCGGGCCCGAGAACTGCTCGTAGCTCAGCGCCGGGTCCAGGCGTGAGGAGTAGCTGAACGAGCTCATCTGGTAGTTGCCGCTGTTGTAGCGGTCCAGCTGCGTGGCCCATTCGAGCACCTCGATCTGCGCGTTGATGCCCACCGACTGCATCATGGCCTGCGCCAGCACCGCCACGGTGTAGCTCGGCACGTGGGCGCGCTTGTTGGTCTGGATGGTGATCTTTTCGTTCTTGTAGCCGGCCTCGCGCAGCAGCTTCGCGGCCAGGGCGGGGTCGTAGTGAAAGCCCTTCTTTTCCGCCGCGCCGTGGAAGGCCGAGCCCTTGTGGATCGCCGAGTTGTTGACCGAACCCAGCCCTTCGGATGCCGCAGCGACGATCTGCTCCATGTCGAGCGAGGCCGCGATAGCCTGGCGCAGCTTCACATTTTTCAGCAGCGGGTCGCGCGTCTGGAACAGCAGCGTGTTCTTCACCGCCTCAGTCGGTGCCTGCACGACGAGGTTGCGGTCAGCCTTGAGCTCTTGCGCATCGCTCGAAGTGATCTGGCCGGCGTCAATGGCGCCGGACTTCAAGCCGGCCGCAGCGGTGGCGGCATCGGGCACGACCAGGAAGCGGACCGTGTCCACCAGCGGCGCCTTCAGGCCCACGTAGCCGTCGGCCTTGGTGGCGCCCGGCGAGGATGTGTAGCTCTTGAAGGCGGTGACCGTGACGTACTCGCCCCGCTTCCATTCGCCGAACCTGAACGGGCCGGTGCCCACGGGCTTGTCCCAGCTGCCGTCGGCTTTGACCGAGCTGGGATGCAGGATCGCCGTCATGCCGCAGTCGGAGCGCGCCATCGTATCCAGGAACACGGCCGAGGGGCGGTTGATCTTCAGCACGAAGGTGGCGTCGTCGGGCGTCGCGGCCTCGACCACCTTGAGCCCGTTGCGCCCGTCGTACTCGCTCAGGCAGCGCCAGTCGGTCTTCGGATCCATGTAGCGCTTCCAGCTCCAGGCGACGTCGGCTGAGGTGAGCGGCGCGTCGTTGTGGAACTTCACGCCCTTGCGCAGCTTGAAGGTGTAGGTCAGCCCGTCCTTGGAGACGTCGACCGATTGCGCGAGCAGCGGCCCCACGCTGCCGTCCTGCCTGTAGCCCACCAGCCCCTCGACCATGTTGAGCACGATGCCGTCGGTGGTGTTGTCGCGGTTCACGCCGGGATTGGTGGAACGAATGTCCGCCGGCTGGGCGACCGTTACCGTGGTCTGGGCGAATGCCGCGGCGCATGCGAGGCTGGCGCCGGCCATGGCTGCGAGACGAAGAAAGGGATGGGGCATGAAGGACTCCTGCAGACAGATACGAAAATCGGTTGACCGTCACGCAAAGGACGGGACGAGAACCTCGGCGCCGGCCTCGGCCTGGCGTTCGGCTTCCGCGCCAAAGCGCCAGCGCAACCGGACCCCGCCTGCACTGGTCGGCTCCAGCGCCGGAATGGCCGACAGCAGCTTGCGCGTGTAGTCCTGTCGCGGTGCGTCGAAAACGGTGTCGCGCGTGCCCTGCTCCACGATGCGGCCGTCCTGCATCACGATCACCCGGTCGGCCACCTGCTCCACCACGCCCAGGTCGTGGCTGATGAAGAGACACGAGAAGCCGTGGCGCTTCTGCAGCTGGGCAAACAGTTCGAGCACCTGCGCGCGCACCGTCACGTCGAGCGCAGACACCGGCTCGTCGGCAATCACGAAGGCGGGCCGGCGCACGAGCGCCCGCGCGATGGCAACGCGCTGCCGCTGCCCGCCCGAAAGTTCATGCGCATGGCGTGGTGCAAAGGCGGTGCCAAGGCCGACTTCATCGAGCACCTCGGCCACGCGACTTGCCTTGTCGGCGGACGACATGCCCTTGACCAGCCGCAGCCCCTCGCCGACGAGCTGGCCGACCGTCATGCGCGGATCGAGCGAGGCGTACGGGTCCTGGAACACCATCTGGCACTGCAGCCGATAGTCGAACCAGCCGGCGTCGGAACGCGCGATCGGCCGACCCCGAAAAAGGATCTCGCCGCCGCTCGGTTTCAGCAGGCCGGCAATGGTGCGGCCCAGCGTGGTCTTGCCCGAGCCCGAACCGCCGACGACGGCCACCACCTCGCGCGGTCGCACCACCAGGTCGATGCCGTGCAGCGCGCGCTTGGGCGTTGCCTTGCCGAACAGCCGGCGATGGCCGGGGTAGTCGACCACGAGTTTGCGCACCTCGACGATGGGCGCGTCGTCCACCACCTGCCGCGCGGGCAGCCGGCGCGGCATGGCCTGCAGCAGCTCGCGGGTGTAGGGGTGCTTGGGGCGCGCCAGCAGGTCGTCGGTGTTTCCGGTTTCCTTCACCTCGCCGTGCCGCATCACGACCATGCGCTGCGTGAAGCGCGCAACCATCGGCAGGTCGTGGCTGATCATCAGCACGGCCGTGCGGTGCTCGCGCGTTAGGCCGACCATGAGCTCCAGCACGTCGCGCTGCACCACCGCATCCAGCGCGGTGGTCGGCTCGTCGGCAATCAGCAGTGCCGGCTCCAGCAGCATCACCGACGCCAGCATCATGCGCTGGCGCATGCCGCCCGAAAATTCGTGCGGCCAGGCCGTGAGCGCACCCTTGGGATCGCGGATGCCCACGCGTGCGAGCATGTCGAGGATGCGCGTCTGCCGGGCGCCGGCCGAGAGATGGCCGCGGTGCAGCGCGAGCGCTTCGCCCAGCTGCTTGCCGATGGTCATCGACGGATTGAGCGACGTCATCGGCTCCTGAAACACCATGCCGACGCGGGCGCCGCGCAGTTCGCGCAGCCGCTGCGGTCTGGCGAGCGCGAGGTCTTCGCCTTCGAAAAGAATGCGGCCGGCCGTGCGCACCAGCGGCGGCGGCGTGAGGCCCATCAGCGCGCGGGCGGCCTGCGTCTTGCCGCTGCCGGATTCACCGACGATGCCGACCATCTCGCCCGGCGCAATGTCGAAGGACACGTTGCGCACGATCTCGCGGCCGCCCATGCCGACCGCGAGCGTCAGGCCTTCCACGCTGACCAGGGGAGTTGTCTTCATTGCACGCCCTTCATGCGCGGATCGAGCCAGTCGCGCACCGCATCGCCCAGCAGGTTGATGCCCAGCAGCGTCAGCGCGATGCACAGGCCCGGAAGAATGGAAAGGTAGCTGGCCTGCGCCATGAACGGGCGCGCCGACGCCAGCATGTTGCCCCAGGTCGGCGCCGGCGGCGGCACGCCGAGCCCAAGGAACGACAGCGCGCTTTCGGCCAGGATCACCCAGCCGAACATCGAGGTGGCCAGCACGGTGAGCGGCGCCGTGCAGTTGGGCAGCACGTGGCGCACCATCGTGTAGAGCTCGGAGTTGCCGAGCACGCGCGACGATTCGATGAACTCCTTCTCGCGCAGCGACAGCACCGTGCCGCGCACGATGCGCGTCACCGATGGCGTGTAGGCCAACCCGAGCGCCAGCACGATGCCGTACTGGTTGGCGCCCACCACTGCCAGCAAGCCCAGCGCCAGCAGCAGGCCCGGAAATGCCAGCAAGGCGTTGTTGAAGGCCATGATGATGCGGTCGGTCCAGCCGCGGAGGAACCCCGTCAGCACGCCGACGATGCTGCCCGCCACGATGGAGAAGGTGACTGTCAGCACCGCAATCCACACGCTGGTGGCGGCGCCCGCCATCAAGCGCGACAGCTCGTCGCGGCCGAACTCATCGGTGCCGAGCAGGTAGCGGCCGCCGGGCAGCTTGAGCCGCGAGCCGAAGTTGATGCGCAGCGGGTCGTGCGGCGTCCACGCCAGGCTGATGAGCGCCGCGGCCACGATCAGGCCGACGATGACGATGCCGATCAGGGCGTTGAGGGGAATTCGTTTCTTGCGTTTCATCGTTTTCATTCGACGGCCACCCGCGGGTCGAACAAGGGATAGCAAAGATCGATCACGAGGTTCACCACCACATAGATCACGGCGACGAACAGCAGGCAGCCCTGGATCACCGGGTAGTCGCGCGCGAAGATCGCGTCGACCAGCAGCCGGCCCAGCCCGGGAATGGTGAACACCGTCTCGACCACTGCGATGCCGCCGAGCAGGTTGCCCAGCACCAGGCCGATCAACGTCCAAGTCGGGCCGAAGGCATTCTTGAAGGCATGGCGCATCAACACCGCGCGCTCCGACAGGCCCTTGGCACGCGCATGCGTGATGTAGTCGAGCCGCAGCACCTCCAGCGTGCTGGCGCGCGCCATGCGCATGAGCACGCCGATCTCGTGCAGGAACAGCGTGAGCACCGGCAGCGCCAAGTAGAGCAGCCCGTTCTTCCAGTCGTCGGCAATGCCCACGTAGCCCACCACCGGCAGCCAGCCCAGCTTCAGGCCGAACAGCAGCAGCAACAGCAGGCCGAGCCAGAAGGTCGGAATCGACACCAGCAGCGTGGCCGAGCCCACCAGCAGGAGGTCGGGCGCGCGGTTCTGCTTCCAAGCGGCGATCATGCCGGCGGGCACCGCCACCATTGCGGCCAGTGCCACGGCCACCAGCACGATGCGGCCGCTGACCAGGAAGCGGTCGGCCACGAGCGAGAGCACGTCCTGCCCGCTGTTGATCGACAGGCCCAGGTCGCCTTTCAGCACGTGGCTGAACCAGATGCCGAACTGCGTTGGCAGCGAGCGGTCGAGCCCGAGGCTGGCGCGCAGGTCCGCCAGGCTGGCGGGCGTAGCCAGGTCGCCCAGCAGCAGCTGTGCGGGGTCGCCCGGAATGAGCCGTATCAGGACGAACACCGACACTGCCACGATGAGCAGCGTGGGAATCGCCATCGCGATGCGGGCCGCAGCGAAACGGAACATGGGCCTTCTTTCCGGTGGGTGGTTTGGGCGTCAGGCCGCCGAGGCCAAGGCGCGCAGCTCGTACAGCGCCTTGGCGAAGAAGTCTTGCACGTGCCCCACGCATGCCAGCCCGTTGTGCGGCACGTTGTCGAGCAGGTCGAATGCAACCTTCACGCCAGCCGCCTCGAAGGAACGGCGCAGCGTTTCGAGGCGCTCGGGCCGCGTGCGGCCGGTCTCGTTCGCGCCTGGCATGAAGAACTTGCCGCCCTCGCGGTGCGTGATTTCCCAGGTCTCGATGTCGGCCTTGCCCGCGACCATGTGCACCGGCAGGCGGCGCAGCGCCTCCAAGTTCATCGGCTTGCCGAAACGGGCCTCGAAGTCTTTCGTGCCGACCCACCAGCCCTGCTCCGAATCGATCAGCGTGACCGAGCCGGGCGCACCGATCGACGCCGCCCACAGGCGCTCTGGATGCAGCATGGCAAAGCGGTTGACGAACTGCCCGCCGCCCGAATAGCCGAACAGCGCAAAGCGGCTGAAGTCGGAGGCGAACTTCTCGCCCACCTCGGCCACCATGTCCAGCAGGATCCGGTCGTAGTGGATGTCGGCTTCGACCAGGTGCTTGAATCCGTCGCGGTTGCCGTCGCCGCGCACGCCGGCCGGGAACAGCGGACACAGCACGATGCAATCGTTCCACTTGGCGAAGCCGCTGAAGGCCTCCCGGTAGTTGACGAAGGCGCGGCCGGTGCCGTGCACCACCACCACCAGCTGCATGGGCCGCGTGCCCGGCTGGCCGATGTGCTCGGGCACATAGGTGCAGTATGAAAACCGTGCGTCGGCGCGCGACGCATAGATGGTGCTCAGGCCCAGGTCGTAGATGGCGCGGGCGCGCCGCTCGGCCAGGCCGGCGGGAACTTCGATGTTCTTTGTCATGAAAAAAATCTTTGAATGGATGAAGCAAGGACGAGCAGCAGCGGGTTGGAGCTACAGCGCGTACTCCTGGAAATTGCGCGCCTCGTAAGGCTTGCGCGCCACCCACATCACGCGAGCGGCCGCATCCATGAGCGTGGTGGCCACGGTGGCCGAGATGCTGCTGAAATCCGCCGGCTTGGGCGTGCGCAGCACGCCGTCCGGTTTGCCGAATTCATCGGCCAGCGCCGCCTTCACGTGCGTCCAATCGATGCGCCCCTCGATGCGGCCGAGCGCGTTTTCCACGCGGTGCTGGCGGTAGATGCTGTCGGGCCGCTGCGGCAGGCCGGGGTCGCGCAGCTTCACCACGGCGGAAGGAGACATCCAGTGGTTGGCATGCACCAGCAGGTCGTTCTCCGGCAAAGTCCAGAAAATCTCGCCGGGCGATGTTTCCAGGCTGATGCCCGAGCCGTCGTTGCCGGTGGACTGCGCCAGGATCATGTTGTTGGCACAGTAGCGCTTCGAGGCCCAGATGGTCTTCATGGCCTGCGCGAGGTTGGCGGCTTCGAGCACGCGGCGGCGCAGCAGCACCAGCGGCACGCCCGGGCCCTTTCGGAAGTCTTCGTCGCAGGTCAGCGAATTGCCGGTGAGCGAGACGCCGTTGCTGTTGAAGCCATGGCGCGCAAGGGCGCCGGCTTCGGTGAAGGTGAGCATGTCGGGGCCGCTCTCGCTGCGGATGCGCAGCACGATGCCGGTGTCGACGCATTCCTGGCGCCAGTCCCAGTTGTGGGCATGCATGAGTCGCCCCGTGGCAGAGCGCGCGGGCAGCACGACGAGGCCGGTGCAGTCGCCGTCTTCGTTGGACGCAGGGTCGGCGGGCAGCGTGGCGGCCTGCTTCATGTCGGCATAGCCGAACAGCATCTCGGTGCGGCAATTGATCATCACCACGTCTTCGAGCGAGACGCCGGCACCTTCGGCGATGCCGCGCATTTCTTCGAGATACGTTGCATCGTAGGCTTCGATGACCGGCAGCATCGATTGCGCAAGCTGGCGGATGGTGGCGCCGTCCAGGCCGCGGCGGCCCAGCTGCGCGCGGTAAAGCGCGACACCCCCGGCCACGCGGTCCGGCACGGCGCGGCCATGCTGCACACCGCGCACATATGGCGTACCGGAAACATCGACGAGGGGGAAATATTCAGGAATGGTCATTGCGTTGCGTTTGTCATCGGCGAGCCGCGAACAGGCAGTAAGGCCGCGGCGTTTGACCCGCATTGTTTTGCAAGCACAGGAAAAAATAAATTTGAAAATCATTTAGAGTTGATAAAGGATTTATTTATCTTCTTCGCGTGAGCACCATCCGTTTCCTTCGCACCTTCGTTGCCGCGGCGCGTGGCGGCTCCTTTGCCGCGGCGGCCGACCAGGTGGCGCTGACGCAGGCGGCCGTGGGCCAGCAGATGCGCGCCCTCGAAGCCGAGATGAAGAAGACGCTGTTCGACAAGACGGGCCGCACGATGGTGTTGAGCCCGGCGGGCCACCTGCTGCTGCCGCGCGCCGAAGCGTTGCTTGCGCAGTACGAATCGATGCGGCGCGACCTGCAGGACCAGCGGCAGATCGCAGGCACCACCAAGCTCGGCTCGCTCATCTCGGCCATGGGGCTGCTGTCGAGCGCGCTGGCGGTGCTCAAGTCGCTGCACCCGAACCTCGACGTCGAGCTGCGGGTGCGGGAGCAATCGCAGCTGACGCAGGACGTGGTCAGCGGCGAACTCGACGCCGCCATGGTCGTCGAGCGGCAATGGCCCGACGTGCCAGGGCTGCTGTGGACGCCCTGCTACGAAGAGACGCTCACCGTCATTGCCAACTCGGGCATCGCCAGGCCCGACACCCACATCGCCAGCCTGTTCGCCGCCCATCCCTTCATTCGCTTCGACCGCCGCACGCCGACCGGTGCGCGCATCGACCGCATCCTGCGGCGGCTGCAGCTGGTCCCCAGGGAGTTCCTGGAACTCAACTCATTGCTTGCCATCGCGGAACTGGTGCGCAAGAACGTGGGTTTCACCATGGCGCCGCTGCTCAAGAACTTCAACTGGGAGAGCGACCCGGCGCTGTGCGTGCTGCAACTGCCGGGGCGGCCCGTCGCGCGCCGCCTGGGCATGCTGGAGAACGGCAGGCGCAGCCACATCACCAGCGTGGTCCGCGAAGAAATGCTGGCGCATCTGCGCCGAATGAAGCCGGGCGGTTGACCCAGCGCTCAGAAGCTCGGCGATTCCTTGTCCGGCGGCCGCGCGGCCAGTGCCCTTTGCTGCTCCGCGAACATCTCGCCGATGTACGTCAGGAGGCTGTCGTCCGCGATCTTCGGTGCCGCTGCGCGCGCATCTTTCTGTGCTGGCGCGGCTCCGTCGGCCGGGGCCACGGCGCTCGCAAGTTCAAGCTGGGGCCCGCTCTGCTGGCAGGCAGCGGCGGCGAGGCCGAGTCCCGTGAGCGCTGCCGCATGCAATAGTCTGGTGAAGTCCATGTCGACTCCTTGGTGGTGGGGTGCTGGAGAATCTGGAATGCCGTGCGTGGCGCCCGGGCCGTTCGCGTCGAAGCTCTCGCCTTTGTCATTCCCCCTCGATGCAGAGCCAGTGCCATCGCACCACGCGCTGCCCGCAGTAGCGCTCGACCACGCGCGCGACGAGTTCCGTGTTGCCGGACATGGCCCATCGCCTGTCGAACCAAACCATGGCTTCGTACAAGTCGTCGGAGTCGCCCGTCGCGTCGTACCGTTCCATCAGCGCAATGGAGAGTTCGCGGTTTGAGAACTCGTCTCCGCTTCCGGCTTCGTTGCGCAGCAGATCGAGCCTGGACGAGGCTGGGAGGCTGACGCGTGGGGCTTTGCGGGTCGCGGCAATCGCTCCGGTGGGACCGTGCATTGCCGACGCCATCAGCGCGCCGGAGAGAAGCGCCCCACTTGCGAAGGCGCCGATGAGCTGCATTCGCTTTGAGCGCCGGAGCTTGAACGCGCCCTGCGCCCCTGCGGACAAGCGTCGAACGGTGCGATGGAACATGGGATGAACTTTCTAGGCCGCTTTGGTGCTGTGCAAGGGTAGGCTTTCGATGCGGCGGATGCGTCATCGGAATCGATGATGCGGCGCTGTGTTGCCGTCGCCGTGGCGCTTTGAAGCGCTGCCGCCGGGCGAGCGGATCTGCAAGGCTCGCGCGACGCCATCCCGTTTTCTACCGTGCGGTAGAAAACCCTCGATAACAACCTTCGCAAAGGTCTTGGGTCACCGTAAGACGACCGCGATCTGCAGGCATTTTTCAGTGCAACCGGAGTGCAGCGTACGCTTGGCTTTCAGTGCCCGCAATTGCACGAAAGACATAGAGGCTCAGCGATTTTGGACGGCCTGTGTCGGGTGAAAAACAACTTGAAAATTGATCGTTAACGACAGCGACAATTTGCCGCTTGCGCGAGCTGGCAATTTATCCCGTGATGATCGGCCGCAGCGTGTCGATCTCTTCGATCATGAAGTCGAAGAACGCAGAAACGCGCGGCGTATGCCGCAGGTCGGCGCGGGTGAGAAGACGCCAGATGCGCGCGAGTTCAGGCACGGGACCGAGCACGCGCACGAGTTCGGGTTCCGCATCGGCAATGGCGGTAGGCAGCGGCGCAATGCCGACGCCGGCTTTCACGGAATAGAGCAGCCCGAGCACGCTGTTGTTGCGTGCGACCACCCGCCCGTGGGGCGCCACGTCGCGCAGCCATTGGGCCGCACGGTGGTTGGTCATCGTCTCGTCGAAGCCGACGAGGTCGTGCTGTTCGAGCGCCTCGATGCGATCGGGCTGGCCGCAGCGTTCGATGTATTTGCGGCTCGCATACACCGCCCAGAGCGAATCGCCGATCTTGCGTCCGACCAAGTCGTTGTCCACGGTATCGCCGGAGCGCAGGGCAACGTCGGCCTCGCCTTTCATCAGGTCGAGGTACCTGTCGCTCATCACGAACTCGACGCGCAGCCCGGGGTAGCGCGCGTGGAAGCGGTCGAGCAGCGTGGTTTGCGTGATGCGGTAGACCAGCGGCTCGGGACAGGTCACGCGGATGACGCCCACCGCCTCGAGCTGGGCCGATTCGAGCTGCTGCTCGAACGCGGCCACGGCCTTCGCAACGCTCTGCGCATAAGGCAGCAGCGCTTCGCCGAACTCCGTCAGGCGGTAGCCGGTGGGATGGCGCTGCACGAGCGGGCGCCCGAGGCGGCGCTCCAGCTCGGCGAGCCGGCGCTGGACGGTGGACTGATTCACCTGCAGCACACGGCCGGCCGCCAGCGTGCTGTGGTGTTGGGCCACAGCCAGAAAGTACTTGAGGTCGTTCCAGTCGAACATGGCGCGAGCTATGCGTTTGTGCGGCCCCATTCTGCATTCCTGCGGCTTCCGCCGGGGCATCTCGGCGCCTATGCTGGGTTCAAACAGGGGAGTGACAGCCAGCCGATGCCGTCCGACTCCGGCGAATGAAAGGATCGATGATGACCAACCCGTTGATCGCACCCGGCGTGGACGCGCAAGCGTTCAAGACCGCCATCCGCAGCGAGTGGGACCGCGCGGCCCCCGGCTGGAACGGCCATGCGCCGCAGATACGCGAATGGCTGGAGCGCGCCACGGCGGCCATGCTCGAGATGGCCGGTGTCACGACCGGCGCGCGCGTTCTCGACGTTGCCGCCGGCGCCGGCGATCAGACCCTTGACGTGGCGCGGCGCGTCGGCCCCAGTGGCTTCGTGCTCGCCACCGATCTGTCGCCTGCGATTCTGGCGCTGGCACAGGACAACGCCCGTCGCGCCGGCCATGCCAACGTGCAGACCGAAGTGTCCGACGGCGAAAAGCTCCCGGTCGAGACGGCCAGCTTCGACGCCGTGGTGTGCAGGCTCGGTTTGATGCTTTTCCCAAATCCACTGGATGGCCTGCGCGAGATGCACCGTGCGCTCAAGCCCGGCGGTGGCGCCTGCACGCTGGTGTTTGGAAGGCCCGAGCGCAACCCATGCGTCACGACCCTGATGTCGGCGGCCATGAAGCACGCGGGGCTGGCGCCGCGCGATCCATTCCAGCCCGGCACCCTGCTGAGCCTGGGGCGCCCCGGATTGATCGACGGGCTGTTCAAGGAGGCCGGCTTCACCGAGGTGGCCACCACGACGATCGATGCGCCGTTCAAGCTGCCCTCGGCACGCCACTATCTGGATTTCGTCCGGGCGTCGGCAAGTCCGGTCCGGCAGATCCTGGGCCGTTTGGACGACAGCGCCGCAGCCGCCGCGTGGGCCGAGATGGAGGAGCGCCTCGCTGTCTTCAACACCCCGTCAGGCTGGGAAGGGCCGAATGAACTGTTGCTGACGGCGGGGCGCCGATCGCCGCTTCAGCAGCCTTCGACCGCCACCAGCGAGTCGACCGCCGCCGGCTGACGCAGCGCGAGCAGCGGTGCGTACTCGGGCGAGGCGAACCAGTCGCGGATGTGCTGCATCGAAGGAAACTCGATCACCACCAGGCGGCTGGGCTGCCAGCCGCCCTCCAGCACTTCGAGCGTGCCGCCGCGCACGATGAAGCGGCCGCCGAATTTCTGGATGACGGGCAAGACCTGCGCCTTGTACTTGTCATAGGTCTCGTGGTCGTGGATCTCGGTCTGCGCAATCAGGTAGGCGGTCATGAGCGGTCTCCTTCTTTTGCCGGCCATCATGCGGATGGCCGGCACGCGAGGCAATACCCTGCCGCCTGCCAGCGTTCTCAGGCCTCCAGCGCCTCCAGCGGCCCGAAGAACTCGTAGCGCAGCTGCTGCTTCGGCACGCCGAGCGCCAGGCCGTTGGCATACACCGACTTCATGAAAGGCTTCGGCCCGAGGAAGTAGAGATCCACGTCGCGGTCTTCGGGCAGCTGCTGTGCGAGCAGCTCGCGGGTGACGAAGCCGGTGGCGTGCGGCCGGTCGGCATCGCGCGGCGTGTCGTACACATAGACCGGCTTCACGTTGGCATGCTTGGCCGCCAGCGCATCGACGCGAGCGCGGAATGCATGGGTGCCGCCATGCCGCGCCGCGTGGATGAAATGCACCGGCCGGCCGGTGTGCGCCATCGATTCGAGCATGCTCATGGCCGGCGTGATGCCGACGCCGCCGGTCACCAGCACCAGCGGGCGCGCGCTTTCTCCGGTGGTGGTGGTGGGCTGCAGCACGAAGTCGCCGCAGGGCGCCTGCACCTTCAGCAGCGTGCCGACAGTGGCGGCCTGATGCAGCCAGTTCGATGCCTTGCCGCCCTCCTCCTTCTTGACGCTGATGCGGTACCAGGCCTTGCCCGGCGCATCGGACAGCGAATAGTTGCGCCGCAAGGGTTCGCCGTCGATGCTGAGCACCAGCGTGAGGTACTGCCCCGGCGAGAACGCGAGCAGCGGACCGCCGTCGGTCGGCTCCAAGTAGAACGAGGTAATGACCTCGCTCTCGTCCTCGCGCCGCGCCACGCGGAACTCGCGCTCGCCGCGCCAGCCGCCGGTCTGCGCCGCATTGGCGCGGTAGACCTCTTCTTCCGCGGCAATCAAGAGTGCCGCCAGCGATTGGTAGGCCTCGCCCCAGGCCGCGATGATCTCGTCGGTTGCGGCGTCGCCGAGCACGTCCTTGATGGCGCGCAGCAGGCAGGCGCCGACGACTGGGTAGTGCTCGGGCTGCACGCCCAGCGCGGCATGCTTCTGGATGATTCGCGGCAGCGCGCCGGCAATTTCATCGAGACGGTCGATGTACGTGGCATAGGCCAGCACCGCGCCCGCGAGCGCACGCGCCTGGCTGCCGGCGGCCTGGTGCGCCTCGTTGAAGAATGCCTTCACCTCCGGATGGCTCTCGAACATGATCCGGTAGAAGTGGCTGGTGATGGCCTCTCCATGGGCCTGGAGCGCGGGCACGGTGGCTTTGACGATGGCGATGGTCTGCGGGTTCATGGTGGGTCTGTCTCGGGTTGAAAAAATGATGCTTGCTGTTCCCTCTCACGTTCCGTGCCAGCGGGGCGGCACCCCGCAAGTGCCCGTGGCCACTGGGGATTCCCGAAGCGTGGTCAAATTCGCAACAAGACCTATGTTGCATTTATGACCACAGACAGTGTCAATCAGACCACGGCGAGCGAAGGCAACCGCTACCGCCCGCTTCTTGCCGCCGCGCGCGGCCTTGTCCGGTGCGATGCCGCCGCGCTGCTGCAGCTCGACGGCCAGGTGCTGAGGCCGGTCGCGGTGGATGGGCTGAGCGACGAGACGCTGGGACGGCAGTTCCCGATCGCATCGCACCCTCGCTTCGCACGCCTGCTCGAAAGCGGCCGGGGCCTGCGCTTCGCCCACGACTGCGGCCTGCCTGATCCCTACGATGGCTTGGTCGCGGGACAGCCGGGCATCCTGCCGGTGCACGACTGCATGGGTGCGCCGCTGCGCCTGCGCGGCGTGGTCTGGGGCTTGCTGACCCTGGACGCGCTCGAGCCCGGCGCGTTCGAGACCGTGACGCCGGCGCAGCTCGACGCCATGGTCGCGCTGGTCGAGACCGGCATCGAGGCCGCCCAAACGATCCAGGAAATGGAAGCGCGCGCCATGCGCGAGCACGCCGTGGCACAGGCCCTGCGCTCGGGCCGCGGCACCACGCGCGAGCTGATGGGAAGCAGCGCCGCGATGAAGCAGTTGTGCGGCGAGATCGACACGGTCGCTGCGTCCGACCTCACGGTGCTGCTGCTTGGCGAAACCGGCGTGGGCAAGGACCTGGTGGCGCAGCGCCTGCACGCGCATTCGCGCCGCCGCGAGCAGCCGCTGGTGCAGGTGAACTGCGCGGCGCTGCCCGAGTCGCTGGCCGACAGCGAGCTGTTCGGCCACAAGCGCGGCGCATTCACCGGCGCGGTGCAGGACCGCGACGGCAAGTTCGAGATCGCCGATGGCGGCACGCTCTTTCTCGACGAAGTGGGCGAGCTGCCGCTGACGGTGCAGGCCAAGCTGCTGCGCGTGCTGCAAAGCGGCGAGGTGCAGCGGCCCGGCAGCGACCGCACGCTGAAGGTCGACGTGCGCGTGATCGCGGCCACCAACCGCGACCTGCCCGCCGCCATTGCGCAGGGCCGCTTCCGCGCCGACCTCTACCACCGGCTCTCGGTCTATCCGCTGGTCGTGCCGCCGCTGCGCGAACGCGGCCGCGATGTGGTGGCGCTGGCCGGTGGCTTCCTCGAAGAGAACCAGCATCGCCTGGGTGCGCGCAACCTGCGGCTGTCGCCGGCTTCGAAGGCCGCCCTGCTGGCGCACAGCTGGCCGGGCAACGTGCGCGAGCTCGAGCATGTGATCAGCCGTGCATCGCTTCGTGCCTTCACGGAGCAGCGCCGCGGCGCGCGCTGGACGGCGATCGAACCGCATCACCTCGCGCTCGATGCGACCGCGGCCGGCAGTTCCCAGGCGCCGTCCGCCCCACCCCTGCCCTCCCCTGCGCCTGCGGCAGTTTCATCAGGCCTTCACGCGGGCGTTGTTGG
>Ga0102593_1001228_pt1 | contig 26837 bp, 18 predicted proteins | sample AraplaCol_mMS_r2_2_FD_76862 | JGI IMG/M metagenome (GOLD analysis project Ga0102593, IMG submission 76862) | Arabidopsis root microbial communities from North Carolina, USA - plate scrape MF_Col_mMS_r2 (SPADES assembly) (version 2) | ecosystem: Host-associated > Plants > Roots > Endosphere...
CAATCACTGCGAGAGCGATTTTCCAACGAGCATCGGCCATCAGACGGGCTGATATACGAGCGTATCAACTACTACGAAGGCCATCTCGACGGGCCCGAGGATCGACAAGCAGCAGACAGCTGGTGGGCAGCTTTGGAAGCCGTCGCGGGTAGCAAGAAAGGGCAGTATTTGCGCTTATTTTTCCGGAATACGTTCCTCACCCGGCAATTGAACTCATTGCTTGCCATTCCCGGGCTCTGGGATGGTATGCAGATAGGGAATTTGCACAAAGTCAACGCGATGCATTGCGACGAGGTACGTTGAATTCCACATTCAACAATCACTGTGCAGCGAGAACTAAAGAATCGCACCAAATAGGCAATTTCGTGTTATTGGGGGCATATTTGGAATACATTTCTAGCACTCGTTGGGAATCGCCGCCACCTCCTGCAGCTCATTGACGGAGTCACTGTTGCTCTGATAGAGTCTCGAGTCCCTAAAGTCTCCGAGAAGGACAAGAACTTCTTAGAGAAGAAAATGGACGAAGGCGTGTTGTTTCCCAGCTTTCCATATAATGACCGGCAAGAGATTTGGAGGCGATTGAAAGAGATCGAATATCCAATTCCATCCCTGAGGACCTTTTTCAGAGACCGGCTTTATCTGGAAGTGCCGCAGAGTGTCATGAAGCAGCTATTTCAGCAGCCAAGTCACGTCGACGACAAAGTGACGATCGACGATGGCGTGTTCCGACTGTGGGATATAGATTCGATGCTTGACACCGAGACCCGAAAGAGCAGGTTCCGAATGCATATGTTAGAGCTCTGGCGTTTCAGCTTTCAGTATGGGTTCGAAATGACGGATTGGAAGCGGCTTAAGTTACCGAGCGGCTCCGCGTCCAGATCAAGCAGTAGCCAGCAGCACTCGGTGCATCTGCCCAGTCGGATCCATATCTGGGGACATTTTTACCGCGTAATGATGGCAAGGGGATTCCGAATACCCACTCATGTCGACCTTTCTGTCCTGCCGGCTGCATTCCCTTCCGAGATCCCTTGCGAGTATCCCGAGGATGAATCAGAAGAGATTGCTGTCAAGAAAAGGAGTGGGAAACCGTCGATAGATACGGTGGAGGCTGATCGATATGCTCTATCTGCAGCATCGCTGCAGGGAAGACGAACGCCAACACGGGTCACCTCGGGTTTTCTGCGTCAATCGGTATTCAAAGCATTCTTCGGCTATTTGATGGATCATGATCCCGATAGTGGTCAGCGGGTCTGGCCCGAGCACTCGCAAGACAGCATTCCGCGCACTGTCGAATATGACCCAAGTCTCTACACACAATCAGTGCAAACCTCAAACATCAGCGACATCAGTCCTGGGAGCAGCTTTGAATCCGCACCATTTCCTACCCCGAGTGGGATTTTTCCTTCGCAGGATACAGCGCTACTGCCAAATCCTTGTCCTTTTATTTGATACAGCACTATGTTATGCTAAAATGACATACAAGTAGCAATTTCAGTCTAGATAGCCGATGCCTAGAATCATTACTTCGGGATAGGAAAAAGCCTGGAGGTACGAATCATCTGCAACGGACATGAATTGATCAGGAAGAGCGCTTGTAACGCACACATGCCTAGCACCGACCCTTCGATATGTGAGGGTCTCACGTATCTGTTGATGAGGAGCGTGTCTTCCTGATGAATAAATAATATTAAAGAAAGCTGTAGTTGACTCTAGATACAAGACGTAGCGCGAGGAAGCAAAAAGGAAGGTAGCTTCCTCGCGTTCAGGGGAACCCATATACACCATGTGGGTCCCGCACAGATCGTATCTCCATCAATCCTGTATACTTCATGTATATCTCTGACACGATACCTGTATGCGTTCTGGTGATTAGATGTACAAGTACCTAGCAATGACTGTTTTGATTTGAGCTTATTGAATGATCCCTTTCTAGATCTGGGCTGAATTTTTTTTTCTTGTAGCTACAATCCTTCCTCGTCTATGGGCCTCTGGACAGCTAGAGTAGCATGTGCAGAGCTTGACCAGTTTGCAGAGGAAAGGTAAAAATAATCGTATTTTGCAGCGTATCGATTCACTGCTCGAGTGAACAAATCGAAAACATCTATCTGGTCTCTGTCTACCTCATCCTTCGCAGAATCCCTAGCGAGGCGTTTCAGTATGAAAGTTCCAACGGAGCACACGTGGTTCGGCAGCGATTGCGAAGATAGACCGCTTTGCTTGCCATTGACTGCGTTGATAAAGATATTCAGGGCTCGGCTCCAATCAGCAATCCCTAGCGGTGACCTAGCCAGATGTGAATGACATAGTGCTCGAGAGAGGCGCTGTGAACGGCGGCTGATGGATTGACCCAGTCGCCGCAGTTTAGGCCCACCCCTTATTCTCAAACCACGACACGCGATCAAGATTGCGGATGCATCCACCAGCAACCGAGAATTCGGCTCAACCATAGCGGGGTGTCGCGGCCCATTCTCTGATGATCCAGATTGGACGAGCAGTCGCTCAGTCGTCCGTGCAGATTCTCGAAGCGGAGCAGGCAAGCGGCGTGGAATCACTTTATCCCCCGGCCGTTCACTTTGCTCTAGGCTGTGAAATGGCAACGTAGATCCGCGCGACAGCATCCAAAGAAATAGAACGATAGCTCTGATGCACAATTCATCCGAATGGGCGTCATTACCACAAGGGGGATGCAGAGAAACTTCGCTGGAGCGGGTTTGAATCGCATGGGGCATCGTGTTTCCTGCAGTTGCTTCAGCTGGTGAATATGTCGTGAGACTTTGTAAATCGACTTCCATTACGATTGAGGCATAGTGGAAGCTCGAGGATAGCCATGTTTAAATAATGCTGGATTGTCAATTCTAGGAAGCGTCTTAGGCGTAGCGGGTGCCATAATATGAGCCTAGTCAATTCTGGAGGTGAGCTGAGATGAGTCATCGGTCACATGACCATATGCCGCAGTTTCTGAAAATTGGGAGAGTGCTTGGAAAATTGAGGGTGTTGACTCACCGTTGTTCATACCGTTGGTGCCTCTCACCAGGTCCCCGAATCGGTGATCACCGTTGAAAACAGCCATCACTTCTCACCTGCATCTCATCAACACCAGTCTCACCAGTTATATTACCAGCCATGTCCGTTATACAGTCAATTACTTTACCAATCATTTCAACAATCATATCATCAGTCATCAGACCAGTCTCACCAGTCTCACCAGTAAGTTTAATGAATAACTACCAGTTTTTTTCGCCAGTTCATCTTTCGTAATCATTAATTTAGCTCAAATTTTCCAAAGATCGATTCATAACTTTCAGTGGTTGACTTCATCGGCTGACTTCCACGATTGATTCCGACGGTGAACCTCTCATCAGCTCCTGTTGATAATCAATCTTGGACTCAACTTCTGCAGGCAATTCAACGTAAGAACAAAAAAAAAGAAAAAAAAATGACCGTTAGAGTTCAGGCAGCGAAGAATTTTTCCATGGTACACCCTCCAGCCGTACTCGGTTTGCTTCGCCGGAATAGGCAAATTTACGAACTTGCGATGTACACGGTACATTACCCAAAAAAATTCCTTACCCGTATTACAATTCCATTACAATTGATTTCAAAGACCTCTGTTTTGTATCTCTAGAAGTGTATATCCGTTTTTCCGGGTTTAGAGAAGCTGCGTTGACAAAGATTCAAGTCAATCTGTTGTGATAAGAGGCTGGTGCAAATCAGATACCAAGCCGAAGCATCGGAATTAATCCCAGAATATTTATACGAAGGACCAAGTTGATTGGGAAATCAGATTGTTCTTCTCATTGTTCCTGTATAGCCTAATGTCTCCCTCTGAGCTACAACACGATCAAATTATACTGTATTCATAACTGGTACTTCGAAATTCGTACAATCAAGATTCCATTGAAAAATGCGAAACTTCCGCAATCTCCGCGGCGTGAGTGCCTGATTTTCTACGCGAGGGGTTCTTTCTCTGCGCTAAAGGAGGTTGTAGTCGCTCGCTTCTCCTGCAAAGGAACTGAAGTACAAGACGATGCAGAAGTACAATGCTAACAAAAACGAGACTACCCCCTACTACACTACCAAGGATCAACTCTATACCCTGCTTGGGCATTTGCATGGACCAATTAATCCGACTGATGGCGGGATCCTCTTGTATCCTTTGGGTAGATGTCGAGAGGGAAGTTGTCGACTGGTCGGTTTTTGTGCTCCTTTGTACCCCTGCTTGTGTGTCGACTGATGTCCAAGAATGGGTGGATGACGGAACGAATTGGCTGTCATGCTGTGTGAGCATAAGTGTGCCTTCCCAATCCTGGTCGTAATCTTCGCCTTTCTGGGTTGGCACAATACGTGACAGGCTAGGTCTCGAGATCTCTTTATCCAAAATATCCAAACTCCCAAGCTCTTCATTCGCACTACTTTTAATTTGCGCTGGCAAATGGAGAACATGAGGTCGGGGTTCTGGCCAAGAAACAAAAATAGACGGACTCAGCGGCTCGAAAGTCCGCTGGTCCTGGTTCTCATAAGAAGCCAAAGAGAGGCCGGGCTTATGATCGTCATCTGATATAGCAGACCCTGAAGCATGACTAAACTGCCTGGAATAAGGCTCGTCTGTGGCGGTCAATACGTAGTTTTCATTTGATGAAGTCTCAGTCGCGGAGTATCTCGATTGTGTCCCAAGAATCACTGAATCTGGCTGAGTACTCGCTTCTAGATCCAAAAGTGTAGCATCGGGTATATTTATATCAGGGGCCTGTTCTGGAACAGGTATCCTAGCCCCGCTTGGTAGGCTGTAAGCAAATGTGGGACGAGGATGAATGGGAGCGCGCCAGAAAGGCGTAGATGTGCGGAATACTTGTATGCCAGGCCTGGACAAGCGGATTATAATGTCAGCGTGTGATCATTCGTGTGAGGAGAGCTACCTATCACAGACCTTAGGGAAGTTCGGGCTGGACTATTCGCAGGCATGCTAACCTAAAGAACAGTACTTGTATATGGTGCCGAAGTCGAGGCTCAAAAGCACCAAACGCCAGAAGCCTCATTGTGCCTAGCACTATATAAGAAGTTAGGTTTCGATCAGAAATGCTCTAAAACCCACGTCAAGAAAATTCCATATGTGGTGAATGTCCAAAATATGCGGCTGCAGAATACAAAAGTTGGGCCTTGGAGCCCACACCCCTGTTCCTCAGTTTCGTGGAAGGGTGATTATCGTTGAGATTTGGGAAAATTGATTCATACACCGGGATGAACGTGGGCTACAGATAGGTGTGGCTCAAACAAGTGCAGGAAGAATATATATATATTTGTTTTCTCCTTAGTAGCCCTTGATATTATAATCTCATCGCGGATATGGCTCCTGTTCTGACCCGGGTAAAGAAAGAGCAACTGCGTAAACGCTGTAACAACCTGCTTCGCCGACATAATGAATTCTGGCTTCTATATGGCATGAAGAGCTGGCTGGTCATGGAGCGGCCCGATGGACAAATCTTCAAGTATTATTCTCACCCTGGTACCTCTCAGCCCTCAGAAGACGACATGGTAACAATTCATTCACACGATCTCGAGATGCTACAGTATCTGGCTACAGAACGCTAATTTGTAGAAGGGCAACCGCGCGAAGCCTCCGATTGTCAGAACTCCTCGCTATTACGAAACGACAAATACTATTGAGTCGATCCAGCCAAAAGAAGAGATCCCTCCTAGTGTCAATGATCCGCCCCGGGAATGTGATAATATATGGGAAATTTTGGCACTGTATCTGAAAGAAAACCGCTGCATAAATGGATCGATCTGAAACAGTTAAACCTAAATAGTCCTCGAACTTGTATGGCAATCGGAGATGAACTTCATTATTTGATCCGCTCGAATTCAAGTTCGTTTCTCTTTATTCTTCAAGAAAATTCAAAGTCTTAGCATAGCCCATGTATCTCTGTAAAAGGGTGTAGTTTGATAAATCTTGTCGAATTATAATGGAAAGTGATGGTGGTTTTTGGAAATGTATAGATGGGTGACTCGGTGCAAACTTGTCGATGGGAAAGTATCATCGACGATTTTAAGCGGAGAAGTACGGATTGGTATATTGATGACTTGAAGATAAAAACGTAGTGTGGATTTATCTATAAGTCGATGCTCCCGAGACGGTCCCAAAGTATTTGTGGTTCTTATTTGCTGTGGTAAGGGTTAATTTAATCTTACTCTATTGCTCATCCAGCTCAATATCAATTTCGAGGAAATTGATGATACTGTCATTATAATCAAATGCATAGAAAATTCAAAATGTGATGGTTAGTATTGTCGTGGGCAATAGTTCAAATAAGCTCATTCGATGTTCTTGAGCTCATGAATGGTTTCCTGCTATTATGTACTGGGTCTCACATTCTAAAGAAATCAGAATCCTCTTTTTCAAAATAATCGAATGCCGTCCTTTTTTAATGGCTTTCATGAAACACTATCAATAAAAAAAAGTGGATTGGTAAAAGATGATGAAAAATCCCCCTGGCGTGATTTTTTGACCTTTGTTAGGTAGGTGTATAAAATTTTTGAAGTGTGCGCCATCAAGCATTTGGTGAAAGCATCTAAATGTAGGCACCAACACATTTTAGCATTCTCCAGCAGTCTAATATGAATGGTAGCACTTATGTGTTTTACATATTGACAGCCACGGCTTACTACCAGAGAAAGATAAATAGTCTGACTAGCCCTATCATTTCCTCTTATCCTCGTTTCATTCTCTACAAACTTCCTTTCAGTACTGCTCAATTATTCGTCCGAGATGGCACCGCAGCAGGAGAAGAAGAAGCCTAAAGATGACCAGGAAGCTCAGAGACCAAGAGAACAAGGCCAATCCGGCATAAAAAAATTCTTTCCTGACCGCAAAGACGAACAGAAAGACGATATCAAGAAACTGGAAAAAGGACTGGTCACTATGGAACCAGACAAAGCGAAGGCCGTTCTTGAGCAAGCTGTGATTTCTGATAAGACGGGCAGAACGACAAGTCACAATGATCAGTCTTCCCAAGTTAATCATAATGCTCCTGAAAAAGATGCAAATCATCCACCACCCCCACCAGTTATCTCCGAGCCACGCGACATTGAAATGCAAGAACTGGGTCCCCAGAAATCAACTGAAAGTCAGTCCAGGCAAAGGGAACATGTTGCTATTCCGCCGAAGCGTGAGGATACGCCTCATTTGGCTCCACCTGTCGGAGACGATACTCTCAAAAGTACTCAGAATCCCTCTGTTCAATATGACGAAGGTTGCCTGGCAGTTCTTACACCCAAAAGGAAAGACCTCAAGCAACATACGGGCAGCGGGGCAAAGGAGGACGATGAAGATGTTGACATTGTAGCATGGGGGAACTTGTCTGGATCTTCTTTCGTTATCATTCAGGATGGGCCTTTTGCCGCTGCCCAGTACCGCTTTGAACGGAGAAAAGGATACTCTCACCCTGATAAGGCCTACATTTCAAATGCAGCCGAGCGAATTTCTCGGCTAAAAGACAAAGACCGATTGGGTAAAAGGGTACCCCGATACACGGGAGAGAATGTCGCTGGTTTTTATGGGATTGTGTCTAGCGATGGGAAAAGAAAACATACGTGGATAATGGTTAAATGGAAAGACATCAGAGAGGAAGATGCCAAGAACCTGAAGAGAGGTTGCTCGTGGGAACCGAAATCCGATCTCGACCGATTTTTTTCAAAGAAGGAAGAAGCCGAAAAAAAGAGACTCGAGATTTGGAGAAATCAGAAAATCCGATATGCAGCATACCAGGGAGGAAAATCACCAAAGTTTGATTCGCAGGGAAGACATATTGATAAACGCTCGCCGACCCCCTGCCCAATTGAAGAACCAATCAATCAGTACCGAAAGCGTCGAGGGACTCACCAAGGCCGAGATGCTGCTGAAGACAAAGATGAAGTGTCAGCATCTAGGAAGCGAGCGACAGATCTGCAGCACGGTAATAGCGCAATCAAGACCAAGGAAGAATTTATGGAGCAGCATATGAGAGAAATGGGCTGGGAGAGCCTGGACGATCTAGAGAAAGAGAAGAAGAAAGTCAAGCTTGAAGCACTCTGGGATGTGTATCGGGAGGAAGTGCAAAAGTCTGGAAAAGCTTCTCGTAAGACTACAGAGTAAATTTCAATTACCATGATTGATCATCGGAGCTATTGAACTCATTTTTGATTGTCAACATTGTTTGGTTATATAACTTCAGTTATACAGAATGACAATAATATCAGTTAGATAGATTGATTATAGATAGCAGTTTTTCTTGAAATTCACAATTTCTGGTTATTCATACACACTTTCTCAAAGCTCTGAATGACTGATGGAAATGCTCTACCGACGATAGTGCTAAATTTTGTACTGTATCCCTTACTTGGCCGATTGAACATCGGCCAATGCGTATCTTACAGAACATTACAGTGTATCCAAAAACCAACTGTATTCATCAATGTTCAGAGTCTAACTGCCTATCTGCTAAAGTATTGTGATCCGCTGAACGCACAAGATTTTCCAGAGCATTATGTACCATCCGCTAAATTCTCGTGCTGAGGCAGCGGCCACGTTTGCCTTCTGCTAGTACCTCTCCACAAGTATGGACTATCTGGTATTTGGTGTCCCAGGAAAAGTGTTTAAGCTCACCCAAACAATTCCTATGATTCCTCGCATGATCTGCCTTATAGAGCAGTCCATTTTCTGAGGCTTCGTGTAATAAACATTTCAAAACGTTGGGGCTTCAACTTTTGCATCGATGAGGATCCTGTTAAATGAGGCAAGAATCAGGAAAAGGGAAACACTACGTGATCATTACAGTAGTCCTGCAATGGTCCCATCGAGTTGGCGATGGTGAAGTCTGACCTGCTTTGAGCATCACCGGACCGAGCAATTACTTGAACAGTTCGTGGAACTTGCTAATTACATGGAGCCTCCGCATATATAAAAGACCTGCTCATTCTCGGCTACTTGTATTCTGATTGAATTAGCTTCATTGTTGGCCTAATTTGACTCCCATCACGTTACTATCACAGAGAAGGAAGTAAGTGATGGATCGAGCCGTTTGGAAACAACCACTAATACGTGACAATTAGAGACCCAAGGCACAATCTGCAGAAAGACACCATGAGTGATCAACCCATAGTCCTCAAAGTACCCGACTCTGAACAAGCTGCATATGACACTGTCTCTCAAATCGTGGAACATGAATATCCGGCAAATCCGAACCTCCCTTTAACATTGATACTCCCAACATTTTCGCTTCCTACCGGCCCGCCAAGCGTTACTGTGCAGCCTAACCTGAGCACATCTCTACCGTTTGGTCCCGCATTAGCTACAGGGGAATCCAATGGCTCTGCAATCCTTCTCGCCTTCCCTGCGCTGCCCATTTTCTGTCTACTTTCTATGGTCATGCTATTCGTTCACCGAACATGGTAAATACATAGATTACATGTTTCAAAGGCAATTCAACGGCATAGTCGGAATTCAGGCTCGCTGAGGTAGTTAAGATTTTCATTTTTAAAAATAACTATCATCATCTATCGATCATCACTAGCAGCTCGTATGACCAGTAAGAATATCAAGACCAGCCTTCGCTTGGGGAGCACAATCCACAGAGTGGTTTGCTAATAAATAATTTTGGCTTGCTCCGCATTTTTCCTGTATTCAATCCCCGGGAATTGTGACAATCCTAGGAATCATTGCTATTCCTGGAAATTCATGTGGGACACATGGGAACATGAGAGCAATGGCATACTCGTCATGCAGCTAAAGTCGCTTCTATAAAAACCGGCCGTGGCCCTTTCGCTCAAATTCCCTTATCTAGTCCCTTCCGAACTACTGAAGCTAGGACAAAGCCACTGTTTGAATTTTGCGAGTCCCCGTGATTAAAGAAACCGCATGGCGTTATTGGATCTCCCGTTGGAGTTACTCCTCGCCCTAGCAAGCTGCTTGGAACACCCTTCAGATCTCCTCTCATTAGTCCTGTTGAATAAGCATTCGAGTCGAATATTTATTCCATTTCTGTATTCGTTCAATGTCCGCTTTCAAGATAGCTCTGCTTTGATGTGGGCCAGCCGGCACGGGCGAATCAATCTTATCGAACAGCTATTGGAAGAATACGGGGCAAACCCAAATACAGTAGACGCCAAACTTCGCACGCCACTATTCTATGCTGCGAGGATTGAAAGTTACCAGATCGTTCGTGTATTGATCAAAAACGGGGCAGAGGCCAATTGGCAAGACCAAAACCGACAAACGCCACTATTATTCTGTCTTGAGAGGAAATACTTGTCAATAGCCCGGGATATCTTGGCATACTTTGATCCGGCAGTAAGCATCAGGGATAGAAAAGGACGCAATGCTATTTGGTATGCGGTTGCGCATGGGGATATAGCATTGGTCCATGCTCTCCTTACCTCAAGCAATGATATCTCGACAGGGGACTACAAAGGTCTCTGTCCCCTCAACCTTGCTATTTTCAAACAAGACACTGTCGTTCTTACGGTACTACTTGACTATGCGAAGTCAAATTGTTCGACTGAGAGTTGGAATTGGCCACACACAACCGAGCACCCACTATGTGCTGCCATACGCTATGGATCGAAGCAATGTTTTGAGCTTTTGATCTCCTACGGTGCGAGTGTCACTGTCAGAAATCGAAAAGGCCGCACTCTGCTTCACCAAGCTACGATACATGGACACTGTGATATTGTTCAGACGCTTCTTGGCTATGCAGAGATTTCCCTCCGCGCAACCGATACAAAGGGGGCAACAGCGCTACATCTAGCGGCAAGATATGGCCACACTGCAATCGCAAAAACCCTCCTGACGTCTTCTTATATCGAAGTGGATAGCCGTGATGGAGACGGCACTACGCCACTGTGCACTGCAATCCGGGGAAACCATCAATCTGTAGCCTTGCAAATATTAGCTAAGGGAGCCGACATCAATAGATTCTGTCGAAGAAGAGAAACTGCCCTTCATCACGCCGTCAAAAATGGCAACATCCTACTTGTCTGCGTTCTCCTTGACTTGGAGGCGCTGAATCCGAATGTTCGCGATAGATGTGGCTGGACTCCCATTACCCATGCTGCTCTTACTGGAAATCTTCGGTTACTTGAAGTGCTTCTCACAAGGCAAGGTATTGCACTGAATGTTGAGAATGCTTCCCCTCTTTTTTTCGCTGCCGAGAAGGGGCACTTGAGGATTGTACGTCGGCTCCTCGAATGCAAGGACGTTGATATCAACATGACTGTCTGGAACAAATCCCCTCTATACATCGCAATCGAACATGGCCATATCGAGGTTGCAAAGCTGTTGATTGGCCATAGCAATCAGCTCGATGTCAATTCAGCAACATTTCTGGGTAATACCGCCTTGTCAGTGGCAGCAGTGAATGGTCACCTGGATATTGTGGAACTCTTGCTCCAGAATGACAAGCTGGACTGCATGGCACAGAATGCCTTTGGAGAAACCGCCCTTCAGCTGGCAGCACGTGAAGGGCATGAGGCCATTGTGAGATGCCTTTGTGGTGACATCCGTGCTAGAGATCTCGATGGCTTGAAGGACGCTATAAAATATGCGGCAAATATCAGATTAAAATTCTTCCTTCAAGAACAATACGATATATGTACCCAAGGAATGAATATTTGATTGGTGCTTTGTTGCGGTCCGAATAACTGCATGAGCGGTGGATTCTAGTTTCCAAGACTATGTAATCTTGGCCATACAATTCATTATTCAAAGTATGACATAGTAGTGCAGTAGGCTGGCTTATGAGTGATAATTTACCGTAGAGAAGCCCTCCCGACACGGTGTTAGCTCTTAGAGAATATTCCGGCGTCTGTTTTTTTCACATGACAATCGGTCTACATGGGTTCTGCTAGAATATACACAGGAATATCACCATAAATTCAGGTCTTTTAATGCCCACATCTCCAAAAGAGGCTAGAGATTTGTTTGCCTCCAAGAGAAGCCAGTGGGAGATTCGGGGACCCGCGGTGATTAGTAGGCAAACAGAAAGATATCCGTTGCATGTCCTGAGCAAACACTGAGAAGAACCTGATCCTGCCCCGAGTACTACACAAATAATCTAGTGATCGGCGGAAGTAGTACTCAACTGATCCAGCGGTTGATGCTGATAACGTGGTGATCTTTCGTGTTTCTTTGGGTTAAATATGTAACAATATGGGTGGAAGTGCCTCCTGCGTTTGTTTTCAGTAACCGGGATGACCCGAGGCCACTAATGCCGCCGCAATTGCGGCGACCTGTCGGTCTTCATATCAATTCAGTCTAATCTATGAGAATGCGGGTCTAAAAACGGTTCCGTTTGTCAACGCCTTTACACTGGTATGTGCAAATGCAATTGCGAATGAAAGGTCATCATTTACCATCCTAGGACAAGTTTGCGGATTTCTCGAGACGCGAAGAATACGGATTCACCTATCCGGTATACGACTATGAATACAGGATCAGCAAAAGCATGACGCAATACGAGACGCCTTCCCTTACCTATCTCCAGTCTCCACGAAATTTCCGCTCAGGTTAGGGAGTAGTCGAGGTTGGACAAAAAGTTGTGCCAAGAGCCCTCAATCACAATTCACGCTCCGGACAACCCTTTCTTGGACAGCTTTGTAGTCCAATGCGCCTGGATAGACTGAGCACTTCTCCCCGGAAAACACTCGTCAAAACGTCTGATTACTTCTCTCCACGCGAAGCCTTCTCTTTTGAGTTGTATCAATAGGCGATCTTCTTCCGCGGAGTATCGTTGCTGTTTCCTCGAGGAGCATGGACCAGACGGCGCTCTTTCTGTTCTGGATGAAGACACATCCTGATTCGGTAAGGGCCCCGGAATTTCTCCGGTGCGAGGCAAGCAGCGAGTCAAAGCATTCTCGAACAGCCAGGACAAGAATTGTAATCGCTCCTCGGCGGTAAATGCAGAGAATTGCGCCAGCATTGTGGACAGTGAATCTTTTTGGAGATCGGGTCTTCGAGTCGACTTTCTGCCCCTATTTCTGGGCCGATTATCGATGACAACCGAGACTTTCTGGATTCTGGACGACCGCCGGCTCGGCGTTCTCACTTTAGGCGAGTTCTGCTGCCGGCCACGGCAGCTGGCGTCATCTTCAGAAGAGGGTGACTTGCTCTTTCGATAGACTTCTGCGCTGGCGGGGCAAGCCGGTGTGATCTTCGGAGTATGCTCTCGCTCGCAATCCCGGAGCTCGAGGTCCGCTAACAACGAAGGATCCACGGTCTGATCACTTGAGGAATCCCCTGGACCTGATGAAGAGGCGGGTGAAAATGACATAGACTGTGGCATCGCATCAGGTCTGCAGAAGGATGTCTGGTCACATATATCAACATTCGTTGGCTGCTCCAAGTTCTCGTCGAAGGAATTTGAAATTATATCATCGATTTGTTCGGAGCCAAGCGCAGATTCGTAATCAAAGATGTCCTCAAAGCCGAGATCACCTGGATTTTGATTAATAGGCGACATCCGGTCCACTGACTCCGGTTGTCGAGTAGCTTGTTCCACAGACTGCGAACTCCCATCGACACAGACCTCTATCGGCGGACGCGCTGGAAGAGGATGCCGGTCAGGCTTAGGGGCACAGGTGACCTGCGAATTGAAAACGAGGTCCTTTGAATTGCTGGGAGATGGCGTGGCATCGAGGGATACAGGACTTGGATAGCGACGCGGGGGCAAGCAATCTTGCCGAAGACGACTCGGATCCTCATCGGGTTTCCAAGGCCGGAAAGATTCCAGACGAAACATCTCATTTGACATTGTTAGAGGATGGCCACGGGCATAGAAAGGGGGGCTATTTCCGAAGGGTTTGTGAAACAGGTAGAAGGGATTTCAGAGGCAGGTAGACTGTGCTGGAAGTTGGAGGTTTGGGGGAATAAGGCGGCAGGAGAAGGGAGGATGGGAGAAATGGAAGTCTGGGCAAAGGGATCGGGAGTTCTTGCAGTGTCAGAATCGCGCGATGTTGCATCCTATTTATACGCAACACCAAGTGAGAAAGAGACATTGGCCAGCTAGGCATCGAAGAAAGCTCACATGCCAGGCGCACGCATGGAAGATATCCGCTACATGCGCCACCGTTCCTTGCATGCTACTAATCTCGCCTCGACTCGATCGAGGCCCGCGCTCCCCAACCTTTGACGTTGGCCGTCCGGTGCAGACGAGGTATTTTTGCCATTGGCTGATCTGAAGAATGTCGGTATGGCACACGGTAGTAGAACCGCTGAACGAGGTCGAACAGCGGGGCCAAGCAGCGCGAGACCCCCAACAGGAGAGGACAGCATCCACCGGATCGTCACCGACGGGATTGCGATGCAACGCTCAGGTGGCAAGAACGGCGGAGGACTTGAAGTGATCTCCGACGAGATTGGGGAGCTCATCCGCAGCAAACGGTTCGAGCGATATTGCGCAAAAAGCGATATGACCAGCTTGGGAACAAAGGAAAATGTCCCAGCAGTACACGCCTGTTCGTGGCAGGTCTCCTTGGACCCTTGGTTGCTCAAGCAGCCACAGAAGAGACATGACATCTTTGCTCGAAGCAATGGAAACGTATTCTCTGGATGTCGGGCCCCCGAGACGCGGAGAAGAGACGCGGCGCGAGTCCTGGCGGAAATGAGCCGAACTCCGAGTGGAGCGGCATCTCCGACGGCGCTGAGAGGCGACGTGTTCGTCAGGCAACCGACGCAGGAGAGTTGAGACTGGCGACAGCGCTTGCGAGGTGAAAGTGCGTGGGAGAATCGCAGAGGCGGGCGAAGCGGTCTTTATAGAAGGCGGGAGCTGCAAAAGCGGCCACCGCGGGGCTAAACCGGATGGGGCGGCGGCAGGGGCACGATACCAGAACCGGCAGGGCCTCTGCCGACACGGGCAGGCGGTCACGGGCGGCCGGACGCGGCAGCGAATGGCGGCCGTTTGGGGCCCCCCGCCTGCCGTCGTGTGGAATACTAAATTTTTTTTTTTGAAAAAAAAATATTAGTTGATAAATTTACTGTTCGGATAATATTTCAATTCGCTACAAATTTGAATTTCTAGACAAAACCGGATATTAAAATAGAAAATTGTTAACTAATTTTTATCTACAATAATAGAATCTCTATTCTGTTTTTAAAAATTGTTTTCTATAGAGATTTTTTGTATTATTTATACAGAAAATACAGATATCTAGATTTTCCAGATTTATTGAATATTATTTGATTATATATATAGTAATTATAGTTGAGACAAAATATAGAATAAACAGTATATTTATATCCGGTTTACCAAATATTGCAGAATTTCCGGAAATTATTCGAAAAAAACAGTACAATATATAGTTACTACAGATATATAATTTTTTCAGCAATAGAATATAGATTTTATTGGATAGTTATTAATTATATCAAATAGCAATAGATAGATTTTTACAATTATCGACTATACTACTAATTAATCTATTATCGAGACTATAAAAAAAATAGATAAAAAAACTGTTGACTGTTTTCTATATAAATATTTATTTATAAATTACAGTATATCAATTGAATTAATTTTAGATCGAGATACTAATTTTATATCAAAAACTGTCAATTATTATTTTAAATATTTAGATACAAAATATTGTACAACAATATTTTTCTATTTATAAATCAATAGAAAAATCAAAAATTTTAATAGTCTAATCAGTAATATTTTTACAAAACTATTGATAAATAAATCTATCAAATTGTAGAATTTGTATTTGAATACAACAATATTTACTATATAGATCTAATAGTATATAAATATAGAATATAGTTTTTACTATCTAATATATAGAATATATTTTTGTATATCAGATAATAATAATTCGGTAATATTCAGTCCGACTGTAGATCGGATCGAAAAACTAAAAATTCTGTTGAATATATAAACCAAAATCAATAAACTGTTATTTAATTATACAATCAAAACAAATTATATATATAACAGTCTAATTATAAAAACCAGTTTCCAGAAAAATATCTGGATATTAATACAGAATAAAAATAGAAAAAAATTTGAATATAAATAGTTTAGACTGTACCGGATTCTGGAATTCTATCTATTTGGAATATATATTTTAGAAAAATTAAACAACTGTATATTATAAAATTTTATCAATAGATCTAGATTTCTGAAAACAAAAATAAAAAATCCGGAACAGTTATAGATATTTTCTACAATACAGAATATATTGAAACAATCGAAAATCAGTTTAAAATATTCCGAGAAAATTAGAAAAATTTTTGATATAAATAATTTACTATTTCAATATTCGGATTTATCTATATTTATTCGGACAGAATAGAATAAATTTAAATATAACAATATATATTATAAATAGATAGAAAAAAAAATAATTACAAAATATATTATTGAAAAAAATTGAATAGAAACAGACTGAAATAAATTACTATCTAAAATTTCCGGAAATAATACTAAATATAAATTTGAATATAAAAATATATTGAATAGAAAAAATATTTTTTCGAAAAATATTCAAAATAATCGGAATACTAATATCTATAAATATATATTGTTTAAAAAATAAATTACTATTATAGTTTTTTCAATTATAAAACAAAAAATTATAGCTGAAAAAAAATTATATACTATAACCGATCGATTATAGAAAAAATACTATTGAAACAAAAAAATACAAAAATTCAATAACAAAAAAATATTTCTGGAAATACCGAAAATTCCAGAAAAAAAACAAAAATCTCAATTTTATATAAAAAAATTGAAAAATAGATTATCAGAAATCGATTTTTTTGTAGACAGATTAAATTGATTATACTGTTCCAAAAACTAATACAGTCGATTATTTTCGAATTTCAGTTACTGAATTATTTTAGAAATATAATTTTGAATATTATAACAGAATTTTCAAAAATTGTTTCTACAATCGGAAAAACAGATATTGAAATAAATATCTATAAAAAATAACTATAGATATAGATTCGAAAAAAAAATCAGTTTCTAAAAATTAGAATCGATTAAAACAGAATAAATAGAAAAAATATTTACAGAACAGTAATAAACAATAATAGAAAACAATTTCTGTTAAAATATTTTTTTAGAAATATCAGAACAATCGAAACTATATAAAATAAAATATTCAGAATTTATTCGACAAAAAATATTCAAAATAAAATCGGAATAACTACTATTTTCAAAATCTATAAACAATCAGTACCAGAATCGATAGAAAATTAGATAGAATTTATAAAATAAACAATTACAGCTGTTATTCTGAAAATTACAATTGATATATAATTCTTCGAAAATAAATCCAGATAGCAATACTATAAAACAGTAGAAATAAAAAATTCTTTAATAGAAACTATATTTACAATAAATATAGCTAGATAGAACTGCAATATCAGTATATTGAATATAAACTAAATAAAACTGAATAGAATCAGAATAAAATTTCGGACCGGTATATCAGTCAATATTGCAGAAAACCGGCTGAATATATATATTTTGATCTATTTTGGTATCTATCAAAAACAGAATAAAATTATTGTTAATATTCAGATCAGTTAAAACTGGATTGTAAAAATTAGTCGAATATATTAGAACAGAATAGAAAAAAATTTATATTGTTTTTTTTTACTGTTATTTTTTACAGATTCAAATATTATTTTATATATAGAAATATACAGAACCGAAAAAATTTTACAAAAAATATTTTTGGATACAGACAAAAACAGTAGACTAAATAGACAATATTTTCTGATAAAAAAAATAACTACAAATTGAACAGAGATACAAAAATATTTGAAAAAAAAAAATATATTGTTGTTACTGTTTTCGACTATATAAAAACAGTTGATTAATATAAAATTACAGACAGATATTGATAAATTTACAACTAGAAATATATTTATATAGATAACTATATTGAACAAAAACAGAAATCTTGGATTTGGATTCTAATACAGAAAAATCAATTAATTATTCTAAAAAAAAAATAGAAAAAAATTTATCTATAGTTGATATATTTAAATAAACCGGAATTGATAAAACAGAAAATAATAATAATAGAAAAAATAAAATTGATAGAAAAAATAATATACAAATAGTTGAAATAGATAAAAAAAAATTATAATAAAAAAAATATAAATAGATAAAAATATATAATTCTGTTATATTTTTTTTATCTGTACTATTACTATATTTTTTTCCGACTGAAAATATAAAACTATTAATAAATACTATATAACAATTCTATATCTGACTATAAACAACTATATCCGATATCAGACAAAAAAAAAAAAAAAAAAAAAAAATTTTTTCGAAAAATAAAAAAAAAAAAAAAAAAAAAAAAAAAATTTTTAAAATTTTAAAAAAAAAAAAAAATAAAAAAAAAAAAAAAAAAAAAAAAAAAAAAAAAAAAATAAAAAAAAAAAAATAAAAAAAAAAAAAAAAAAAAAAAAAAAAAAATACAGACAATTTTGTCGGAAAATCAAAACAGAAAATAATAAAATATAAATATTTTTAGAATTTTTAAACAAAAAACAATTCCAATCGATACTATCTGTATAAAAAACAGAAACAACAAATAGAATAAATTGGATCAGTAAATATCAGAATACAATTCAAAACAAAAATAAATATAAATAGAAAAAAATCAAAACAATTATTTGAAAAAAAATTTTTTTTTTTTATTTCAATATTTTTATCCGATTCTAATTAATTATTTTTTTTAAAAAAATTTTTTAATCGGATCTGTTCGATCTCCAAATAGACAATTATATCTAGAATATATACTAGAATAGAATAAATAGCCGATCAATCTATATTAGATCAGATTCTAGAATCTACTAAAAAAAAAATTAGAAAATCCGAATAAAAAAATTCCAATCGATTATCAGTTTTTTTTTGGATTTCTGTATTACCGATTAATATTGAACTGAAATATATATAGAAAAACTGAATAAAAAATAATCTAGATTGATTTTTCCGAATTAAATTAGTAGAAAATCGAAAAAATTTATCCGAAAACTATAATAAATCAATCCAGTATTGAATATACAGTTGGAACAGAAATCTCTAAAAAATATATTTTTATTTATTACTATCGCAATATAATTACCGAAAAAACTGTAACTATTGCTACAAAATATATAAACATATCCGGAAAAAACTACTATTCCAATATATTGTACAAAAACTGTATACAGTTGTTGAAATTTTTTATAATTTTTTGGATTTGAATATCAATCGATTATCCGAAAAAAATCTATAATCAGTAGATTACAGTTCAATTCGGTCGAAAAAATAGAAATTACAGAATTGTATAAAATATTCAAATTTATATCTGTAGCCAGATATTAGTATAAAAAAACAGAAAAAAAATTACAGAAATTTATATTTAATTGTTTAACAACTAACTGAAAATAGTACTACTGTACAATAAACAAAAATTATCGATCTACAGAAATTTATTACTGACTATAGAATCGGAATCTAACTAGACTACAATTATTTTAGAATAGAAAATACTAATCGAAAATTGTTAGTACTGGAATATTGTATCGGATTGAATATAAATTTATCTATTTTAAAAAAAATAATAAATATTAAAAAAATAGAAAATCTCTATCCGGAATAATATAAATTCTGATAAAAAATAGTAAAATTTGGTTAAAAAAAACTATTGAACTAATTAATATATACAAAAATATACAGATACAGCAAAATATATCTGATTTGAAAAATTTAGCGAACAATAATAAAATAGAAATTTTCGACCAAAATACCGGAAAAAAAAATAAAAATAATAAAAAAAAAAGATCCGCAGAAAACAGAAAAAATATATATATATAATCCCGAATTTGAAAATAAACGGATCCAATCTGGAACAAAAAAAAATTTCCGGATAGTACAATATAGCAATCTCCGGTAAATAGTACAGTCGGCGGTAAATAGAATCTACCAGATAATACAAACTGATTGTTTTGAACTATTCCGATTTATTTATTTTTTTAGAAAATAATAAAATTATTTCAACCGACAAAAACCGGCCAGAATTACTATTTTATATCCGCTATATTTATTATTACCGATTTTTATTGATATATTTAGAAAATTATCTACAATTATAGCAAATTATATCTAAACAGCTATACTGTATATATACAGTTACGGAATAAAATATATAGATATATTTTAAACCAGATAGAAAAAAATAAAATTCCGGAACTACTATTTTGGTAGATTACGATTACTGTACAGATATTCTGAATATCAGAATATCCGTATATAACCGAACGGATATATATTTATCTATTCGTATATAATACTGCTAGTCGAGTACAATATCAAAATATACAATTTTATTCTGCAGATCTTATTGTATAAAATATTTAAATTTATATCTGTAGTCAGATATTAGTATAAAAAAATAAAAAAAAATTGTAGAAATTTATATTCAGTTATTTAACAACTGACTGAAAATAGTACTACTATACAATAAACAGAAATTATCGATTTGCGGAAATTTATTACTAATTGTAAAATCGGAATCTGGCCAGACTGTAACTGTTTTGGAATAGAGAATACTGATTGAAAACTGTTAATACTGAAATATTGTATCAGATTGAATACAAATTTATCTATTTTAAAAAAAATAACAAATATTAAAAAAGTAAAAAATCTCTATCCGGAATAATACAAATTCTGATAAAAAATAGTAAAATTTGATTGAAAAAAACTGTCGAACTGATTAATATATACAAAAATATACAGATACAGTAAAATTTATCTGATTTGAAAAATCCAGTAAACAATAATAAAATAGAAATTTTCGACCAAAATACAGAATAAAAAAAAATAGTAAAAAAAAGATCTGTAGAAAACAGAAAAAGTATATATATATAATTCCGAATCTGAGAACAAACAGATCCAATCTGGAACAAAAAAAAATTTCCGGATAGTACAATATAGCAATCTCCGATAAATAGTACAGTCGGCGGTAAATAGAATCTGTTAGATAATATAAACTGATTGTTCTGGACTATTCCGATTTATTTATTTTTTTAGAAAATAATAAAATTATTTCGACCGGCAAAAACCGGCCGGAATTACTATTTTATATCTACTATATTTATTATTATCGATTTTTATTAATATATTTAGAAAATTGTTTACAATTATAGCGAATTGTATTTAAACAGCTATACTATAAATATACAGTTACAGTATAAAGTATATAGATATATTTCAAACCAGATAAAGAAAGATAAAATTCCGGAACTACTATTTTGGTAGATTACAGCTGCTGTACAGATATTCTGAGTACCAGAATATCTGTACATAACCGAACAGATATATATTTATCTATTTGTATATAATACTGCTAGCCGAGTACAATATCAAAATATACAACTTTATCCCTCAGATCTCAAAAATAAAAAAATTTTCGATAGCCGGTCAGCGAAATATTGTATCTATTTTATACAACAGAACTACAGAATAATTTTATTGATTTCAGTAATTTTTACTGTATAGATAAACAGATAAAAAATTTGCTGATATTTGATTTTAAATTATTTCAGAAAAATATTTACTGATAAAATCTCTGATTATAAAATTTATATTGATACAGTAGACTGAACTGTAAAATAATTTGAATATAGTTTTCGAAAAAATAGACACTGACAGACAACTATCTAAATATATTGATCAAATTCAGATTGTATAGATTGATCGATTGTTTGAAAAACAAATCAGTAATAATATATCCGCCAATATTTTTTGATATTTTTGATTATACAGTATATATACCGGTAATCAGAATTTCGATAGTATCAAATACTGTTATTAAAAATCGGAAGATTCTCCAGAAATTCTATAGAATTATTTGTACAGTTTATTATTTTACTATAATCAGATTTATTATCAATCTCTGATCAATAAACCAAAATATATTTCTGAATAGTCTGAATAATACAAAAAGAAATATTATATTTGTAAAGAACAAATCGGAAATAGATAGTAATCTGTATTAATTGTACAACTATTTAATATTGTTTACAGATCAAGATTGGATATAAAAAAAGAATAGTAAAAATTTCTTCAATTGTACAAAAAATTTCGATTGTTATATTGATAGAACTAGAAATTTAGATAGAATTAAAATCTATTAAATATCTATATTCAGAAATAATTTTTTAGATCTATCCAAATATAGATCTGACAGATAAAAAATAGATTTTTCTGGTTGTACCCCATCAAAATATATTTACAAAACTGGCTATTTAGAATTATTTTGTACAAATACTATAAATAACTAGAATAGATAAAATTAAAAACTTATAGAGAACTTTGGCCAATTTAGAACTGACTCAAATTTGAACACGATTGTATAAAAAAAAGTATTTGCAGTCTGGTCGAGAAAATAGTATACAGTCTGGTCGAGTGGATCCAATTCTGCCTATATATAAATCTCTTACCGATCTTGCAGTCTAGTAGACTGCACCCGGTACTCTGGGATAGGCTGGAATCACGTGCATATATATATACTTGACTCAGTCTACTTGTATCTTAGACAACATAAGACATAATATATGCAGCACAATACACAATCAGCTCCCCTCAATAATATGAGCATTGAAGCATCACTTAATAGTTCAACAGGTTCCCCATATGACAACCCGCCCACGGGTTTGCTGACTAAGACCCAACCCGGCCCATGGGCTGGGTTTTCGCGGGCGGGTTTGGGCAATGGGCGGGTTTGGGCAATGGGCGGGTTTTGGCGAGGTCTACTTCTACCTGGTTACTGCTGCACTTTCCTCATCCCTTCCTCGTATAATTTTCAAGGATTTATAGTGGATTATATATTGATCTAGGCATTCAAAGTTGAGGGCTATTATTCAGTACTTTTCGAAATAATCTATACCAGCTCACTCTTTTGACTTAAATTTGGGGAAAAAAAGTCCGAGGTGAGCCAAGCCGATTTAGATCACCGCATTGAAGTTACGGCAGAATGCCAAGCAAAGGCTAGCCGAACCAGTAAATCCCCCGCCAAGACGACAGCGAACTGCAAGTCCCATCGGACACATTTAAGCGAGGCATCGCTGGCAGCCTTTAATTTGGTACCATACACCTAGGTATCTACTATCTCTCGAATCTCATATTTCCTTAACCCTGGGGCGTTCTATCGGAAATCTTCCTAGGTTGGAAGCATGGCGTCGGAGCTTTTCCACGACAACTCATGGACGACACCATGGCAATCACCCGAGTTCCCCCCCGAGGAACTCCCCCATGAGAGAAGAAAAAGATTTCAAACAAAACCGGGATGGAGATCGGGTTGGAATGGCCATCTTCCTCGATTTTTCCAGTTTCACTCGAGGGGCATCGGCGGTTGGCCGTGGGGCTTTGTTATCTATCGCACAAGCTTTGAAGCTACATCTGACCAGGACTGGGCTGCTGTGATTGCAAAGATTGATCGGTACTGCTACACCTCAATGGATCCCACTCCGAAAGGATTCGAGCGTCCGTTCCCACCCCAGCCAAATATTCGTGAACTTGTTTGCGAGGGCTATCGAAATGTGATTGTCGAGGATCCAAAGCTAGAATTTGCCTCGATTGAAACCATTCGCAAACGACATATTGAATGGGCCGAGGGACAGGGCTACTCCCGTCATATTGGCAGACCTCGATTTGACTATTGTCTTGTTCTGGATGACCGCTCTATACGGTCGATTTTGGCAAGTTCAGAGCCAAAGAGTAATGTATCTGATTCTGGTTTAGTCGGATACGTTAATGTGATCGACTGTGACTTTGACCCAGAGGATCCTGAAAATGAATGCTCGGAGTTCTATAATGGATCACTAAGAATTTGCTTACGCGATATTTTCTCCTTTGCTCTATCTTGTGAAGATCTCCAGACAGGCGAACAACAATGGGGAGACTGGGGAATGGAAAATCCCGGAAACGTTATCTATACAGATGGACATTCATCGCTTATTGAGAAGCAAGATGTGTTTCTCTGTCCATCTGATTACAACATCTTTTCCCGCTTACGAGAACCTAAATTGCCAAGAAACCCGACCATCACCGAGTCTGAGTATCGTGAACGGCAGAGTTCTATCACAATAGAAAGTCAAACCGCCTGATTCATGTTTATGTTTCATTTGAACCAGAGAAGAATGAACCTATTTGATCACAGATTTTGTATTTCGAACTATTCATGGATCGATTGGAACAACCTAGAGGGATTGGTATTTTTTGCTGAGAGAATTTCCAAATAAATTAGCTAATTGAGGTCTTGAAGCTCGAGATCATCCATTTAAATCTCCCCGACGTGGCTCTCCAGCTCTGTAAGAGCATCGCGGACCGCACGAGCCCGGTCATTCCACTCAACACTGGCCCCTGGATCTTGGATCCATCTAGTGTACATTTGCTCAATCGCTTCATTGACAAAAACGTGGCCTGTAGCTACCATTTGATTTTTCCTGGATTTGAAAAAGCGGTCCCAACAGTCTGCGAGGTCAATATCCTTTCCTTTCTGGTCTTTGTAAGCCTTTGAAGCGCGGCTCAGCTCGGTACGAATTCCATCATTGACCATTTTGAAGCGTTTCAAAACTTTGGGCATATTTTGATAATTATAAACCGAAATTGTCTAGCGAGTGGTAGTCAGTGAGGTAGTCCTCGGTTGTCGTTAGATGATACCCTGTTGCCACATACCTCTCGGATTACAGTTAATGCCTGACGCGGGTTATCATCCTGAACCAGCTCTGGCCAGGAGCCTCGGCGTCCTGGAGCATCGTTCAAATTCCAAAGCTAAAGGGAAGTGTATGTTAATATTTCATGATAATCAGTTTGGATTTGACGGAAAGAAGTCACACTTACATCACCTTTGATCGCATTGATACTTTGTTTAAGCAACCGGAATACTTCCTTATTTGATTTGCTTCCAAATTGTTCCATCACACGATCAACTGGCTTCTTGAGATTTTGACTGCTTCCTGGTGTCCGAGATGCGTTTTCAATGACATCCTGGGTGAAGAAATCAAGAAAGAAATTGCAGTCAATACCACAATTTCCCTCTGCAACAGCCCATTGCATAAAAATACCCATCAACTTAATTTCAATGAGATGCTCCGCTATGAGATAGCTTGATCAGTATCAGATTTTCCTTGCAGTCTTCCGTTGAGCACTTACTATTGACTTCTGGACTGCTATTTCCCGGTCCAGGAGCGCGATTCTCCGTGGTAGCTTCCCTTTCCTCGACTTCGGTATTCGTGCAACTCTCCGAGTTTACCAGACCAACGGCCTCTCGAACTTGAACAGATGTCGCGGGCCACTCACTTGATCCAGGATATGCGAATCGAGTGTACTTTATCTTCTTTACGCTACCATCTTTATCTTCGCAATCAGCTGATTCCTATCCCAAGGGACCGGGTACAGTGGGCCTGACTGCAAGTCGGTGAGAGTGTTTAAGTATGGGCAGAATTGGACCTACTCGATCCCACTGCACTTTACATTCTCGATCTGACTGCAAGCAGTTTTTCTTGTTCGATCAGGCTCAAATTTTCGTAAATTCTAAATTGATCAAATTTCTCTCTCGCATTTTAATCTTATCTTCTTCAGTTATCTATAGCACTCGTACGAACTAACCCTAAATATCGAGTTTTCGGAATTGTATTTGATAGAATACGACCGGAAAGATCTACTTTTAGCCGTATAGTTCCATATTTTGATAGATCTCAAATATACTCCTGAATATATATATTTAATATCTACACTATTCTCTGTATCTCTATTATTATCAATATAACTTCTAAAATTTCTTGTATAACTGAAGAACTATTCACTATTCTTCTACTACTTCCGATTTTAGTATATAAATCTTGTCAAACAGCTGTACAACCAAAACAGATTACTATTTATCTCCGATCTGTCTCTTACAAACATAATATTTTCTTCTGTATCACAGAGAATATCCAGCAGTATATTCTTATCCGCTGGTCTAAAATCGGTAAAATATTCGATTATAGTAAAATAACCAACCGTACAAATAATCCCCCAGAGTATCTAGAAGATCTTCCGGTCTTCGAAAATAGTATCCAGTACCGCCGGAATTCTGATTGTCAGTATATATATCGTACAATCAAAAATATCAAAGAATACTGGCGGATATATTATTACTGGCTAGTCCCCCGATTATCCAGTCTTACTATACAGTCTGAACTTGACCAATATATCCAAAGAATTCCCTATCCCAAGGGACCCGGTGCAGTGGGCCTGACTGCAAGTCGGTGAGAGACCTTAAGTATGGGCAGAATCGGACCCACTTTGGACGACTGCACACTATTTTCTGAAGACGACTGCAAGCACTTTTTTTTGGACAATCAGATTTAAACTCTGGCAAGTTATAGACTGACTCAAGTTCTTCAAAAGTTTTCAGTTTTAGCTTCTCTAATCATCTGTAGCAGTCGTACAAGCTAACCCTAAACAGCCAGTTTTGAGTATTAATTTTGATGGGGTGCGACCGGAAAGACCCACTCTTCACCTGTCAGATCCATATTTGGATAGATATAAAAAATTACTTGAATCTGTACGAGAGTCTGGAAAGACCGTAAAGACGGTAGAGCCCATTGAACCCGTTAAACCCGTCCGGGCCCGCAGGAAACCCGTGAGGAGTAAAGAGATTGGTACGAAGTTAAGGGTTTTAGTTTTAGTTTTAGTTTTAGGGTTTAGGGTTTAGGGTTTAGGGTTTAGGGTTTAGGGTTTAGGGTTTAGGGTTTAGGGTTTAGGGTTTAGGGTTTAGGGTTTAGGGTTTAGGGTTTAGGGTTTAGGGTTTAGGGT
>Ga0102593_1001229_pt1 | contig 26805 bp, 18 predicted proteins | sample AraplaCol_mMS_r2_2_FD_76862 | JGI IMG/M metagenome (GOLD analysis project Ga0102593, IMG submission 76862) | Arabidopsis root microbial communities from North Carolina, USA - plate scrape MF_Col_mMS_r2 (SPADES assembly) (version 2) | ecosystem: Host-associated > Plants > Roots > Endosphere...
CCTCCCAGGTTCGACTCCAAAAATCTTGGAGTCGAATCGCGGTTCCAAAAACCAGGAACCGGAACCTGAGTCTTGGCGGTTCCGAGTCGAATCGAACCTGGAGAGTCGCGATTCCTGCCGTGGTCTACTGCACACTATTTTCTGAAGACGACTGCAAGCACTTTTTTTTGGACAATCAGGCTTAAATTCTGGCAAGTTATAGACTGACTCAAGTTCTTCAAAAGTTTTCAGTTTTAGCTTCTCTAATTATCTGTAGCAGTCGTACGAGCTAACTCTAAACAGCCAGTTTTGAATATTAATTTTGATAGAGTACAACAGAAAAGATCTATTTTCAGACAGTTCGCTCCACAGTTTGATAGATCCAAAATCTATCTCTGAATATATATATTTAATATATATATTATATTTTACTTTTCTAATTCTACTAATATAACTACTGAAATTTTTTGTACAACCGAGGAATTCTTTACTATTCTCGTTTTATATCCAATCTTAGTCTGTAAACTATATTAAATAGCTGTACGACCAAATCAGATTACCAACTATCTCCGATATATATTTTATAAATATAATATTCTCTTCTGTATTACAGATACTATCCGGAAATATATTCTGGTCCGCTGATCTGAGATAAATACGATATATAATTATAGTAAAATAACCAACCGTACAAATAATTCCCCAGAGTATCTGAAAAATCTTCCAGTCTTCAATAATAGTATCCAATACTGTCGGAATTCTGATTGTCAGTATATATATTGTACAATCAAAAATATCAAAAAATACTGGCGGATATATTATTACTGACTAGTTCTCCGATTATTCAATTTTTTTATACAGTCTGAATTTGACCAATATATCCAAAGAATTTTCCGTCAGCGGTTTTTCTGTCAAGAATTTTATTCAAATTATTTTACAATTCAATCGGCTGTACAAATATTAAATCCGCGATCAGAGATTTTATCAGTAGATATTTTTCTCGAACAATTTAAAATCCAATATCAGTATATATTCCGTCTATTTCTCAGTACAGTTAAAGCTACTAAGATCAATAAAACTATTCTATAATTCTGTTATACAAAATAGATACAATATTTCGCTGACCGGCTGTCAGAAATTCTATCCCAAGGGACCGGGTGCAGTGGGCCTGACTGCAAGTCGGTGAGAGTGCTTAAGTATGGGCAGAATTGGACCCACTCGACCCCACTGCACTTTACATTCTCGACCTGACTGCAAGCAGTTTTTCTTGTTCGATCAGGCTCAAATTTTCGCAAATTCTAAATTGATCAAATTTCTCTCTCGCATTTTAATCTTATCTTCTTCAGTCATCTATAGCACTCGTACGAGCTAACCCTAAATATCGAGTTTTCGGAATTGTATTTGATGGGGTGCGACCGGGAAGACCCACTTTTAGTCGTGTAGTTCCATATTTTGATAGATCTCAAATATACCCCTGAATATATATATTTAATATCTACACTATTCTCTGTATCTCTATCATTATCAATATAACTTCTGAAGTTCCTTGTATAACTGAAGAACTATTCACTATTCTTCTACCACTTCCGATTTTAGTGTGTAAATCTTGTCAAACAGCTGTACGACCAAAACAGATTACCACTCATCTCCGATCTGTCTCTCACAAGCGTAATATTTCCTTCTGTATCACAGAGGATATCCAGCAGTATATTCTTACCCGCTGGTCTGAGATCGGTGAAGTATTCGATTATAGTGAAATAACCAACCGTACAAATAATTCCCCAGAGCGTCTAGAAGATCTTCCGGTCTTCGAAGATGGTATCCAGTGCCGCCGGGGTTCTGATTGTCAGTATATATATCGTACGATCAAAGGTATCAAAGAATACTGGCGGATACATCATCACTGGCTAGTCCCCCGATTATCCAGTCTCACTACACAGTCTGAACTTGACCAATATACCCAAAGAGTTCCCTGCCAGCGGCTCTTCCGTCAAGGACCTTATTCAAATTTTTTTACAATTCAATCGGCCGTACGAGTGCCAAACCCGCGGCCAGAGGCCTTATCAGTGGACACCCTTCTCGAACAGCTTGAAACCCAGCACCAGCGTATATTCCGTCCATCCATCTGTACCGTTGAGACCACTGAGATTAATAAAGCTACTCCGTGGCTCCGTCGTACAAGATGGACACAATATCTCGCTGGCCGGCCGTCGGAGACTCTGTTACCTCTTATTCAGATACCGGACCCCGATCCGGAAGATCCAGTCTCTCAGATCTGCCAGGCAGTGAATTATATGGCTTGTACGAGTCAGCAGATTGCCAAACAGTGTGGATATCTGATCCGTACAGAGATTGTACGGACCGAGACCGATACCCTTCCCAAGACCCCACTACAGGCCTATATAGATCTGGAGTCGATCACTAAACATATTCACCTCTGGCAGCAGATTGTCTGTTTTTTCGCCCGTACACAGCAGGCCCCTAATACTGATTGTCCATACTACCGCTTCAATCGCCGTCAACACCACACCTGGAATACCCTCTGGCGGCTTGCCTTGTCCGCCGCGTCAGCGATATCTGTCGCAGATTCCTCCGATCCATTAGAGAAAGAAGAGTCTTGTACCAACTCCGAACCCCCTACCAAATTCCACTATCGACCATTGGAGAATACTTGTCTTGACTTTTGTCTTGAGTTTCTGAATCAGCAGATTGGGGCAGACGAATACGAATATAGTTTGATCTGTACTCTTGCTGTCCTCGGAAGATCTCGAACCGGATAGCAGAGCCCAGATAGTTATTCTCCTCTGCTCTCAAAGATTATTAAAATTGCCCGGTTCTTTGTCCTTGGTTGTGCTCTCTGGCTAGATCCGTATACCGAGCAGATCATCCAGGGTTTCTCAGACCGATATCCGTCTGATAATCAAGATTTGGCGAGTCCGCTCGATGATCCGGAATACCGTTTTGCGTACGAAAACAAAGACTATAAGAGTTCTTTATCTTCTAGTTTCCATTCTCCAAATTCCTTATCATCCTCTCCACCATTACTGTTTAGTCAGATCACCCAACGCCGGTCCACCAAAATCTTCCAAGAATGGGTCCAATTAATAGTAAACCGTTTTATAGTTCGTGGTACAAATACTCCATTCCAGTGGATTCTCGATCTTCGTATCTACGCCATAAAAGTGAGCTACAACACAACAGAGCCTGGATATATTGGCTGGATTGGCCAGGACCGGTTACTCTATAAAAATCTTTCATTCACTATAGGCGATCTCCGTGGCTGGGTCCACGGTCTCACAGCTACCTTGGAGACTCTTCTTTCGTCCGAACTTCTTCTGTTGGATCCTACCATATCTGCTCCCTCGATTCCGTGGAGTACCCTAGTGGACAATCCAGCCGAGAGCTCCTCTGGATAGAACTTTCTTCAAGATTCTCGGACAGTCTGGCCGGTGCAGGGCGATCAGTGACTGGTGAATCGTATCCGACAGAAGTCCTTTCTTCAGCAGCGGTTCCTGGATCCCCATCGTACAGAGTTTCGTACAAATGCTATCCAGCGTTATCTCGATCATATCTGTCGGTTTCGAGAGAAACTTAGTATCTTGATCTATCTCTGTGCCGGCCAGCCGGGCCGAGCCCCCGAACTTCTTTCGATTCGGCATCGAAATACCGAGAATACCTACCGGAATATCTTTATTGAAGATGGTTTGGTGGTTCTAGCTGTACAATATCATAAAGGATTCTATATCAGTAATAATATTAAAATAATCCATCGGTATCTTCCTCGGGCAATTGGTAGTCTTCTTATTCAATATCTCTGGCTGGTTCTGCCGCTAGTGGAGCGGTTTGAGGCTCTCCACTATTCCGAGAACCGGCTATTATCTACCAGCCAGACTGCACTTCTCTGGGGCCCGGATTCTTTAAATCAGCGAACGTGGACCTCGGAACATTTCCGGGAGATCCTTCAGCGCGAATCAAAGATTGGTCTTGCCGGTCAGATCTTGAATATCGCCGCGTGGCGGAATATCGCTATCGCGATCAGTCGTCGTTTTCTCCGTACAAATAGTTCTTTGAATCAGAAAACCAATAAAAAAGATTATTCGGATAATCTTTCTGACGATGATAGCGAGACAAGTCATCTGGATCTTCAGACCGGGTATTCAGCGCATATAGCCGGGATTGTCTACGGGCGACAGATACATAAGGCCCCGGACACTCTCGCATTCCGCCGTACGATGTTCCGTAAAATCAGTCAGGACTGGTATAATTTTCTTGGATTCCCAGAAAATCAGACAACTACTACACAGCAGCAAAAAAAACGTAAACGGACTCCGTGGAAGAATAAACAGCAGAAAAATCAGATATCTCGTCGATTTATACTTGCTCAGACCAATCCGGACGAAACTCTCCAGTACTTTATGGATAATTCACAGATACAATTCCGAGGGATTCAAAAACCCGTAATACAGACTATCCAGCAGGGGATCAGTCCTATTGTCGCGGTGATACCCACAGACGGGGGTAAAACTCTTCTCTTTTTGCTGTCCGTCTGGATCTCGAAAGATCTGACAGTGGTCGTTGTGCCTCTCGTGGCACTTTGTACCGAATTCCGAGAGCACTGTTCAGCCATAGAAGTATCCTGTATACTCTGGGAGAGCCAGTGTCCCCCGGACGAGGTCTCTATTGTTCTGGTCACTCCAGAATCCGCGTTAACTATGGTTTTTTGTATCTTTTTAGTCCGTCAACAAACTCTCCGCCGTCTCGACCGGATTGTGATCGACGAATATTATTTGATCTTGAACTCTAGTTCTATCTTTCGCCCGGATCTCGTCCAGCTTGGCCGGCTTCAGAATCTGAACGTACAGATGATCTTTTTGACAGCCACTCTCCCTCCAACGCTGGAACCCCATTTCTGGCGCCGTCTATATACAAAACCGGAGAATATCTGTCTTCTGCGTGATCGTACCACCCGTTCCAATATTGTATATCGGTTCTTTCGTTCTCGGATCGATCTATCTATCCAGGGCGCGAGCCAGTGGCTCCAGAATCCTATAATTATCCGTCTGATTCAGAACCGTCGCCGGCAAACACAGTCAGACCGTATACTGGTCTACGCGTCGACTGTCTCCCAGACAGTATCTTTGGCAGCGCTTCTGGACTGTGAGATATTCTATTCAAAGCAGATCGATAAAGAGAGCGTACTTGATCGTTTCCGCTGTACCCCGAATACTTTGCTTGTGGCAACGAGTGCCCTTGGTATAGATATGGATATCTCTGATATTTGTACAATTATCCATATCGGCTGGCCATGGGATCTGCTGGATTATACGCAGAAGACAGGGCGAGCGGGACGAGATGGACTTTCCAGCGAGACAATCCTGATCCAGCCTTATATTATGACCGATCCACCATCCTGGATCCGGATCCCGGAGACCGATCCTGCCGAAAAAGAGATTATACAGTAGTGGCTCGACCCCGAGAGTTTAATCTGCCGGCGGATTCTTCTTGATCAGTATTTAGATAGCCGTACCCGTACACGATATCAGAATAGAGAGGAACCGTATAAGATATATATACCAGTGCAGTGGTCCGATTGTGCTACCTCTGAGCCAGAGCCCAATCCTGGTCTATCTCCATACGAGATTTCTCCAACAACTTTTTATCCGAGATTATCTCATCAACCACTCTATCAAAGTCTCTCGATTATCTATTACGATAAAACCGTCTTCTCTGTCTACTATCTCTCCAGTACCCCGCCTCGGTCTCCGTTCCGGCCAGACTCCATCCCCGAGATCTCTGAACCGGGGACCGAAATCTCCTGTACGATTCCAATCGAATATCGGTTTGCGATAAGACAGCAAGATCTTGTCCGTACACAATATACCCAGAAACGGCTGAGGACCCGGCAGACCAATACTACTGATCTGGCAGATCTTGAAACCGAAATCCAGCAGTGGATTCGGCGATACTGGATCTGTACCGTGAACCAGTATCCGGATAACCATAAATTGATTTATTGTACAAATATCTATAGCCAGACAGTCCGGGAATTCTATAACCAATAGAATACTCGGATTCGATATACTGTCTACTTATACTATTTTGTCTGCGGTTTTCCGCAAACTCTGTATATAGCTGGTCTGCAGCAAAAGAAATACCGATATCCATATATACTATTTCCGATAGTGGTTATAATAATATACGGAGAGACTGGTCAGACAGAGCTTCAGAATCTGTTAGACCGGGTCCGCACTGTATAGTACCGGCAGTTTGGATTCCAGATTTATGATGAGGAGATTCTGATATATACTCTCTCCGAGACAGCCAGTACAGAGCTTCGACAGATCCGGATAAGTGAGATATTTTTATATCTTCGACAGCAGTTTCGTCTACAGGGATTATAGAAAATACAATAATTTGCTATTTATATATACTATTCCGTTATACAGAGATCACAAATCAAACTGTAGTTAATTATATAATTTATTGATTCTCAACAATACTATCTATCAGATTTTCTTTTTATTATACTGTTCGGAAATATACCGAATTCTATTCTATAACGATTGATATCTGTTTTATTCTTCCATAAAAACAATAATATACAAACTGTAACTATTCTCGAACTAGTCTTTCGAATTCTCTAGTCAATCAACTGCTCCACCAACAACGGCCCTGGGATTTCGTCTCTATTCAGTACCAAATATCGACATTCGATACGGTTCCCGAACGAACACCGATCGGCCTGATTTTTCCATTTGCAGTTTGCGCAGGCTCCACCGAAACTGTCTGGAAGCCGGACAGTTCCCCCAAAGGGTTTGCCATCTGGGAAGTTCGTACAGAAGGTATTTATGGGGATCCCGCGGGACACAATCAGAAGCGTATTGATATAGGCGGGCCGGGCTGTACGAAGCTAATTCAGATTAGATTCGATCCGATCATCAGAATCAGATTTATATACATAGACGGTTCTGACATCAAGGGCACTACGGCCGATTCGGACCAGGAACGGGGTGGGTCGCCAGGACCAGACCTCCCGCTGGATCTCTATATAGTACATCAGACGTAGAGCTTCGTTCCCCGCGGCCGTCAACTGCACTCGGGCGTATTCACGGTGGGTCCGTTTCTCTCGGGTTGTATGAAGTACCCGAAACAGCTTCAGACTTTCTGGCTCGATATCGGCGGGATTGTACGGTTCTTGGATCCGATTTATAGTGGGACGGAGGATACAGAGACGAAACTGATGATAGTGCAAATCCGAGAATGTGAAGAAGAGTGGAAACGAGATCGAGAGATGGTGAAGTTCAGTGGAAGGAAATAGAGAAAGTTCCTTTGGTAGCAGATGAGATCATGGCTCTTGCATTCACTGGATTTATCCAGATTGAACCTTTCTGGATCTTGATCAACACAGCTCTTCTCCGTATCCACAAGAGTGATCTCTTTGATCTGGTACAATAGTTCTTGGGATCTTCTAGTCTTTCGGATTTTGCTCAGTATATCTTTCTTAGTATATTTATCGGCGATCAATCTGGGAACAGAATATAGAATTATTCTCGATTCTCTGCTAATAAATATATTCTGTCTTGGTTTACTTCAATTCTCTCCTCTCTTTTCTCCAGAATATATATAATACTGTATCCGAGAATTTTTCTTTGTCTCTGAAGATCTTTTTTGACTATTGGTAGTTAGTATCCACCAAATCTCTATTTTCTCTATAAATTCTGTTACTCTCTTTGTATTCTTTTCTATCTGTTTGCGAATAGATAGAAGGAACAATTGCTCAAATCTTTGATCTTTGGAAACCAAGAAGAATTCTTTCACTTTCAACCGCAGTCCGTTAGATACGATTCTTTGTTCTTATCTCTTTCGATCCAAATGAAAACCGTCAGCGATTCCAATTCAATAAATCCGAATTTCAGGATTACTATCGTTAGCAGTCTAGAATCTCTCGTTCTATTTGATCTCTATCCCAGAGTATCTTGTCTATTCTTGATATCAAAGAAATCCAGAATACATAGAGTCTACAAATACAATATTAATTTCACGATTGTCCACAAATCCAATCCAGTTTTGTGAATCCTAAAGACTCATTTTGCAATCCAATCGGCAGATCAGTTGTTCAGATCTACTATTGAAGTACTCAATCGGATATTATGGATCCTGGTAGGATCCCGGCCGATCTTCTCCCTATCCACTATCCTGTAGCCACCGCAGCCGATCTCGCTTTCTATAAAGAATACAATAGTTATACCCGGAAGATATGGCTGAACTCCTTCCTCACCCCGGAGAGCGGTTTTACCCACGGGTATCTCTGCAGTTTTCGACAACAGTTGATTTTATCTCATTCTTTCCGTATCCCTCAATTCCTCGCAGATCGCAAGGTCAAATATTCCAATCTCGACCAAGAGTTTTTAGACACTGATATTGTCGAGAAATCTTACAATCCTCACAACTGGCGACGGTATAATAAGACCAAATATCTTCTCCGCCAGCAACTCCGACTCTGGAAACCCCAGACACCAACCACCAACTATACAACTGCTATTCCATCGGCCGTAGAATAGAGGAATTTTTCTATGACCCGAGCCGCCGGCCATCCGGAGCCTGATACGTTTACGGGAGCCATATTGAATCACTGTAATACCTGCGTAGACTTCCTGCTTCTATATTATCCACTCGAGGGTCCCGCGCTCTATAATCAGGGTGGATGGTCTCTTTTTGCCATTGCTATTATCCACGGTACCCTATATATCGCCGGACGGTTCGCAGACCGACTAACTGCCCAGACAGTCTTTTATATTCAACGATATCTGATCACACCTGCGCGACTCCTCGCCGAGAAAAACCCCCACCATCTCGAACTTGTCTGTCTCTACCGACTGGAGCAGATTCTTGGAGATCTTCTCTTCCGGATTACGTATATCTCTTCTGATATAAATATCGCGGAGCGGATTCGGGCTGCCGACTGGATAACTCTGAATCGAAATATCAATCTCTGTATCTTTGTCTCTGGACCCACCGCGGCTGCCGCTGCACGGACTGGACGTAATCTGACAATCAGTGGTATCTCCGCCCAGAGACGAACTGTCTGGTACTATACGGTACGGAATCCCTATTACAGTTTTTGGAATTGGATTAACCGCTCTCAGACTACTATTACGCGGATCGATCGAGATAGAAATGGCAATACTGCTCTTCTGGACACGGTCCATACCGGAAAAACTCGATTTATCAAATATCTCTCTCAGCAGCGTCCACTCCGTAGGGCGAAAATTCTCGATATATATAGACTGGATACTCTCGACTATATCTTACGCAGTAATCGGGAGAAGAATAGTATCATGGCCGGCTATATTTTCGATGGCTGGACCCGGAACGAGAAACTGATTCCGGCTCTGATCGCCGATCTTCTCCCTCGACTCCGACGGCTTCTCCAGTATCACCAGACAGTGATCGATACCTATCAGACTGCGGCGCTGGCGGACAGGGATACGATGGCCGACTGTGATCGTCAGCGGCGACAGCAGATCCGCCATCGATCCCGGGCGGTTCGGGGTCTGTATATCTATATGACGGAGGACCAGCTCCGTATATAGGGACGAGATACCGGGTATCAGAATGTCCGGATATTGGCCCGTACGCTCGGTGGCCGGCTGGTCGAACAGATTGTCAGCCATAAGAACTACAGGATACGGCCGAATATTCTCTATCGTCGGTCCCAACGCAATCTGCAATATAATATCGATACAGTTGTCCACAGCTGGTAGTCGAACGAATCTCGATCCGTTGTCGTTGCGCTGTATTGACAGAATACTAATCTATATTTTTCTTTTCTTAGTGGTACCGAATCGGAATCCGTCGGTTACTAGAGACCCGGATTCGGATATTCTCTCTCTGGAATTTTATTATAATCCAAGATTGTCGATTGTTCTTTTTTTGTTTTTTTTTTCTTTGATCTACAGGAACAGTCTGCCCGATCTTTTTGTATAGTGCTGTATACAAGGCAAACTCTATCGTTTCGGCAATATTGGATCTTTATCAAATAGTATATATATTTACTGTTCAATAGATCGATTCCAGATTTATTCGCTATATCCACTGTAAATTCTTGCAGTATCAATATTATAGATAGTCCATAGAGAGAATAGATAGAAAAGTATTTTTGTGGTCTAAAAAAAAATCGATTCCGAAATATAGATACCGGTACAAACTGGGATTTGGTGTCGAACTTTGGCAATAGATTTCTGACGGAGAAGAATATATTTTCTGTTGCGAAATTGTTGATTCGAACTATATATCTATTCTATACTATCGATTTATCGAAACCGCAATTGTTATACAATATTCAGTCTCCGAATACCGGATACAGCAAATCCCACCGGAAATCTATAGAGACTGATAAAAATATAGCGAATTTGTATCAGAAAACAATTCGCAAAGAACGCAGATTTTCATTGACGTATTCAAGAGCCCCGCGGAGCTATCCGGATCTCTCTATCCCAAGGGATCTGGTGCACCGGGCCTGACTGTAGGGCGGTCAGGACTTCTTAAGTATAGACAGAATTCGCCCCACCACCCTGACTGCAAGTAATTTTTTCTATCCTGACTGCAAACAATTTTCTTTGTACGATTTTCGTGAAAATTTAATAAGATCTAAATCTATATATATTCTCTACTATATTTAAATCTTAAAAGTTTTCGATATCTGTAGCAGTCGTACGAGTTAACCCTAAATTATTCTAAACCCTAGGATTTTTAAGTTGGGGTACAGTCGGAAGGATCCACCCGAGAATCTTAGACCCACTTTAGGATCTCCGCAAGAAGATACTCTCGGATATTCGACCCCTGAATATATATCTTTACTTTACGAGTCAGATTCTGGCACTTTCTATCTACTTCTATCTTTCAATTCTACTAGTAACTATGGAAACTAATATCTCTGCTCTTATACAAGAGCTTTTTACTCCACTTCGTATATTTTCTATTATTATCTGTTATAAGTATCAATATACTGTACGATTAAGTCAGGTTGTCGTCCATCTAATCTTCTCTGCCTATAAAATATCAGCTGGAAAGACCGCTCAGATCCATAAAGCTCTCCCCACTATCTGGCCCCAATTACTTGCTATCTTTTCGTCCGATCTCATTTCTCCTCGACCACCACGATTTGAGTATCTTCTCTTTTATTATAATGGGATTCTGTGCCAGTTTATTTCTATCTGTCATTATGTATGTTGTACGACTAAGGTTATGAAAGAGCACTGGCGGACTCACCACCAATGGTTTGCCCAAGATTTTTTACAACCCTCTTATTGTACAAACACTGCCCCTTCAATCTCTCAGCTTCTTCAGAGATATACTCAGGTCGTTATCTGCCAGCGTCTCTATCGCCAGAGGCCTGGTTTACACTACTTTGCGGTAGCGAACCCCGAGGAATCCGATTCGGACGAATCAGAGCCAGTTCGTACCACAATCGACCAGCTTTTTGATCAACTCGAGGAGCAGTACCAAGGGGTCTTTCAATCTTCAGATTGTACAGTTGAGACGCTGGAGCTTAACGAGGCCACTCCCTGGCTCCGTCGGATACGGTGGTCACAGTATCTTGCGAACCAGTATCCCGAGATCCTCCATTCTTTAATAGAGACCCCAGAGACTTATTCGCCCGATCCTCTCTGGAAAATCCACCAGGCGATGATCAGTATATCTTACACAGCGCAGATGATTGCCAAACACTGTGGCTATCTGATCCGGATAGAGATCGTATGTACCGAGATTGACCAGTCTCCATATACTCCCCTCCAAGTCTATATAGATATGGAGACGATCTCGGCCCATCTGAGATCTTGGCAGCAGATAATCAGTTTCTTTGCCCGTACGCAGTATCCCGCTGAGCTCTCCTATTCTGTCTACCCTCACTACCGTTTTAACCACCGTCAATACAAGACGTGGCAGTATCTCTGGTCTCTGGCCACCCGCTCTCCCTCCCCAGATCCGTATAAGAGTGATGAAGATTGTACGACCCCGGCTGACCCTGTGAAACCCTCTCTCTTCTACTTCCAACCTCTCGAGAGAATCTGTCTGGACTTTTGTATTGAGTTACTAAACCAGCGGATTGGCGCGGACGAATATAAGTGTGCTTTAGTCTGTGCCCTTGCTGTTCTGGACCGATCTCGTACGGGCTGGTATACTGCTGATTCCTTTTCTCCGATTCTATCTAAAATTATCAAGCTCTCCCGTTTCTTTGTCCTTGGGCAGACACTCTGGCTCGACCCCCACACTGAGCAGATCGTACAACACTTCCGTAGGGAGAGGACCAGTACTGATTTTGACCTGGACAGCCCCCTGGATAACCCCGAGTATCAGTACTTGTACAAAGATAAGGAATACCAGAGCCCTTCATCACCGGCTATCTCCTCCTCCCCTAACTCCTCCTCCCCTGCCCCCCTCCCATTCAGCCAGTATCTCCATAGCCGTACGGACAAAACCTTTCAGAAATGGGTCCAATTAATTATAAAGAGCTTTATAATCCGGGGTACCAACAGTCCCTTTCAGTGGATTCTTGATCTACATACGTACGGTATAAAGATTAGTTTTAGTACTACGCAGCCAGGGCATATTGGCTGGATAGATCCAGATCGACTTCTCTATAAACAGCTGAGTTTTACGACTGGTGAGCTCCGGAGCTGGGTCCATAGCCTGGTTCATACAATCCAAAATCTTCTCTCGTCCGATTTTCTTTTTTTTTCAACCACCACCGATATCCCTCCAGTACTCTGGGCTTCTCTGGCCGATGATCCGTCCGAGGAGAAAGCCGGCTGGAGCTTTCTTCAAGACTCTCGTACGAAGTGGCCAGTTCGCGGAGATCAGTGGCTGATCAACCGTCTCCGCTCAGACCAGACTCTTCAACAGCAATTCCTGGACCTTGATTATCGCTGCTTTCGGACGAATACCATTAAGCGGTATCTAGCCCAGGTGACTCTCTTTCGGGAGAAGCTGGCGATTCTTATCTATCTCTGCGGGGGCCAGCCAGCCCGTATCCCGGAGCTTCTCTCCGTACGATATCGGAATACCGCTAATGCCCATCGGAATATCTTTATTGAGAATGGGCAGATGGTGTTTGCGACGCGGTACTACAAAGACTTCTATATCAACAATGACCCCAAGATTATCCATCGTTATCTTCCCCGGACAATTGGTACTTTTCTTATATACTATCTCTGGTTGGTCCTTTCCTTAGTAGAGCGGTTTGATATACTGGTCAGCTCTGCAGATGACCGGTCCACTACTACTCGTACAGTACTACTCTGGAGACCAGATCCTCTGAGCCAACGATCCTGGACTCCGGATCGTCTCCGAGAGATAATACAACGAGAGTCTCGTCTTGGTTTTTATAGACAGATTATCAATATTGTCTAGTGGCGGTATATTGCGATTGTTCTCAGTCGCCGATTTCTTCGTACAAATAGCGTTTTTCCCCAGAATATAAATAATGACGGAGAGACCGATGAAGCTGTAGATCCTGAGATATATCCTGAAGAAAATTTCCTAGATCTTCAGGCTGGTCACTCTTCTTATATTGCCGGGATCGCGTATGCCCGCCAGCTTTATAATACCCCGGGTACTATAGCCTTTCGTCGTACGATATTCCGTAATATCAGTCAGGACTGGTATTACTTCCTTGGCTTCCCTCGTACAGATATCTCTATGGCCCCAGAGTATCTAAGAAAGAAGCGGAAGTATGCTCCCTGGGAGAATGAGCAGCAGGAGAGCCAGTTGACCCGCCGCTATAAATTCGCGAATTGCAATCTAGAGACAGTTTTACAGTACTTTCTAGGTGATTCCGCCGTACGATTCAAAGAGAAGTAGCTCGAGATTCTCCAGACGATCCAGCACGGATTTAGTTCTATTGTGGCGGTTATACCTACTGGTGGGGGGAAGAGTCTTCTATTCCAGCTTCCCGTATAGATCTCTAAAGACCTGACGGTGGTAGTGGTTCCTTTAATCGCCCTGCGCAAAAAGCTTCAGAAACGGTGTACAAATCTTGGGATCAGCTGTACCGAATAGAAGAACCACCACTCTCCGGACGAAGCTTCTATTGTTCTGGTTACCCCAGAGTCTGCCCTGACTGGAATATTTTGTATATTTCTAAACCGCCAGATAACTCTCCACCGTCTCGATCGGATCGTGATCGACGAATACTATACGGTCCTGAATCGTAGTGATATCTTTCGTCCGGAGCTTGCCCAGATCGGCCGTCTCCAGCAGATCAGTATACAAACCGTCTTTCTCACCGCCATCCTACCCCCGAGCCTCCACGATATATTTTGGCGCCGTCTCCACTCTTTCCGTGACGATACGTTTCTGTATTATAGTCGTACGACCCGTCCTAATATTGTATATTGTTCTTTCCGGCCGGCGATCAGTCGAAACTACCAGGGTTTTGAGCAGTGGATTCAGGATCCGCAGATCAGCCGCTTTATTCAGTCTCGCCGTCACCACGCGGCCTCTGGCCGGGTCCTTGTCTATACCTCTCTCGTACGACATATAACCTTACTGGTATCCCTTCTTGGCTGTGAGGTATTCTACTCCAAGGTCGTGATCGATACTGCCGGGGAGCCTCAGCAGCAAGTTGATCAGGAGGGAATCCTGGCCCGCTTCCGTCGTACCGATCATGCGATCCTGGTGGCAACCAGTGCCCTAGATATAGGGATGGACATTCCGGACATTCGTACGGTGGTCTATATTGGCTGGCCGTATAGTCTTCTCGATTACGCCCAGGAAACCGGCCGTGCCGGACGAGATAGCCAGTCTAGCGAGGCTGTTCTGATCCAGCCCCAGACAATGAGCAAGCCACCACCTTGGGTCTATTCTGAGAAGACTCCTATCCCAAGGGACCTGGTGCACCGGGCCTGACTGCAGGGCGGTCAGGACTTCTTAAGTATAGGCAGAATTTGCCCCACTATCCTGACTGCAAGTGATTTTTTCTATCCTGACTGCAAACAATTTTCTTTGTACAATTTTCGTGAAAATTTAATAAGATCTAAGTCTATATATATTCTCTACTATATTTAAATCTTAAAAGCTTTCGATATCTGTAGCAGTCGTACAAGTTAATCCTAAATCATTCCAAATTCTAGGATTTTTAAGTTGGGGTACGGTCGGAAGAATCTATCCGAGAATCTTAGATCCACTTTAGGATCTCCGCAAGAAGGTACTCTCGGATATTCGATCCCTGAATATATATTTTTATTTTACGAATCAGATTCTGGTACTTTCTATCTACTTCTATCTTTCAACTCTACTAGTAACTATAGAAACTAATATCTCTGTTTTTATACAAGAGCTTTTTACTTCACTTCGTATATTTTCTATTATTATCTGTTATAAATATCAATATACTGTACGATTAAGTCAGATTGTCGCCTATCTAATCTTCTCTGTCTATAAGATATCAGCTGGAAAGACTGCTCAGATCTATAAAGCTCTCCCCACTATCTGGCCCCAATTACTTGCTATTTTTTCGTCCGATCTTATCCCTTCTCGACCACCACGATTTGAGTATCTTTTCTTTTATTATAATAGGATTCTGTACCAGTTTATTTCTATCTGTTATTATATATATCGTACGATTAAGATTATAAAAGAGTACTGGCGGACTCACCACCAATGGTTTGCCCAAGACTCCTTACAACTCTCTTATCGTACAAACGCTGTCTCTTCAATCTCTCAGCTTCTTCAGAGATATACTCAGGTCGTTATCTGCCAGTGTCTCTATCGCCAGGGGTCTGGCTCACACTATTTTGCGGTAGCGAACCCCGAGGAATCCGATTCGGACGAATCAGAGCCAGTTTGTATTACAATCGACCAGTTTTTTGATCAACTCGAGGAACAGTACCAAGAGATCTTTCAATCTTCAGATCGTACGGTTGAGATACTGGAGCTTAACGAGGCCATTCCCTGGTTCCGTCGGACACGGTGGTCACAGTATCTTGCGAACCAGTATCCCGAGATTCTCTATTCTTTAATAGAGATCCCAGAGACTTATTCGCCCGATCCTCTCTGGAAAATCCACCAGGCGATAATCAGTATATCTTGTACAGCGCAGATAATTGCCAAACACTGTGGCTATCTGATCCGGATAGAGATCGTACGTACCGAGATTGACCAGTCTCCATATACTCCTCTCCAAACCTATATGGATATAGAGACGATCTCGGTCTATCTGAGATCTTGGCAGCAGATAATCAGTTTCTTTGTCTGTATACAGTATCCCGCTGAGCTCTTCTATCCTGTCTACTCTCACTACCGTTTTAACCACCGTCAACGCAAGATATAGCAGTATCTCTGGTCTCTGGCTATCCGCTCTCTCTCTCCAGACCCGTATAAAAATAATAAAGATCGTACGACCCCGGCTGATCCTGTGAAACCCTCTTCCTTCCACTTCCAATCTCTCGAGAGAATCTGTCTGGACTTTTGTATTGAATTACTAAACCAGCGGATTGGCGCGGACGAATATAAATATGCTTTAGTCTGTGTTCTTGCTGTTCTGGACCGATCTCGTACAGGCTGGTATACTGCTGATTTCTTTTCTCCGATTCTATCTAAAATTATCAAACTCTTCTGTTTCTTTGTTCTTGGACAGATACTCTGGTTCGATTTCTACACTGAGCAGATCGTACAATATTTCCGTGGGGAGAGGACCAGTACTGATTTTGATCTGGACAGTCCCCTGGATAACCCCGAGTATCAGTGCTTGTACGAAGATAAGAGATACCAGAGTCTTTTATCACCGGCTATTCTCTTCTTCTCTAACTCCTTCTTCTCTGCCCCTCTTCCATTCAGCCAGTATCTCTATAGCCGTACGGGCAAAATCTTTCAGGAATGGGTCCAATTAATTATAAAGAACTTTATAATCCGGGGTACCAACAGTCTCTTTCAGTGGATTCTTGATCTACGTATATACGGTATAAAGGTTAGCTTTAGTACTACGCAGCCAGAATATATTGGCTGGATAGATCCAGATCGACTTCTCTATAAACAGCTGAGTTTTACAACTGGTGAGCTCCGGAGCTGGGTCCATGGCCTGGTTTATACGATCCAAAATCTTCTTTTATCCGATTTTCTTCTTCTTTCAACCACTATCGATATCCCTTCAGTACCCTGGATTTCTCTGGCCGATAATCCGTCCGAGGGGAAAGCCGGCTGGAGCTTTTTTCAAGACTCTCGTACGAAGTGGCCAGTTCGCGGAGATCAGTGGCTGATCAACCGTCTCCGCTCAGACCAGATTCTTCAACAGCGATTTCTGGATTTTGATTATCGCTGTTTTCGGACGAATGCCATTAAACGGTATCTAGTCCAGGTAATTCTTTTTCGGGAGAAGCTGGCGATTTTTATCTATCTCTGCGGGGGTCAGCCAGTCCGTGTCCCGGAGCTTCTCTCCGTACAATATCGGAATACCACTAATACCTATCGGAATATTTTTATTGAGGATAGGCAGGTAGTGTTTGCGATGCGGTACCACAAAGATTTCTATATCAACAATGATCCCAAAATTATCTATTGTTATCTTCTCCGGACGATTGGTACTCTTCTTATATACTATCTCTGGTTGGTTCTTTTCTTAGTAGAGCGGTTTGATACACTGGTCAGTCCTGCAGATAACCGGTCTACTACTGCTTGTACAGTACTATTCTGGGGACCAGATCCTCTGAGCCAGCGATTCTGGACTCCGGATTGTCTCCGAGAGATAATGCAACGAGAGTTTCGCCTTGGTCTTTATAGACAGATTATCAATATTGTCTCGTGGCGGTATATTGCGATTGCTCTCAGTCGCCGATTTCTTCGTACAAATAGCGTTTTTCCCCAGAATATAAATAATGACGGAGAGACCGATAAAGCTGTAAATTCTGAGATATATTCTGAAGAAAATTTTCTAGATTTTCAGACTGGTTACTCTTTTTATATTGCCGGGATCGTGTACGCCCGTCAGCTTTATAATACCCCGGGTACTATGGTCTTTCGTTGTACAATATTCTGTAATATCAGTCAGGACTGGTATTATTTCCTTGGCTTCCCTCGTACAGATATCTCTATGGCCCCAGAATATCTAAGAAAGAAGCGGAAGTATATTCTCTGGGAGAATAAGCAGCAGGAGAGCCAGTTGACCCGCCGCTATAAATTCGCGAATTGCAATCTAGAGGCAGTTTTACAGTACTTTCTAGATGATCCCGCCGTACGATTCAAAGAGAAACAGCTCGAGGTTCTCCAGGCGATCCAGTACGGATTTAGTTCTATTGTGGCGGTTATATCTACTGGTGGGGGAAAGAGTCTTCTATTCCAGCTTCCCGTATAGATCTCTAAAAGTCTGACGGTGGTAGTGGTTCCTTTAATCGTTCTGCGCAAAAAACTTCAGAAACGGTATACGAATCTTGGGATCAGCTGTACCGAATAGAAGAGCCACTATTCTCCGGACGAAGTTTCTATTGTTCTGGTTACCCCAGAGTCTGCCCTGACTGGAATATTTTGTATATTTCTAAACCGCCAGATAATTCTCCACCGTCTCGATCGGATCGTGATCGACAAATACTATACGGTCCTGAATCGTAGTGATATCTTTCGTCCGGAGCTTGCCCAGATCGGCCGTCTCCAGCAGATCAGTATACAAACCGTCTTTCTTACCGCCACTCTACCCCCGAGTCTCCACGATATATTTTGGCGCCGTCTCCACTCTTCCCGTGACGATATATTTCTGTATTATAGTCGTACGACCCGCTCTAATATTGTATATCGTTCTTTCCGGCCGGCGATCAGTCGAAGCTACCAGAATTTTGAGTAGTAGATTCAGAATCCGCAGATCAGCCGTTTTATTCAGTCTCGCCGTCGCCACACGGCCTCTGGCCGGATCTTTGTCTATACCTCTCTCGTACAATATATAATCTTACTGGTATCCCTTCTTGGCTGTAAAATATTCTACTCCAAGATCGTAATCGATACTGCCGGGGAATCTCAGCAGCAAATTGATCAGAAGGAAATCCTGGTCCGCTTCCGTCGTACCGATCATACAATCCTGGTGGCAACCAGTACCCTAGATATAGGAATAGACATTCCGGACATTCGTACGGTAATCTATATTGGCTGGCTGTATAGTCTTCTCGATTACGCCCAGGAAACCGGCTGTACCGGACGAGATAGCCAGTCTAGCGAGACTGTTCTGATCCAGCCCCAGACGATAAGCAAACCACTATCTTGGATCTATTCTGAGAAGACTCCTCTGGACAAGACTACGATTGTACAGCAGTGGTTGACGACTGACCAGCCCCCTTATCGCCGGATACTCTTAGATAGCTATCTCGATGGACAGAAACAGACCTCCTACCAGAATCGTACGGTCCCTGAGCCAGCGGCGGAGATCCCCTGCGAAGTTTGTACCGCTGGTGATCCGTACAAAATCTTTACCCCCGGATCTATCTCCCCGCCGTCTCTCCTAAACCCGGCCTCTCCCCCAGTTTTTGATATCCCGGTACCTAACTCGGACGACGATCATTATATATCTAGTTCTTTACCAGTTAATAATATTCCGGCCGAAATCGATCTACCGTCTCAACTATCTCGACCATATACTTTGATCGATATCGACGAGAACTATTCGCCGGTATATTATACATCGAACACCCCTGAATACGCCTGCCAGCTACCGCTCGCCCCGAATCCCACCCAGTCTCTATACCTTGGATCCTCCACCGCAGAGACTCTCTCTCCGCCCGCTCCCCCTCGTACAATTCCTGTAGCCGGCCGCCATTTTCTCCGGCAACAGAATATCTCTCGTACGATACAGACGAACCAGATTTACCAGAATCGATACGTCTATACTATTGCTGAGGAGAATCTCCGACAAGAGCTTATACAGTAGAATCTCCGTTGCTGGATATATATAATCAATCAGCAGCCCGATAAATATAAATTACTGTATTGTACGAGCCCCCAGAGTACGAATACGCAGATATAGTATTCTGAATAGCGGAGGCGAATTCGGTTTGTCCTCTTCTTCTGCTGCTTCGAGTGTAGGCTTCCCGAGACAATCTGTGACCGTCGGACGAGCCAGCGACCGTGTATGTATCTGTACATACTTCTGTCTATAATGGCGATAATAATATATAGGATCGCGACGTATAGTGAGATTCAGGGGCAGATTCAGTCAATCCTTCAGACGTGGTCCCGAGAGCTCGGACCGGATATTGATAGCGAGAAAAAGCTCGTACAATATCTTTTCCAGATAGCGGATAGATCTAACCCATGGGGGTAAATCAAATAGGAGCTCATTTGATTTAGGGTTTTTCCGTTTCCCATAGTAAAAAAAAGTGGGGACAGGGCCCATTTGATTTAAATTTCACCCCCCCTATTTGATTTAAAGATTATGGTCGTAGAACTCCCAGATTTTGATATGTTTTAAATTAGAATTAGTTTTATAATACTGCCAATTTTCAATCCGATCCGAGCATATTCAAAGGTATTTTTTGTAGATCCAAAATGGCCAGATTTTTGATGGGGTAACCGCCACCCGTCCGTTGCCCGCCATAACCAGTCACCACCATCACGACAGCCAACCATTATTATTTGTTTAGCATTTCAGAATTTGTTTTTTTTTTGCGGGGATTAGAAATTTCAGAGGTAGATTCAGAGATTTCCCATCCGCATTCCATTTGATTTTGTATCCGATCCCAGCAATATTGAGATTGCCCCATTTCCCGTATTTATTGCATTTATCGCATCACCATTTATATATATATTCCTATTTTGCAGATTCAGAATGGCCCAAATATACAATGCCCACAATATATTTAGTGTCAATATCGCGTTCCGTGTTTTGATATACCGTAAATACCAATATACGGTGCGACCAAACCAGGTAAAGACCCATTTAAACAGTACTATATATCGAGTTGCCGGTTCAGAAGCCCAGTATATCCACAGTGTTATCCAGCAATGGGATGATATTGATGAGGAGGCCCAGATAGACAATTGGCCCAGCCAGATCGATAAGCCCATTCCCGATTTATCTGTTTATAAGGATGGATTATTGTGCCGGCAATGCGAGATATATATATGCCGTCAGATCGGTACTATGAAAATGCATTGGTTAAAGGCCCATGGATATCGTGTGCAGCAAGACCGTGGCCGTCCCACGCCTGCGCAGGCCAGAGTGATCCAGACCGCCATTGATCATTATATCCAGCCTGTATTATGCCAGCGGATATTTGCCCAAGGGTCCGGTTCCCATTATATTTATATAGTGCCGCCGCACAGGCAGGCAGTGGTTTCCGACCCCGTTTCCGATACGGAGACAATTCGCCAGTTGTTGCAAACCGTGGCCGAGTACCAGCAAGAAGATCAACAGGCCCAGAACACCACCATCCAGGCCGGCGAGTTAGATGAAGCCACGCCATGGTTAAATCGGACCGGATAGGTGCGATATTTACAGGGGACACCGCGCCAGCCATTGATCGCCAGTACCCAGCGGCCCGATAGTAGTATCGAGGGATCCGAGCGTACGGTATGGGTGATTTGGCATGCCATAGAGCGATTGGCGTATGTCAGCCAGGAGATTGCCAAACGATGTGGTTATTTAGTGCGGATCGAAGTGGTTCGCACCGTAAAGAACGAGAGCCCGCACTATCCGTTGTTGGTATATTTAGATACCACAGCCATCAAGAAGCATATGGCCCCGTGGCAGCATATTTTGATATTTTTTGCCCGAACCCAGGTATATTATAGTCCGTGGTGGTGGATAGGGTTGTAGTCAAATTTGGGTGTGGTGTTCAGGCCGGAAATAAAATTAGGGTTTAGTTCACCCCCACCTATATCCATCCATTGCAAGCCGATACCCACACCACCGATTCCCATATACTATCCAGTTATATATTAATGCCGACAGATTGAATATGATTGGGCGTCCCCCCAGTATTCATTTACCGCGGCCCAGCGGCGATGTTGGGAGAGAGTGTGGCGTTATGCGGAAGTCCGTGCCAGTCAATCCGAGCCAGCCGATAAGGGAGAGTATTCCACGCCATTTGAGATTGGCCCCGTTGAGCAGGCATTATTGGATTTTTGTATCGATTTATTACGCCAGGAGATCCGCCATAATGAATACGGGTGTGCCATGGTATGTGCCACGGCCGTTATCGGTTGTAGCGAATTCGGTTGGGCCACCCCGCAGAGTTTCCCCCCCCAGATATCCAGTTTGATCAAGATCACGCGGTTTTTGATATTATACAAATCGTTGCGATTAGACCCGAATTCATTAGAGATCCGATATCGATTAGCCGGGCAGGATAACAACCAGTGGTTCGAGGGTGATATAATCGAGTTCGACAATACATACATATACGAGAATGAGGGATATGAGAGTGCACCGTCCACGCCCACCGCCATACGCAGTCCTCCGCCGCCCAGCCGTAATAGCATAATCGGGCGATTTACCCAGGAGCAGCGCCACCATCCCACGCGCCCATTTGCCAAGTGGGTGAAATATTTTGTGGATTTGTTCATGGTGCGCGGTACCAATAGCTCCGTGCAGTGGTGGATGGATTTACACACATACGGCCGGAAGGTGGCCATGAATACCCCCGTGGAGAGCCATGTGGGATAGAAGGCCGGAGATGAGTTGTTATACAGGCAATTCCATTTCACTATAGGGAATTTCCGCGGATTGGTTCATGGATTGGCCCGTCGTATGCGGCAGCAGTTAGTTGACCAGTTGATGTTTTGCGAGGATCGCCCCGTGCCCGCCATTCCATGGGATAGATTATATAACGATACCATCCACAGTGCCCCGGGGTGGAGTTTTTTACAGAATTTACGGACGCGGTGGCCGGTAGCCGGTCCGAATTGGTTGATCCAGCGTGTGTACCAGAAACCCATATTACGGCGTCGGTTCATCCAGCCCGATGGCGGGGGGTTCCGGATATCGGCCATTGATCGTTTTTTCCGGGGGGTTGCCCAGTTCCGCGAGCAATTGAGTGTTGCCGTACATATTTGCGCCGGCCAGCCCAGCCGCGGCCCCGAGTTGATGAGTATCCGCCATCGCAACAGCGAGCGAGAGCGCCGCAATATATTTATCGAGGATCACATAGTGGCCATTGTCAGCCGATACCACAAAGAGTTCCATGTCCACAATGATACCAAGATTATTTTCCGATATTTACCCCGGAAGATCGGTGAGTTAGTTGTATAGTATTTATGGTTAGTGTTACCGTTTGTGGAGCAGATAGAGTCATACCAACGGCATATCCGGGGAAAACCCGCCGCGGTCGGCCATCGGGCCGAATATATATGGTCCCCCGATCCCGATCGCCAGACCGCATGGAGTGGTGAACGGTTTAGCCAGGTTTTAAAGCGGGAGACCGCCATCGGGTTGCATGGCCAACGATTAGGGTTGCAGGCATACCGTGATATCGCCATTGCTATCAGCCGGCGATATTTGCGGCCGAGCAGCCATTTCAAGGCCAATGTGGAGGAGAAAACCGAGGATATCGACGACGAGGGCCGTATAGATGATGATGGCATACGGGTATTTATCGCCGATATCCAGGCCGCGCATTCGGCCAGTATTGCGGGCACGATATACGGGCGGATGATGATGGAAAACCCCAACAGCACCGCCCGGCACCGCGAGTTATTCCGGGAGTCCAGTCAGGATTGGCATCATTTTTTGGGGTTCGCGTCGACGCAGGCCCCGCAGGAGCACCAGTCCGCCGGGACGAAGTGTAGGCCGAATCTATGGGTTGTCGAGGCGGCCGAGGCCCATATCCAGCGACGGTATCAGTTATATCAGACCGATATGGCCGAGGTGTTCCAGCAGATGATGGGCAGCAGCGCCATGGCATTGTGCGGTCCCCAGGAACCGGTGTTGCAGGCCATCAAGCACGGCGACAGTTGTATTGTGGTCGTGATGCCCACGGGCGGGGGCAAAAGTGTATTGTTTATGTTGCCGGCGTGGGTGAGCGGTTCGGCCGGATTGACGATTGTGGTAGTACCGTTGATCGTATTACGCCGTGAGATGATGGTCCGATGCCAGGATTTGGGGATTCGATGTGCGGCATGGGATCCCCAGCGGCCCCCGGACGGGGCATCTATTGTATTGGTCACGCCCGAGACTATCCCGGGCGAGATGTTTGTGAATTTTGTCAACCGGCAGCGGATATTACAGCGGTTGGATCGTATTGTGGTGGATGAATGCCATGTGATATTGAGCCAGAATCCGGCATTCCGGCCATTGTTGCAGCAGATCGGTGCATTGCGGGCCGCCAGCACGCAGATGGTATTGTTGACGGCTATATTGCCCCCGGGCGAGGAGCAGATATTGTGGTATTGTATAGATTGGCAGCGGGAGCATGTCAGTTTGTACCGCAGTCCCACCAGCCGGTACAATATTGTATACCGGGTGCACACTATCCCCGTGGATGATGGATTTGACAAGCAGTTCCAGTGGGTGGAGATGCCATCGGTGATCCGGTTTATCCAGGACCGTATCCGGCGGGCATATCCCGGTCGAGTGATTGTATACGGCACCGTTCAGTCGTATGTTACGCGCGTGGCCGAGCAATTGGGTTGTCCGGTATTTTACCGCCAGGCCATCGACAAGGATAGAATGTTGGAGATATTTCGACGGCAGCCCGGAGCGGTAATTGCGGCCACCAGTGTATTGGGCATAGATATTGATATTCCCGACATTCGGAGTGTGATCTATGTGGGCCAGCCCCGGAATATATTGGATTATGCCCAGGAGAGTGGTCGGGCAGGTCGAGACGGACAGCGCAGCGAGACGATTATTGTGCAGGCGGAGGGCCGGACGGTGGGCCGGGAGATTCGACCATTTTGGATACAGGATACCCCCGGGGCGGAGTATACGCATATGGTGGTATATATGGAGGCGGCGGTGCGCGGATGCCGGCGGGTGGTATTGGATGGATATTTAGATGGCGCGATGGACGGATACCAGCGCCAGCGATGTGGCGATCGGGTGATTGAGTCGATGTGTGATGGATGCCAGGCCGATTGGGAGGATACGGAGTCCCGGTATGGTTCGGTGTCCCCGGTAATCGAATATCAGAATTATATAGATAATACGGTTATTCCAGATGGAGATATTGAAATGGTTGATTCCGACTATGGAGAATCGGCACGGCGATCCATGGAAATTCCATATGGATCGGGCCGTGATATGGACCGCAGCGGCAGTGACAGTGGCAGTGGCAGTATAATATCCCAGATTCCATATGAAGCACCATCCGCAATCCGAACGGCATCGGTTCGATCCCCCCGGGCCGTATCGCCGTCAATTCCCGTGCGCAACGAGCAGACCATCCCCATGTATATTCGATATCAGTTCCGGCAGCAGGATATCGAACGGGCCCGTATTGCCCAACGGTATCCGGGACCGACAGAACACCGGTTTGAGGATGAGATATTTTTGGCGCAGGAGGTGGAGAAATGGGTGCACCGTTGTTGGATATGCACGCAGATGGGATACAACGATGGGTATGAGATGTGGCGTTGTGGATATACCGGGGCGGGGATGATGGACGGTACGATCCCGCAGGCCAGCAAGGATTGGATGGTCCAGGTACGGCGGCAGATCCAGTATACGGATTACAGTACGTATTTTGGATATGGGATGCCGCAGTATATATGTCCATTGGGGGATCCGGGGATGGTGCATGGAGCGGATGTTCGGGCGCGGTGTGCGGGATATCGGACGGTGTTGATTCCGATGATTGCCATGATGGTCCACGGGCCCCGAGCAGATGGCGAAGTGCAACAGCGGTGGTACCAGCGATTGGCGGTATCCGGGGTGGTGAATCCGGAGGGCGATGATGCGGGGATAATTCGGTATTTGGGGCAAACGGCGCAAGGGACGGGGCAGAAACGGAGCCAGTTGACGGAGGAGTTTATATGGTTGCGGCGGGTATACCATGGGCGTGAGAAATGGAGTGAATAACGGGAGTTGATAACAGGAAGGATTGGCAGTATGGATGGATTGGATCGAAGAATATCGAACGGGGATATGGGAGCATGCAGGATATGGAGTATATATACAATGGGAGCAGGCATGCGATGGCGATATATAACGGAAGGAACAGAGGATGAATAGATATATAGATATAGATATATGTATATATGTTTCAGGATCGGTGAATAAACAACAGACGGATAGAATCCAGCGGGAGATTACGATGGATTGATACGGAGCGGGTAGAAAAGATATATATTGGGAAAGCAAGGGTGGTCGGTGGTTGCAGTGGAGGATATGGACCAACAGCAAATGGAGAAAACAATATTGGATGGAAAGATTGATTGATATGGAGGATGGAGCATGGACAATGGAGAGACAATGGAATATTATACAGGATTGAAGATTGAAATGGCGATTAGCATTGAGGGTTTGTAGATTGATATTGAGGGTTTGCGGATTGGTGGTGAGGGTTTGTAGATTGGTGTTGAGGGTTTGTAGATTGGAAGGGTTTGTAGATTGATGTTGAGGGTTTTAGGGTTTGTTATAATTTGTATAGATTTCGAAACCCGCGGGGGCCGTAAAAAATCGGTATAGTTTGTTATAGTTTGTTATAGTTTGTTATAGTTTGTTATAGTTTGTTATAGTTTGTTAGGGTGTAAAGCCCGGGTTAGGGCCCGGAAGGTTTAAGGTTTAAGGTTTAAGGTTTAGGGTTTAAGGTTTAAGGTTTAGGGTTTAGGGTTTAGGGTTTAGGGTTTAGGGTTTAGGGTTTAGGGTTTAGGGTTTAGGGTTTAGGGTTTAGGGTTTAGGGTTTAGGGTTT
>Ga0102593_1001231_pt1 | contig 26785 bp, 21 predicted proteins | sample AraplaCol_mMS_r2_2_FD_76862 | JGI IMG/M metagenome (GOLD analysis project Ga0102593, IMG submission 76862) | Arabidopsis root microbial communities from North Carolina, USA - plate scrape MF_Col_mMS_r2 (SPADES assembly) (version 2) | ecosystem: Host-associated > Plants > Roots > Endosphere...
GCCCGCCGTCCGGAAAGTGGCCGATTTCCAGCGTATCCGGCTTGTGCCGGCCGTGCAGCCAAAGATCTCACTGGCCCATGATCAGATCGAGCAGGGTCGTGCGCCGCGGCTGGACCGAAGAGGTCGATTGCGGCCCCCCGACATCGCCGGGCGGCACCATGCTGTCGTAGCCGCCTTCGGCAACGTCGGCGGGAGGAACGGGCCCGTTGCCGGAGGTCGCACTCTGTTGCCGGACAGGCGCCTGCGGATAGCGGTTAGCACTGTCGCCGCCGCCGAAGACGCCGGAAATGATGCCGCCGATTGTCGACGGCGGCGCCTCGGCCGTCGTCGGTTGTCCGCTGCCTGATTGTCCACCGCCCGGTGCCGTCTGCGCCATCGGCTGACCATTGGGATCGCCGATCAACTGGCCGTTGCCGAACAGCGGCGCCGGCGAAAGACCCTTGTGGGCGGCGATCATGAATTCCTTCCAGGCTTTGGCCGGAAGACCGCCGCCGGTCACCTTCTTCATCGGCTTGCCGTCGTCATTGCCGAACCAGACGCCGGTGGTGAGGTTGCTGGTGAAGCCGACGAAGAGTGCGTCGCGTGAATTCTGCGTCGTGCCGGTCTTTCCCGCCGCCTGCCAGCCGGGGATCTTGGCGCTCTTGCCGGTGCCGCTGTCGATGACGCCCATCATCATCGCATCCATTTCGGCGACGATCTGCTCGGACAGCACCCGCGGCGGGCTGTCATAAGTATTTTCGTAGAGAACCTTGCCCTCGGCGGTCGTCACCCGGCGGATGACGTGCGGCGTCGCCTTGTAGCCGCCGTTCATGAAGGCGGCATAGGAGGCGGTGAGTTCCATCAGCGACACCTCAGAGGTGCCGAGCGCGATCGAGGCATTCGGCTGCAGCTCGCTTTCGATGCCGAGCCGGTGCGCAAGCTTGATCACCTGATCCGGCCCGTCATACATCACCAGCTGGGCGGCCACCGTATTCAGCGACTTGGCAAGTGCGGTGGCCAGCGTCACCTCGCCATTGTATTTCTTCTCGTAATTTTCGGGCGTCCAGTCGCCGATGCGGATCGGCGCGTCGTTGAACACCGAAAAGGGCGTCAGTCCTTTTTCGAGCGCGGCGGCATAGACGAAGGGCTTGAACGAGGAGCCCGGCTGGCGTTTGGCCTTGACGGCTCGGTTGAACTGGCTCGTCGCATAATCCCTGCCGCCGACGAGCGCCCGGATCGCGCCGGTGCCGTCGATCGAGACGAGGGCCGCCTGCGAAGCGTCGAGCTTTCCGCCCTCCTTGTCGAGCACGTCGACCAGCGATTGCTCGGCTTTCTTTTCCAGCGACTTGTCGATGGTCGTATCGACGATGACGTCTTCCTTGACGTCACCGATCAGACCCGGCAGCTCGTCCATCACCATGTCGGCAACATAGTGTCCGGCGCCCGACCAATAGCTCTTGGCTGAAGCCGGGGTCTGCGACATTGCGGTCTTGACCTCGGAGTCGGTGATGAAACCCTGCTCGCGCATTGCCGCAAGCACGAGCTGGGCGCGGGCATTGGCAGCGTCCGCGTCGCGGGCCGGCGAAAGCCGCGACGGCGCCTTGAGCAGGCCGGCCAGCACCGCCGCCTCGCCGAGGTTCACATCCCGCGCCGATTTGTTGAAATAGCGGCGTGACGCCGCCTCGACGCCATAGGCGTTCGATCCGAAGAACACCCGGTTAAGATACATGGCAAGGATCTGGTCCTTGGTGTATTTCTGCTCCAGCCAGAGCGAGAGCAGCACCTCCTGCACCTTGCGTTCCAGCGTTCTTTCCGGGGAGAGGAAGAGGTTCTTGGCGAGCTGCTGCGTCAGCGTCGAGCCACCCTGCACCATGTGGCCAGCCGTGAAGTTGGTCACTACAGCCCGGCCGAGGCCGAGCGGATCGACGCCGAAATGCGAATAGAAGCGCCGATCCTCGATGGCGATGACGGCCTCCGGAATATAGGGCGACATGTTTTCGAGCGACAACGCCTCGCCGCCGGTGGCACCGCGATTGGCGATGACGCTGCCGTCGACGGCGGTGATCTTGACGTTCGGCGGCCGTTCCGGGATCGCCCATGTGCTGGCGCTCGGCATGCGCGAGCCATAATAGACCACCAGCCCGGCAACGCCGATGCCGGCCCAGATGAACAGCACGACGCACCAATAGATCACGCGTCGCACGAAGCCGAACAAGCCGCCGCCTTCGCGTTCCCGCGGTTCGCGCCGCCGCCGGGGGGCAGGGCGTTCGGGCGGCTTGGAGCTGCCGCGCCGTGTGGATCGGCTCCTGGCAATGCGGTCATCGGCATCGAGGGAAAACTCGTCATCGTCGCGGGCCGGGCGGCCGCTGAAGGACGGTTCGATTCTGTCGCCTGATCTGCCTCTGCCTGCCATCGCCGACCGGTCACACCCCATGTTCGATCGCGAAGCGTGACTTCGCACAACGGCACTCTTGCAGTCGCCGTCACCCGACTGAACTGTAAATGCGGCGATTTAACGGGGTGTTAATTATGGAAAGCAAAGCAGAACGCGCCGATAAAGCGCTTTGCGTCATTCCGGCTTCGTGCGCTGCGTTTCAACTCTTTTTATGGATGTCGTTATCCCAAAACCGCTGCACAGTTGTGGGCAACATGCATCGGCGCTCAAAACTGGCGAGCTTCGTAATCGTCGAGCGTTTCCGGATCCTGCTTATATTCCCATTCGCCGAGGTGAAAACGCCGCCAGATCTGGCCGGAAGGATTGAGGTTCGCCCCATCGGTAAGTCGCACAGGAAGGAGGGGGTTGTGTTTATGCCAGACGGTAACATCAATAGCGGCTGCCCGAGCGCCGAAAAGCCTTGGGAAAACCAGGTAGTCTCGCGTCATCAGGGTCCAGCCTCGAACGGATCAAAATCGATCCGCAACATCTCAAAACTGCAATAAAGAATGTTGCAAGACAAGAGCATCACGATGCTCTCACATCAAATTGTCGCTGACCTCCTACAGGCATGATTGCCGGTCGTCGCGACTGTCACGATCTGACAGCGTCGCGCCGACTTGCGCGCGTCTGGAGCGTGCTTGCTTTCGCGGGGCGATGCCGCCTCGCGAGGAGCGAGGAAACCAGCCTGACCATGCGTTGCGCCGAATTGTGCGGGCTGCTTTCGCTGCGCCGCCGCAATCTTCTGACCGGCCGGCGGAACCAAGTGCGTCCGCGATAGTTTAGGGAGAAGCGGGACACCCCTCAACCCCTCACGTCCCGCGCATGATCGGCCGTCTCCCCTCAACACGCGCCGATCGACATCAGGCCCGGTGCATCCCTCTTGGGAGCGCCGGGCTTTTTCTTACGGCGTCCTTCTCGCCTTTTCCGCGCGATGGACGCTGCCATTGAGATAAGCGGCGGCCTTGCGGCCGCCGCTCCTGATATCTCAGTCGCAGGACGGATCGCCCGGGCGGCAGACGAAGGGCGAAGCCCTGGGGTCCGGGCGATTGTAGGTATCGGCCTTCCCGCCCCTGAACTGCGGCAGGTCGCGGAAATCCGAACTCCTGGTATTATCTCTGTTGTCATCTCGACGGTCCGACCTGCGGCTTTCGTCTCTGCGGTCGTCCCTTCGATTGTCGTCGCGCCAGTCCCGGTTGCTATCCCGGTTGCGGTCCCCGTAATCGCGATCCCGGTTACGGTAGTAATAATCGGGGCCGCGGCTCCAGCGGTCGCGCTCACGGTAGAAATCGCGGTCGCGGTAGTTGCGGTCCCAATAATTGCCGACGCTGAAGCTGATCATCGGAATGCCGAGCGGGCGGTAATATTGCGGACCGACATAGACACGGCGTTGCTGGTAGACGGCCTGTACATATTGGCCGGACACCCAGCCGCGACCGCCATAGAATTCGACGTCGCACCAGTTGACGTTGGAAAGACATCCACGAATTTCGACGGGGGAACCGGCAGGCACGACTGCGACGGCTGGATATCGGGTGCTCGGACCCGCTCGCATGTTGACGTTCGCCGTCGAGTAGCCCTCGGCGGCCTGTGCGATCACCGGCGCCAGCACAAACAGGCCAGCCGCGGCGATCTTAACAATGAGATTTTTCACGCTTCTCACTCCTGGTTGGCGCGTTTTCAGGCAGCGCGGCGCTGCCTTCTCTTGGCATATGCCATCTATAGAAAAGATAGAGCGATCGCCCGCATTTGTTAGGGCGTCGCCATTCTCCTTGTCTTTCAAGGGTTTATATCCGGGTCGCGATGAACGCAGCTTGAACGAGGGGGATTTTGTGATGTGGTATGGCGTTTTCGATATGCCGGATGAAATCGCGAATGCGCAGGACGCGAAAGTTGTCGGCTCTGCGATACATTAACGATCCGTTAACCTTTCCGAGGCAGTCTGGCTGCAATACCTGCTTCTCATTGACCACGGATGAACTGGCACTGAGCGAGCGGATGACGAAAGGCCGGTTTTAACCGGCCTTTTTGTTATTGCGATCTGGCATGCCTTACGCTCAGGCGGCGAGCGCCTGAAGAATCCGCACCCAGGAGCGGATGCCCTTGTGGTAGGAGACGAGCTCGTATTTCTCGTTCGGCGAATGGATGCGGTCGTCGCTGAGGCCGAAGCCCACGAGCAGAGATTCCATGCCGAGCATCTTCTGGAAGTCGCCGACGATCGGGATCGATCCGCCCATGCCGATGACGATGGCGGGTTTCGGCCACTCGTCGGAAAGTGCGGTCTTCGCCTTGGTCAGAACCGGCGAATCATAGGAGAGGTGGATCGCCGGCGAGCCGCCATGCGGATGGAACTCGACCGAGCAATCGGCGGGAATCTTCGAGCTGATATAGCTGCGGAAGGCTTTGCGGATGGCGGCCGGATCCTGCGTGCCGACAAGCCGGAACGAAACTTTCGCCGATGCCTTGGCGGCGATCACCGTTTTGAAGCCTTCGCCGGTATATCCGCCCCAGATGCCGTTGATTTCGGCGGTCGGCCGCGCCCAGGTGAGTTCCAGCACCGAACGGCCCTTTTCGCCGGATGGAATGGAAAGGCCGACTTCGCCGAGGAAGGTCTCGGCGGTCTTGCCCAGCGTCTCCCATGAGGCCTTGATGTTGTCGGGCGTTTCCTCGACGCCGTTGTAGAAGCCCTCGAGCGTGATGCGGCCGGTCTCGTCATGCAGGCCGGCGAGAGCCTCGACGAGGATGTGGATGGGATTGGCGGCAGCGCCCCCGAAGAGGCCGGAATGCAGGTCGCGGTCGGCGGCCGTCACGGTGACTTCCTCGCCGACAAGGCCGCGCAGTGCCGCGGCGATCGCCGGCGTGTCGCGGTCCCACATACCGGTATCGCAAACCAGCGCATAATCGGCCTTGAGCTCGGCGGCATTGGCTTCGAGGAAGGGCTTCAGCGATGGCGAGCCGGATTCTTCCTCGCCTTCGAAGAGAATGGTGACGCGGCAGGGAAGCGCGCCGTTGATCTCCTTATAGGCGCGGCAGGCCTCGAGGAAGGTCATCAACTGGCCCTTGTCGTCGGACGTGCCGCGGCCGGTCAGGATCTTGCGGCCGTTGCCGACATCCTTGATCGTCGGCTCGAAGGGGTCGTTTTCCCAAAGCTCGATCGGGTCGACCGGCTGAACGTCGTAATGGCCGTAGAACAGAACGTGCGGCGCGCGGGTGGACGCGCCGGCATGGTGAGCGACGACCATCGGATGGCCTGGCGTGTCGCGAACGGAGGCTTCGAAGCCGAGCGCTTCGAGATAGGCGACGAGCCATTCGGCGGCCTTGCGGCATTCGGCTTTGTAGGCGGGATCGGTGGAAATCGACTGGATGCGCAGCAGCTCGAACAGTTTTTCGAGGCTCGATGAAAGATTCTGGTCCGCACGCGAAAGAACCGGTTGTATGTCGGCCATTTTCGACTCCTTTTCGAAATTCGGCGGGACGATAGACCAAACCGGGAAAGCAGGCGAGGCGCAAAAAGTAAAAAATCAGGGGCGCGCTGGCATGCTGAAACCACGCAATTCGGTCTTGTGGAAACATCTGCCGCGATAATAAAGAAAGATCTAATTCAATTTACAGTTAATTAGCACAACCTAAATAGCATCGGCCGAAAATCAGCTGTTCGGGGGCGCGCACATGTTTTCGGTCATTGCATGTATTCGCGACAATCATGATTGGCGCTTGGTCATCGTGGCGGCCGTGGTCTGCCTGGTCGGCGCCATGGCGGCGATGCTGCTGTATTCCCGTGCCCAGGAGTGCGACGCCGGGCAGCGCAAGCTTTGGGTCGGCGCGTCGGGCTTTGCCTTCGGCACCGGCGTATGGGCAACCCACTTTATCGCCATGCTCGCTTATGATGGTGGCACGCCGATCAGTTATGCGCTCGACCTGACGCTGCTCTCCTTTTTCCTGTCGGTAGGAGGCTCGTGGGTGGCGATCCTCGCCGCCTCGCAACGTGAGGGAAGATTTTCCTCCATTCGCGGCGGGGCGCTGATGGCACTCGGCATCGCCTCCATGCACCTGACCGGCATGCAGGCGATCGAGACACAGGCGGTCATCCTCTACGATCCCTTGATGACGCTGACGGCGGTCGTCGCCGGAATGCTTCTGTCGAGCGCCGCCTTCCACATTTTTTTCAATCTGAAGGGCATGAGGCGTCTCCTAACCTCATCGCTGGTCTTCGTCCTCGCCATCTGCACCCTTCACTTCATCTCGATGGGCAGCATTACCCTTGTGCCGGACCCCGGCATGCAGGTTCCGACATTGGTGCTCGACACGCGGGTGCTCGCCGCGATCGTCGTGGTGGCGGCAACGGCTCTTATCCTCGTCGCCCTTGCCGTGGTCTTCGTCCAAAGCCATCTGACGGATCTGCGCGGACTTGCCAATGCCTCGCAGGAGGGCCTGCTGATCCTGCGCGAAGGCCGGATCATCGATGTCAACGAACGGTTCCAGGCATTATCGGGCTGGAAGCTAGCCGATCTCTCGGGCAAGGCGCCCTCGGATGTGCTGACGGTCGTTCAGGCGCCCCGGGAGAACAGGCCCGGCGAGACGCTGCTGAACACCCGCACCGGCAGAGAGATTGCCGTAGACGTAAACTCCAGCAGGATCGTCTATCGTGGCCGCGATTGCGAGGTGCTGGCGGTGCGCGATCTCACCGAGCGCAAACAGGCCGAGGAGATGATCGAGCATCTCGCCCACCACGACGTGCTCACCGATCTGCCGAACAGGTCGTTGTTCGACACCCGCATCCGGCAGGCGCTGCAGGTGGCGGAACGCAAGAACACCGAGGTTGCGCTGTTCTGTCTCGACCTCGATAGGTTCAAGGCCGTCAATGACATCTTCGGCCATGCCGAGGGCGACCGGATTCTCCGCAAGGTCGCCGCTATCCTGCGCCGGGTTGCCGGTGAGAGTGATACGATCGCCCGGCTCGGCGGCGACGAATTCGCCATCATCCAGTCCGATGGGCAGCAGCCGGCGGCGGCTCAAAAGCTTGCGGCTGATATCATCGACGAATTCGCTGCCGAGATGGACACGGCCCGTGACCCCACAGCGGTCGGCGTCAGCCTCGGCATCGCGCTCTATCCAAGAGATGGGAGCACGGCCGAAGAACTCTGCAACAACGCCGATACCGCGCTCTACCGTGTCAAGCATGATGGCCGCGGCAGGGCCTGTTTCTTCGACGCGGAAATGGACGAAGCGGCGCGCAACCGCCGCCAGATCGAAAGTGACTTGCGCCACGCGATCATCCGCAACCAACTCTATGTCAGCTATCAGCCGATCCTCAACGCGCAGAACGGCGAGATCAGCGGCTACGAGGCCTTGATGCGTTGGCACCGGCCGGGCCACGGCATGACCGAGCCCGACATTTTCATCCCGATCGCCGAGGAAAGCGGATCGATTGTTCAGCTCGGCGAATGGATATTGCAGCAGGCCTGCATGGAGGCCGCGCGCTGGCCGCAGCCGCTGAGGATTGCGGTCAATGTTTCGCCGGTGCAGTTCATGCTGCCCAACCTGTGCGAGCGGGTCGAGGCGGTCCTCGCCGAGACGGGGCTAGCAGCCGATCGGCTGGAGCTTGAAATCACCGAGACAGCCCTGATCCGCGATCGCGACCGGGTGATGGCAACGCTGCAGCGCCTGCGTCGGTTGGGGGTGCACATCGTCATGGACGATTTCGGCACCGGCTACTCTTCGCTTTCGAACCTGCGCTCGTTTCCCTTCGACAAGATCAAGGTCGACCGCAGCTTCACCGGGGTGCTGGAGCATGACGCGGCGGCGCGATCGATCGTGCGGGCGATTATCGGTCTCGGCCACAGCCTCGGCATGCCCGTCGTCACCGAGGGTGTGGAAACCGAGATGCAGCGCCGGATCGTCGTCGAGGAAGGCTGCGCGCAGGTGCAGGGCCTGCTGCTCGGCAAGCCGGATATCGAGCCGAGCATGAAGCCGGCCGTTCGCAAAAGCATCCTGTCGGAGCAAGCTGGAACCGCCGTGCCGCCGCGACGGCGCACACGCCTTGTCAGCGAAAATCGCAGCGAATGATCGTGCTCAGAGCGCCTTGGCGTTTTCCAGAAGACGGCGGATATATTCGAGCGTCAGCTCGCGCTCGAAAACCCGAAAACCTTTAAACAACGCAAGGTCGGCCTCGCGCGCGGTTTCGATCGCCTCGGCCTCCATGGCGCGGGCTTTCGGCGTCAGGAAGAGCAGTTGCGCCCGCTTGTCGGATGGATGCGGCCGGCGTTCGATCAGCCCGTCGCGGACCATGCGCGACAGCGTATTGGCCATGGTCGCCTGCTCGATATCGACCCGCTCGAGAAGCTGTTTCTGGGTCAGTCCGTCCTCGGCCCAGAGTTCCAGCAGGATGGGGAACTGGCCGGGAGAAAAACCGAGCCCGACCGCGCGCTGGTGCAGCGAGCGGGCAAAACCCTTCGCCAGCTGGCTGGCAAGGTAGGCTCCCGAATCCATGCGGTTAAATCCCATGATTGCAAGTTAGGCTCAAAACCATGCCGGAGACAATGCAGCAAATCGCATACGATGCTCCTTAACATGCAAGCCGTGATGATAATTTCGAGTGCCTCGAAAAAACAAAAGTCGCCATGGCCTGGAGGTTGGCCATGGCGACTTTAAAGTGGGGACAAAGGCCCGGAGAGGGGGATAAGGCCTTTGTCCAAGCCTGACGCGGCGGGGGACAAGCCGGTAATCAGACCCGCGACGCAATCAAGCGCCGGTGACATGGATTTGTGGCTCAGAATGTGGTTTTTCAAGGGAGGGCGATCGTTACAAATCGGTAACAGTTTGGTGAGCTGGAATCGCTGCCGCACAATTCCTGAGATCGGAATCGATGGAAGGATAAAATTATGCAGCAACGCCGAGTGCTCAGCGTCCTTTGCGCGTCCGAAAAGACGCGCGGCGCTGTGTGACGCTCCGAACGCCATAATCCTTTTCGCGCGCCGAACTTTATGCCGAACTCTATATGGACCTCGTCCGATGCCCGCGCTATCCATGCACGCATGAAAAAAGGCGATCACCTCTTCCTAGTCGATGGTTCCGGATTCATCTTCCGGGCGTTTCATGCATTGCCGCCGCTGACCCGCAAGACCGACGGCCTGCCGATCGGCGCCGTGTCCGGTTTCTGCAACATGCTGTGGAAGCTGCTGAGGGATGCGCGCAATACCGATGTCGGTGTGACGCCGACACATCTTGCCGTCATCTTCGATTATTCCGCCAAGACGTTTCGCAAGGATCTCTACGACGCCTATAAGGCGAACCGCTCCGCCCCGCCGGCAGAGCTCATCCCGCAATTCGGCCTTATAAGAGAGGCGACCCGCGCCTTCAATCTGCCCTGCATCGAGACCGAAGGCTTCGAAGCCGACGACATTATCGCCACCTATGCCCGCCAGGCCGAGGCAACCGGCGCCGATGTCACCATCGTCTCCTCCGACAAGGATCTGATGCAGCTCGTCAGCCCCAATGTCCATATGTATGACAGCATGAAGGACAAGCAGATCGGCATTCCCGATGTCATCGAGAAATGGGGCGTGCCGCCGGAAAAGATGATCGACCTGCAGGCGATGACCGGTGATTCCGTCGACAACGTTCCCGGCATTCCGGGCATCGGCCCGAAAACCGCCGCCCAGCTGCTTGAGGAGTACGGCGATCTCGACACGCTGCTCGAACGCGCCACCGAGATCAAACAGGTCAAGCGCCGCGAGACGATCCTCGCCAATATCGACATGGCCAGGCTCTCGCGCGACCTCGTGCGGCTGCGCACCGATGTCCCGCTCGATCTCGACCTCGACGCGCTGGTGCTGGAACCGCAGAACGGCCCGAAGCTGATCGGCTTCCTGAAGACGATGGAATTCACCACGCTGACGCGCCGCGTCGCCGAGGCCTGCGATTGCGATGCGAGCGCCATCGAACCGGCGATCGTTCGCATCGAATGGGGTGAGACGGCCCGCGGCCCGGATCTCGATGCCGCGGAGCCCGAGCCTGTTGCCGGCGGCATCCCCGAGGTCTCGGGCGAATCCATGCCGATGCCGCCGCGTGCGAAGGCGAAGAGCGCCGTCGAAGGCGCCTTTTCGCCCGCCGATCTTGCCAAGGCGCGGGCCGAGGCCTTTGCAACGCTGCCCTTCGATCATTCGGCCTATGTCACGATCCGCGACCTGGCGACGCTCGACCGCTGGATCGCCGATGCGCGCGCTACCGGCCTCGTTGCTTTCGATACCGAGACCACGTCGCTGGATGCGATGCAGGCCGAACTTGTCGGCTTTTCGCTGGCGATCGCCGACAATACGGCCGATCCCACCGGCACGAAGATCCGCGCCGCCTATGTGCCGCTTGTCCATAAGAACGGCGTCGGCGATCTGCTCGGCGGCGGCCTTGCCGACAACCAGATCCCGATGCGCGATGCCCTGCCGCGGCTGAAGGCATTGCTGGAGGACGAATCGGTTCTCAAGGTCGCCCAGAACCTGAAATACGACTACCTGCTGTTGAAGCGCTACGGCATCGAGACCAGGAGTTTCGACGACACAATGCTGATCTCCTACGTGCTCGACGCCGGCACCGGCGCGCATGGCATGGATCCGCTCTCGGAAAAATTCCTCGGCCATACCCCGATCCCCTACAAGGACGTGGCGGGCAGCGGCAAGGCGAATGTCACCTTCGATCTGGTCGACATCGACCGCGCCACCCACTATGCCGCCGAAGATGCCGACGTGACGCTGCGCCTCTGGCTGGTGCTGAAGCCCCGGCTGGCGGCAGCAGGGCTGACCAGCGTCTATGAACGGCTGGAGCGGCCGCTATTGCCCGTGCTTGCGCGTATGGAAGCGCGCGGCATCACCGTCGACCGGCAGATCCTGTCGCGGCTCTCCGGCGAGCTGGCCCAGGGTGCAGCAAGGCTGGAGGACGAGATCTACGTGCTGGCCGGCGAACGTTTCAACATCGGCTCGCCGAAGCAGCTGGGCGATATCCTGTTCGGCAAGATGGGCCTTTCCGGCGGCAGCAAGACAAAGACAGGCCAATGGTCCACCTCCGCGCAGGTGCTCGAGGATCTGGCCGCCGCCGGTTTCGAACTGCCGCGCAAGATCGTCGACTGGCGCCAGGTCACCAAGCTGAAATCCACCTATACCGACGCGCTTCCAGGTTACGTTCACCCCGAGACAAAGCGGGTCCACACCTCCTACTCGCTGGCTTCGACGACCACGGGGCGCCTGTCCTCGTCCGAGCCGAACCTGCAAAACATTCCGGTGCGCACCGCAGAAGGCCGCAAGATCCGCACCGCCTTCATCTCGACGCCTGGCCACAAGCTGATCTCCGCCGACTACAGCCAGATCGAACTGCGCGTGCTTGCCCATGTGGCCGAGATCCCGCAGCTGACCAAGGCCTTCGAAGATGGCGTCGACATCCACGCCATGACGGCTTCGGAAATGTTCGGCGTGCCGGTGGAAGGCATGCCGGGCGAGGTGCGCCGCCGCGCCAAGGCAATCAATTTCGGCATCATCTACGGCATTTCGGCCTTCGGGCTTGCCAATCAGCTTTCGATCGAGCGTTCGGAAGCCGGCGACTATATCAAGAAGTATTTCGAGCGCTTCCCCGGCATCCGCGACTATATGGAAAGCCGAAAGGCCATGGCGCGCGACAAGGGTTATGTCGAAACGATCTTCGGTCGCCGCATCAACTATCCCGAAATCCGCTCTTCCAATCCATCCGTGCGCGCCTTCAACGAGCGTGCGGCGATCAATGCGCCGATCCAGGGTTCGGCTGCCGACGTCATCCGCCGGGCGATGATCAAGATAGAGCCGGCGCTTGTTGAAGTCGGCCTTGCCGATCGCGTCCGCATGCTGCTGCAGGTGCACGACGAACTCATCTTTGAGGTCGAGGACCAAGATGTCGAAAAGGCGATGCCGGTCATCGTCTCGGTGATGGAAAACGCCACCATGCCGGCGCTGGAAATGCGTGTGCCGCTGAGGGTCGATGCCCGCGCCGCCACCAATTGGGACGAGGCGCACTAACGACTTCCCCACAATTGGCAAAGATTTTTCTCACTGCCAGAACTCATTGAAAGTGCAGCGATTTATCCCAACGGGTCGTATCGGAACGATACGGCAGGAAGGAACTTATTAACCTTCCTTTTCTATCCCGGTAGGGTCGTAATTTGCAAAGCATGAGTGAGTAGCGGACGCATGCGTTTTCCCAGAACCAATTTGACTGATGCCGGAGATTTTTCCAGCGAGATTGAAACGGACCTTCCGGCGGAAAACCCAGGGGAGAAGCCGGCGCCACCCATCTGGCAGAGCAACTTTTCCCTCGCGCCGAATGTCCGTTTCACCCGTACGCCGGAAACGCTGATCAGCAGGCGGCGCGCGCCGAATGAGCCCGTTCGCGATGATTCGCAGATTGGACAGCAGGCGATACGGATAGAGCCGGTCGCCGTCGACGTGCCGTTCGATATCTATCTGCCAGAGCCGGACGAAATTTCCGCAGCACCGCACAGGGTCGAACTGCAGCAGTCACCGCTCGCTGACGAGACCATCGCGCCGGCCTTCCGTGCCACAGCCGAGCTCTCCTCCATTTCCGATTTCGCCTTCTGGGAAGTCATGGCCTTCGAAGAGGTGCCGGTTCGCGCGCCCGCCTTGATGTCGTTCCCGAAGACCGAGACCTCGCCCGAATCGATCACGTCGCTGTTCCGGGTCATGGAATGGCGTCCTGGCCGGTCGGCCCCCGCTCCCGTCGTCTCCCGCCCGGCCCTGCAGCCGGCTGCGATCTCCGTAAAGGTCGCCGTGCGCCCTCCGGCCGCCCCGTTCCTGGAAAGGCCCAGGCGCATCGCTGTCGAGGCACCGGTCGCGCCCGTACCTCAGGCGACCTCTCAGGTCGCGCCAGCCCCTCAAATTGCATCAGCCCCCCAGGCCGCGCCGGCGCCGCAGCGCACGCCGCCTGTCGCCGCGGTCCTGCCGTCGCCGCGCCTGGCCGCGCGGCCCGAAAGGATCGACGCATCCGGCTATGAATTCCCGCCGCGTGCCCTGCTGCAGGAACCGCCGGAACGTCTCGGCGAGATCATGTCGCAGGAGACGCTGGAACAGAATGCCGGGCTTCTGGAAAGCGTGCTGGAAGATTTCGGCATCAAGGGCGAAATCATCCATGTCCGTCCCGGTCCTGTCGTCACCCTCTATGAATTCGAGCCGGCGCCGGGCGTGAAATCGTCGCGGGTCATCGGCCTTGCCGATGATATCGCCCGCTCGATGTCGGCGCTTTCGGCCCGCGTGGCCGTCGTCCCCGGCCGCAACGTCATCGGCATCGAATTGCCGAATGTGACACGTGAAACCGTCTATTTCCGCGAGATGATCGAGAGCCAGGATTTCGAGAAGAGCGGTTACAAGCTGGCGCTCGGCCTCGGCAAAACCATCGGCGGCGAGCCTGTCATCGCCGAGCTCGCCAAGATGCCGCATCTGCTCGTCGCCGGCACCACCGGTTCCGGCAAGTCGGTCGCCATCAACACGATGATCCTGTCGCTGCTCTACCGCATGACGCCGGAACAGTGCCGCCTGATCATGGTCGATCCGAAGATGCTTGAGCTTTCCGTCTATGACGGCATCCCCCATCTGCTGACGCCCGTCGTCACCGATCCGAAGAAGGCGGTCATGGCGCTGAAATGGGCCGTGCGCGAAATGGAGGAGCGCTATCGCAAGATGTCGCGCCTCGGCGTGCGCAATATCGATGGCTATAACGACCGCATGGCACAGGCCCGCGAAAAGGGCGAGACCATCCATGTCATGGTCCAGGTCGGCTTCGATAAGGGCACCGGTGTTCCGATCGAGGAAAGCCAGGCGCTGGACCTGACGCCGATGCCTTATATCGTCGTCATCGTCGACGAGATGGCCGACCTGATGATGGTCGCCGGCAAGGATATCGAAGGGGCAATCCAGCGCCTCGCCCAGATGGCCCGCGCCGCCGGCATCCATCTGATCATGGCGACACAGCGTCCGTCGGTCGACGTCATCACCGGCACGATCAAGGCAAACTTCCCGACCCGTATCTCCTTCCAGGTGACCTCGAAGATCGACAGCCGCACCATTCTCGGCGAACAGGGCGCCGAGCAGTTGCTCGGTCAGGGAGATATGCTGCATATGCAGGGCGGCGGGCGGATTTCCCGCGTCCACGGTCCTTTCGTCTCGGATGTCGAAGTGGAAAAGGTTGTCGCCCATCTGAAGACCCAGGGCCGCCCGGAATATCTCGACACCGTCACCGCCGACGAGGAGGAAGAGACGGAAGAGGAAGAAGCCGGCGCCGTCTTCGACAAGAGCGCCATGGCCTCGGAAGATGGCAATGAACTCTACGAGCAGGCGGTCAAGGTCGTCATGCGCGACAAGAAGTGCTCGACGTCCTACATCCAGCGCCGCCTCGGCATCGGCTACAACCGCGCCGCCTCACTGGTGGAGCGCATGGAAAAGGAAGGTCTCGTCGGCCCGGCCAACCACGTCGGCAAGCGCGAGATCGTCTCGGGACGGGGTGACGGCGATTAATCGGCAATGGCATGGAGTGCACTGCGCACTCCATTTCATGTCGTCAAGGCAGCCAGCCGCAGCGTCTCGCTGACAAACGCGGTCTTTCCGCCGGTGTAAAAATCCCAAGCGCCGCCTGCCTCCCCAGCCAGCCGCCGCTTCAGCTCGGCATAAGCCTTGGCTCTCTCGGGGTGAACCCTGAGATAATCGCGAAACAGAATGCGCTCCCGATGTCCGCGATTATCGGGTCCGCAAAGATAGAGCCTGAAGCCATAAGCTTGATGATCGCGGGTGAAAGCCCATCGTTGCTCTCCGGTATCGCCGTGGAAGACGAAATCGGCAGCGCGCACCACCTCGATCGCTGTCGGCAGGAACTCGTCGGATATCATCACGGCATCAAGGTCGATCTTCGGCTTGGCCGCCAATCCAGGCACTGATGTGCTGCCGAGATGATCGATGGAAAGCAGGCGGTCACCGAGCAGGATCGAGATCTCGGTGCTGATCTCGGCAAACAGCAGTGGCCAAGAGGGATCGTCGTCGACCACTTTGATGGCGCGCATGCCTTTTCCCTCGAGCCTGGTCAGTGCGCCTTGGTCAGCAATCCGTCGAGGATCTCGATCATCTTCTGCTCGGCCTCTTCGAGCGAGCCGCTATTGTCGAGCTCCACCACGTCATATTCGCCGCGCACCGTCAGCGGTCCGCGGGCGAGCCGGGCCATGATATCTTCATGCGTCTCGCGTCCGCGCGCCTCCAGCCGGCCGGCGAGCACCTCGGGGCGGGCGGTGACGTTGATGACCTTCAGCCGCGGGAAGGCGGCCTGGAAGCGGTGAAGCGCCGAGCGCGAGCCGTTGGCGACAACGACATGGCCTCTGGACAGCGCCACCGAGACCTCGGCGGGAATACCGTATTTCAGGCCGTGCGCTTCCCACCAGACGGCGAAGGAGCCTGATTGCTCCATGGCGGCAAACCCTTGGAGGGAGACGGAAAGATGGTCCTCGCCGCCGGCATCGCGGTGGCGGGTGATGACGCGGCGGACGAAATGCACGTTCTCACGGCCGGCAAAACGCCGGGCGGCGAGGTTCATCAGCGTGTCCTTGCCAGCACCGCTCGGACCGACGACAACCACCATGATGCCGCGCTCGGCACCAGCTCCTGCGTGGGGTTCGTGCGGCATCATGCGACACGGCGTCCTTGGCGCCAGACGGAGCGTGTCACCGGCACGCCGTGCGAACGATGGACGCGGACAAGATCGGCGCGCAGCCCGGTTGCGATCCGGCCGCGATCGTCGAGGCTGACGGTGCGGGCGGGCGTCGACGTCACCATGGCGATCGCCTTCGGCAGGCTGATGCTCTCCACCTCGTCGGCGAGGATGAAGGGCGCATGCAGCAGGCTGAGCGGTACGTAGTCGGAGGAAAGCACGTCGAGCACGCCCATCTCGGCAAGGTCGCGGGCGGCGATATTGCCGGAATGCGACTTGCCGCGCACGATGTTCGGCGCGCCCATCAGCACGCTCATGCCATGTTCGTGCGACGCCCGTGCGGCGTCGAAACTGGTCGGGAACTCGGCCAGGCGCACGCCGTTGTCGATCGCCTCGTCGACATGGGAGAGCGTCGCGTCGTCATGGCTTGCCACGGTGATGCCGCGCTCGGCGCAGACCTTGGCGATGGCGTTGCGATGCGGCGTCGAATTGCGCGCCGATTCTGCCTGACGCTTGGCGACGAAACGCGCGAACGCCTCGTCGCTCAGGCCGCGCTTCTTCTGGTAGTAGAAGATATATTGGTCCATCGTCTGGAACTGACGCTGGCCGGGCGCATGATCCATCAGCGAGACGAGCCGCACATGCCGGTCGTTTTCGAAATCGGCAAAATGTTCGAGCACGTTGTCGGCCGAGACCTCGCAGCGCAGGTGGATGAGGTGCTCGGCGCGCAGCCTGCCTTCCTTCTCCGCCGACTGGATGGCGTCCGCCATCTCGCGCATCTCGCCATGTTCGAAGCCGCCGTCCTCGTCCGCACCCATGCGCAGGCAGTCGAATACCGTGGTGATGCCTGACGTGACGATCTGGGCGTCATGCGCCTGGACTGCGGCGGTCTTGTTCCAGCGAATACCGGGACGCGGCTGATAATGGCCTTCGAGATGATCGGTGTGCAGCTCGACAAGGCCTGGAATGACGTAGTCGCCTTCGAAATTTTCGCCGGCTACCGAGTTGCCCTCGGAGATGTCGGCAATCTTGCCGTCGCGGATGAGGATCGAGCCTGAGAGGATGTCATCCTCGAGGACGATGCGGGCGTTGGAAAACACGGTCTCTTTGCTCATGTCGTCAGGTCTTTCAGCTTTTGGCGCCGGCAAGCGGCAGCCAGGAATGAACTTTGAATGGGGCACCGCGCGTCTCCTCGATGAAGACGGCAAGGCCGGAAATCGAAAGCGGCCGGCCGATGAAATCGGCAAAACGCTCTGTCAGGATCGCTTTCATCACCTGAGCACGTGTCTCGGGCACTTGGCCGCTCAGCGTCATGTGAAAGCCGAAATCCTCCATGACGTAAGGATAACCCCAGCGCTGCAGATGGGCGCGCTGGCTGTCGCTGAGCTTCTCCGGATTGCGCCGCGCCATATCGGCCTCGGAAAGCGTTGCGCGGAACGGTTCGAAGGACCTTACCACTTTCGCGGCGAAATCCTGAAGAGGTTGATGAAGTGAACCGGGAACGAGGGCAAAAAAACGGCCGAGCTGGCCGAGCACGAGCTCAGGAATCTCGAAGGCTTGCGTGCGCTGGGCAAAGTCCTCGGCAACGGTCATGAGATCCTTCTCGGTGACCGAGGAGGCGAGGGAAAAGGGCGCCTTGATCGTGGCGTGAAAGCCGTAACGGCGCGGGTCGGCGGTCAGCTCGAACTGTTCAGGCGCACCCAGCTGCTCATATTCCGGTGCAGGGTAGGTCTCGCCGGTGAAAGCATTGCGGCCGAGCCAAAGCGAGGCCGCGCCGGTCAAGGGATCATCCTTCGGCGGCGAGAAGTAGAGAGCGTAGCGCAAGGCTTTTATCCTGGAGATCGTCCAAACGGGGAGGGCACTGTGCAGTGATTTGCCGGCGAACCGCAAGCAGGCTCCCGGCTAAAAGATTTCCGTGACAGAATGATGATGGCGGCAGCGCCGCCACTGCTTTGATGGATGGGTCAGTGGGCTTTCGTGCCCATCAGCCGGTGGCGCAGCGCGTTCGAGGCGGTGTCGAAAATGAAGACGACGATCAGGATCAGAATGACCATGTAGGCGACGTTTTCCCAGTTGGCGTTGGTGCGCATGGCCTCCCACAGCTTGAGGCCGATGCCGCCGGCGCCGACAGCGCCGATAATGGTCGCGCCGCGCACGTTCGATTCCCATTGGTAGAGCGTCTGGCTGACGAAGACGGGAACGATCTGCGGCATAATGCCATAACGATGAACGAGCACGGTCTGAGCGCCTGTTGATTTGATGCCTTCCCGCGGCTTGTTGTCGATATTCTCGAGGCCTTCGGAATAGAGCTTGCCGAGCGTGCCGGTCTCGGTGAGGAAGATCGCACCGCTGCCGGCGAGCGGGCCGGGGCCGAAGGCGCGCGTCAGGAACAGCGCCCAGATCAGCATATCGACCGAGCGCAAGAAATCGAAGAAGCGCTTCAGGATCTGGTTCAGCAGGCGGTTCGGCGTGATGTTGCGCGCTGCCAGGAAGGCGAGCGGAAAGGCGGTAAGCGCGCCGAGCAGCGTTCCGAGGAACGCCATGACGATCGTCTGGAAAAGCTTGGTCCAGACGTCGCCGTGCTGCCATTCGCTGTTGTTCCAGATATCGTCGAAGGCGAGCGACAGGTTGGATTGGTCGGGCTTGATGCGCGGACCGGAGACGATGAGGCTGACGACCTCGCCGACCGGCTTGTCGAAGAAGGATGATTGCGTGTCGAAGATGAAATTCGCCCAACCGATGAAACGTTTGCGGATCTTCACCCGGTCGACTGAGATGCTGACATTGCCGGCAAAGCCGAGATCCGCCAGCACGTTGTCATCATAGACTGTCATCCAGCCGGGTACCGGTCCGACGACTTTCGGCGCGCCGCTCGAAACTTCCACCGGGACGCTGACGCCATGCGCGGTGACGATCGTCTCGCTCCTCGAGACGGTGACGCTGCGGCTGGTGCCGCTGATCGAAACGGTGATGCTGCCGTCGGGATTGTTGACCAGCCAGTCCGGATGCGGATTGTCGCCGAGCGGCGAGAAGCGCGGATAACGGATGTCGATCGAGCCGTCATCCCCGATGCGGAATTCCGGTTGAACATCGTAGCTCACCCATTGGCTGAGATAGATGCCGACGCGCTCCCAATGGGCTTCGGCAAAAAGCTTGGGCAGGTCGAAGAACCAGACGGCATAGAGGCTGTAGAGCAGTGTCGCGATGAGGATCATCAGCCCGCCGAAACGCTGGCGGAACGACCGGTGGAAATATTCCGGATAGCGCGTTTCTATCTCATGCATGCGGTTTGCGTCGATCACCGTCATGGCGGCCTCAATGTTGCAGGAGGAAGGCGTGCTCGCCGACGAGGCGGCGGCGCAGCCATGCGGAGAACTGGTCGACGGCGACGATCGTCACGAACAGCAGCAGAACGAGCGCCACCGTCTTGGCGCCGAAGCCGCGCGAGATCGAGAGCTTCAGCTCCTCGCCGATGCCGCCACCGCCGACGGCGCCGATGATGGTCGAGGCGCGCACGTTGATCTCAAGGCGCAGCAGCGCATAGGAGGTGAAATTCGGCAGCACTTGCGGCAGGGCGGCAAAGCGCACGCGTTCCCACCAGTTGGCGCCGACGGCTTTCATGCCCTCGTGAGGCTTCATGTCGATATTTTCGGCCACTTCGTAGAAGAGTTTGCCGAGCGCGCCGATCGTGTGCAGGGTGATGGCGATGATGGCGGCGACCGGCCCGATCGACAGGATCGCCGAAAACAGCCCGGCTATGACGATTTCAGGGAAGGCGCGCAGGAACTCCATCAGCCGCTTTGTGAAGATGCGCAACGGCCATGAATTCGTCAGGTTGCGCGCGGCAAAGAAGCTCAATGGGACGGCAAAGACGAAGGCGATGATCGTCGAGATCAGCGCGACGTTGATCGTGACGATCATCAGCTCGAAATATTCGGGAATGTAGAAGGCGCCCCAGACGTAGACACGGCCCCTGTCGAAGTTGAATTCCTCGCCGCCCTTGTCGTTGACGCTCGCTATATCAAACAACGCGCGCCAGACGTCGTGCCAATCCCTGGGGATGAGCCAGCTCAGAAAGTCGAAGAGATGCGGCAGCCGGTCGAAGAAATGGCCGGCATTGCTCTCGTCGGCGAAGCGGACGGAGCTGACGAAAGCCGCAATGAGGATAACCAGGCCGAGGATGGTATAGAAGCGGCGCTTGGCGACCATCCGGTCCCAGGCGGTGCCGATCTCCTTGGTGCTCTGCATCTGCGGCTGTGTATCGGCAATAGTCATCAACGCCTCGCCTACTTCATAATTCTATCCTCAAATCGGAATCGAGTTGAGGATAGAATTACGCAGCAATTCAAAGTGCTACAGCGTCCTTTGCGCGTCTAAGACGCGCGGCGCCGTAGTCAAAAGATAGAGGGCGGCCGTTGCCGGCCGCCCTCATTCGAAACGGCTCGATCAGCCGCCGATGGCAGCTTTGCGGACGTCGACGACGGCATTGTAGAAGTCGTGCTTCACGGGCGCGTAGCCCTTGTAGTCGCCGCCTTCGACAGCGGCGAAGCACTTGTGATCCTTCTCCGGCAGAGCCGTGAAGAAGGCTGCAAGCTTCGTCTGCCACTCTTCGCCCAGAGCATTGCGAACGACGAGCGGGCCGTTCGGGATCAGCGGCGAACGCCATACTTCGACCAGCTTGTTCGGATCGACGGCGCCCTTGTCGACTTCCTTGCGGAAGGTACCGGAGGTGTAGCCGTCCTTGAAGTCGCCGATGCCTGAGCTATCGTCGACGGCAATGTCGACCTTGCCGTCATAGGCAGCGAGAAGGTTGTTCTCGTGACCGCCGTTGAACTGGGTCGAGGCGAAGAACTTGTCGTTCGGCATGCCCGTGTCCTTCGGGATCTGCGTGAGCGGAACGAGGTAGCCGGAGGTGGAATCCGGATCGGCGTAGCCGAGCTTCTTGCCCTTGGCGTCCTTGATGGACTTGATGCCGGAGGACTTCAGAGCAAGGCCGATCGAGTAATAACCCGTCGAGCCGTCCTTCTGCTGCGTCGTCAGGATCGGCGCGACAGCCTTCGAATCCTTGATGTAGACGGCGGCGTAGCCGGAGGCGCCGAGTTCGGCGAAGTCGAGCGTGCCACCGAGCAGGCCCTGGATCACGCCGTCATAGTCGGCGGCCGGGAAGAGCGAAACCTTCTCGAAGCCGAATTCCTGCTTCAGATGGTCGGCAAGGCAGGCATAGTTGCGCAGGCGGTCGGTTTCGTTTTCGCCGCCGAGGATGCCGATGCGGAATTCCTTGAGGTCTGCAGCGTGGGCAGCGCCGGCGAGCGCGAAGAGCGCCGTTGCCGCAAAGAGTGCTTTCTTCAACATGTTCTCTCCTATTGACCGGTGTCCCCGGCCTTCCCGTTACGAAGAAGTGTGCCCTTGACGCGGGCGCTCGATCGCGGCTGCCTCTCTCAGAGGCCGGCCAGCGCCAGCGGCTGTGTGCCGGCGGATTGATGGTCTGCCCGCTCGGGGGCGATATTGATCGATGTCGAGGTCACCGTTTCGTCGATGCCGGCGCCGTCCTTGTCCGTCCCGTAGATTTCCTTCACCGCTTCGGCCGTCAGCTCCGAGGGCTTGCCGTCGAAGGCGACGCGGCCGCCGGCCATGCCGACGATGCGCTCACAATAGTTGCGGGCGGTGTCGAGCGTGTGAAGGTTGGTGACGACGGTGATGCCCTCGCGCTCGTTGATATCGCGTAGCGCATCCATGACGATCTTGGCGTTCAGCGGATCGAGCGAGGCGATCGGCTCGTCGGCGAGAACCATCTTCGGGTTCTGCATCAGCGCGCGGGCAATCGCCACGCGCTGCTGCTGGCCGCCGGAAAGCGTGCCGGCTGCCTGCAGCGCCGTCTGCTCGATGCCGAGGCGTTCGAGTGCAGCGATGGCATGCACGCGTTCCTCGCGAGTGAAGATGTTGAGCAGGCTCATAAGCGTCGAGCGATGATTGAGGCGGCCAAGCATGACATTAGTGAGGACGTCGAGGCGCGGCACCAGGTTGAACTGCTGGAAGATCATCGCGCAGTCGCGCTGCCAGTTGCGCAACGCCTGGCCGCGAAGCCCGGAGACCTCGACGCCGGCGAAATGAATGGAGCCGGAGCTCGGCTCCTGAAGGCGGTTGATCATGCGTAGCAGCGTCGACTTGCCGGCGCCGGAGCGGCCGATAATGCCGACCATCTGGCCCTGAGGAATGGCGAGCGTGACGGAATCGACGGCGAGCTTTTTTCCGAAACGACGTGTGACATTCTTCAGCTCGAACATCATGCTCTTCCCTTGCGATCCAGGCCTTGGTCAGCATCGCATTAGTCCCGCTTGATGAACCTCACATGTCATATTTGTGTAAGTCCTGTCACAATTCTCCGCCCCTATATCGGGGGTTTAACCGCCGTAACGGGATAGGAAATCTTCCGCGCTCAGGTTGCGGAAATCCGGGAGCGCCTGGCGTAGCCGGTCGTGCTCCCAGTCCCACCAGGAAAGCCTGTCCATCCGTTCGCCGACCTCTCTTGGAAAGCGCTCGCGGATGAGCTTTGCCGGCACGCCGCCGACGATCGCATAGGGCGCGACGTCCTTCGAGACGACGGCTCCGGCTCCGATCACCGCGCCGTTGCCGACGTTGACGCCCGGCAGAATGGTCGCCCCGTGGCCGATCCAGACGTCGTTGCCGATCGTCACGCGGTTTGCGCGCCGCCAGGCAAAGAAGTCCGTCTCCATGTCGCCGTCCGGCCAGTAGTCGGCGGCGCGATAGGTGAAATGATGCAGTGTCGCGCGCCAGGTCGGATGGTTGGTGGCGTTGATGCGCACGGCGGCGGCGATATTGACGAACTTGCCGATCGTCGCACACCAGACGGAGCCGTCCTGCATGATGTAGGAATAGTCGCCGAACGTGGCCTCGCTGATGCGGCAGCGTTCAGAGACCTCCGTATAGCGCCCGAAGGTGGAATCGCTGACGGACGCCGTCTCATGAAAATAGGGCTCGATACCCAGTTTGCGGCTCATGCAGCGATCTTTCTCGGTGAGAATTGCTGGACGTCGAGGATGCGGTCGGCGACGGCTTCGCGCACCTCTTCGTCGTGGAAGATGCCGAGAAGGGCCACCCCCGCCTTCTTCTTTTCCGCGATCATGCCGACGACGACGGCACGATTCCTGGCATCGAGCGAGGCTGTGGGTTCGTCGAGAAGCAGGATCGTATGCTCGGTGATGAAGCCGCGCGCGATGTTGACGCGTTGCTGCTCGCCGCCGGAGAAGGTGGCGGGCGGAAGCTGCCAGAGCGTTTCCGGCAGATTGAGCCTGGCAAGCAGGGCGCCCGCCTTTTCCCGCGCCGTGATGGCGTCCTCGCCGCGTGCCACCAGCGGTTCGGCAACCACGTCGATCGCCGCGACGCGCGGCACGGTGCGCAGGAACTGGCTGACATAGCCGAGCGTATCGCGGCGGACGTTGAGCACGGTGCGCGGATCTGCGGAGGCGAGATCGACGATGCGGTCATTGTGACGGATGAGGATCTGGCCGGTGTCGACGGCATAATTGCCGTAGATCATCTTGAGCAGTGAACTCTTGCCGATGCCCGATGGGCCACCGAGCACGACGCATTCGCCCGATGCGACCGAGAAGGCGACATCGGAGACGACAGGCAGCTTGATGCCGTCACGCAGATGCATGGTGAAGCTCTTCGAGACTTCGGAAACGACGAGGGGCGTTGCCATGATTTCTTCTTCCTTGGTTTCGCCGCGCGTCTGACAGGACGCGCAAAGGACACGTAACATGCTGAATTGCTGCATAATTTTACCTCAAATCGATTCCGATTAAGGAATTATGCAGTAGCGCTCAGACCTGCAGGATCGAGGAGACGAGCAACTGCGTGTAGGGTTCGCGCGGATCGTCGAGCACGCGGTCGGTAAGCCCGTGTTCGATGACGTAGCCGTCCTTCATCACCATCATCCGGTGCGAGAGCAGGCGGGCGACGGCGAGATCGTGGGTGACGATGATGGCCGAGAGACCAAGATCGTTGACGAGGCCGCGGACCAGATCGAGCAGGCGCGCCTGCACCGAGACGTCGAGGCCGCCGGTCGGCTCGTCCATGAAGACGAGGCGCGGCCCGGTGACAAGGTTGCGGGCGATCTGCAGGCGCTGGCGCATGCCGCCGGAAAAGGCGCGCGGCTGATCGTCGATGCGGTCGGCGTCGATCTCGACGCGTTCGAGCCAGTCGATCGCCGAAGCGCGGATCTTGCCGTAGTGCCGGTCGCCGATCGCCATCAGCCGTTCGCCGACATTGGCGCCGGCCGACACCGTCATGCGCAGGCCATCCGCCGGATTCTGGTGCACGAAGCCCCAATCGGTGCGCATCAGGAAGCGCCGCTCGGCCTCGTTCATGCGGTAGAGGTCGCGGTAGCTGCCGTCGCGCATGTGATATTCGACGCTGCCGGTGCTGGGCAGCAGCCGGGTGGAGAGGCAGTTGAGCAGCGTCGTCTTGCCGGAGCCGGACTCGCCGACGATGGCAAGCACTTCGCCGGGCCAGAGCTCGAAGGAGACGTCGCGGCAGCCGATACGGTTGCCGTAGAATTTCGAAACGTCATGGACTTTGAGAAGCGGGGTATCGCTCATTCTGCAGCCTCCCGGGCCAGCATCTCGCCGGCATGTCCGTGCGCGCGGCGGTCTTCGCAATGATCGGTGTCGGAGCAGACGAACATCCGCCCGCCCTTGTCGTCGAGAACCACTTCGTCGAGATAGACATCCTCCGCACCGCAAAGGGCGCAGGGTTTATCGAAACGTTGGATATCGAAGGGATAGTCCTCGAAATCCAGGCTGACGACGTCGGTATAGGGCGGAACCGCATAGATGCGCTTCTCGCGTCCGGCGCCGAAGAGCTGCAGCGCGTCCGACATGTGCATCTTCGGATTGTCGAATTTCGGCGTCGGTGACGGGTCCATGACATAGCGGCCGTGGACCTTCACCGGATAGGCGTAAGTCCGCGAGATGCGGCCGTTATGGGCGATATCCTCGTAGAGCTTCACATGCATGAGACCGTATTCTTCGAGCGCGTGCATCTTGCGCGTCTCGGTCTCACGCGGCTCGAGGAAGCGCAGCGGCTCGGGGATCGGCACCTGGTAGACGAGCACCTGCCCGACCCCGAGCTTTTCTTCGGGAATGCGGTGGCGCGTCTGGATGATCGTCGCATCCTTGGTATGCGTCGTCACCGCGACATTGGCGACCTTCTGGAAGAAGGCGCGGATGGAAACGGCGTTGGTCGTATCGTCGGCGCCCTGGTCGATGACCTTCAGCACGTCATCAGGTCCGATGATCGAGGCCGTCACCTGCACCCCGCCGGTGCCCCAGCCGTAGGGCATCGGCATTTCGCGCGAGGCGAAGGGCACCTGGTAGCCGGGAATGGCGATTGCCTTCAGGATGGCCCGGCGGATCATGCGTTTGGTCTGTTCGTCGAGATAGGCGAAGTTGTAGCTGGCCAGATCGGTCATTCGGCGGCTTCCTTCATGTCTTCGCCACCGTTGCGGGCGGCTTCGAATTCGCGGCGCATGCGGCGGACGAGATCGAGTTCGGCCTGGAAATCCACATAATGCGGAAGCTTCAGGTGCTCGACGAAGCCCGTCGCCTGGACGTTGTCGGAGTGCGAGATGACGAATTCCTCGTCCTGTGCCGGCGCGGTGATATCCTCGCCGAGCTCTTCGGCGCGAAGCGCCCGGTCGACCAGCGACATCGCCATCGCCTTGCGCTCGCTCTGGCCGAAGACCAGGCCGTAGCCGCGGGTGAATTGCGGCGGCGCCTTGGCCGAACCCTTGAACTGGTTGACCATCTGGCATTCGGTGATCTGGATCGTGCCGAGCGAGACGGCGAAACCGAGTTCCGGCACGTCGAATTCCACCTCGACGTCGCCGATGCGGATTTCACCGGTGAAGGGGTGGTTACGGCCGTAGCCGCGCTGGGTGGAATAACCGAGCGCCAGCAGGAAGCCCTCGTCGCTACGGGCAAGCGCCTGTAGGCGCAGATCGCGGGTCATCGGGAATTCCATCGGCTCGCGGGTCAGATCGCCGATCTCATGATCTTCCGGCATGTCGCCGTCGGCCTCGATCAGGCCCTCTTCGCCGAGGATTTCGGAGACGCGCATGACGCGGCCGGTCTCGGCTGCACGCTGAGCGGGCGTCTCGACTGCCTCGTCCGAAAGCAGTGTGGGATCGAGCAGCCGGTGGGTATAGTCGAAGGTCGGGCCGAGGAGCTGGCCGCCCGGCAGATCCTTGTAGGTCGCCGAGATGCGGCGTTCGATCGTCATATCAGCCGTGTCGAGCGGCCTGGAATAGCCGAAACGCGGCAGCGTCGTGCGGTAGGCGCGCAGCAGGAAGATCGCCTCGATCATGTCGCCGCGTGATTGGCGGATGGCAAGTGCAGCGAGCGTGCGGTCGAAAAGCGAGGCCTCGGCCATGACGCGATCGACGGCGAGCGCCAGCTGCGCGACGATCTGTTCGATGCCGATCGCCGGCAGCGAACGGTCGCCGCGGCGGCGGTCGGCCAGCAGGCGGTGGGCATTGGCGATGGCGGCCTCGCCACCCTTGACGGCAACATACATGAGCTCAGATCTCCGTTGCTGTGATCTTGGTGGTGGGCGGTAGGCAGAGGAAACGCT
>Ga0102593_1001233_pt1 | contig 26744 bp, 25 predicted proteins | sample AraplaCol_mMS_r2_2_FD_76862 | JGI IMG/M metagenome (GOLD analysis project Ga0102593, IMG submission 76862) | Arabidopsis root microbial communities from North Carolina, USA - plate scrape MF_Col_mMS_r2 (SPADES assembly) (version 2) | ecosystem: Host-associated > Plants > Roots > Endosphere...
CGCAGTTCTTCATCTGCTTCACCGACGCGCCCTGGCTGAACAAGCAGTATTCCGTCTGGGGCCAGGTCATCGAAGGCATGGACAACGTCGACAAGATCAAGCGCGGCGAGCCGGTTTCCGATCCGGATTCGATCGTCTCCATGCGGGTTGCCGCCGACGTCTGATTGTGATTTCTGCTGAAACCCGCCCTTGCGTGTTAACCGCGCGGGGGCGGGTTTCGCTTTGCCTGAAAGTGCCCTTATGCGCGTAGACCTTTTCGACTTCGATCTGCCGGATGAACGCATTGCGTTACGGCCCGCCGAGCCGCGCGACAGCGCGCGCCTGCTCGTCGTCGATCCGAGTTCGGAAAACCACCTGTCGGATCATCGCGTCGGCGATCTCACGTCCTTCCTGCAGGCTGGCGACGCGCTGGTTTTCAACGACACCAAGGTCATTCCCGCCCAGCTCGAGGGTATCCGCCATCGCGACGGCGCCGGTGGCCAGCAGGTGTCTGCCACGCTGCACATGCGCATCGGCCCCAACCGCTGGAAGGCCTTCGCCAAGCCGGGCAAGCGCATCAAACAGGACGACCGCATCTCCTTCGGCCATTCCGGCGAAAGCTGCTTCCTCGGCTCGCTCGATGCCACCGTCGAGGAGAAGGGCGAGGCCGGCGAAGTGACGCTGCTGTTCGATCTCTCCGGCCCGGCGCTCGACGAGGCGATCGCCGCCGTCGGCCATATCCCGCTGCCGCCTTATATCGCCGCCAAGCGCCCCGAGGACGAACGCGACCGCGCGGACTATCAGACGATCTATGCTCGCGAGGAGGGCGCCGTTGCTGCACCCACCGCCGGCCTGCACTTCACGCCTCGCCTGTTCGAGGCGCTTGATAGGGCCGGCATCGAACGCCATTTCGTCACGCTGCATGTCGGCGCCGGCACCTTCCTGCCCGTCAAGGCTGATGATACCGCCGATCACCGGATGCATCTGGAAAGCGGTACCGTCAGCGCTGCGACGGCTGCACGGCTGAACGCCGTCAAGGCGAACGGCGGGCGCATCGTCTGCGTCGGCACGACCTCGCTGCGTCTCATCGAAAGTGCAGCGGAAGAGAGCGGCGAAATCCGCGCCTGGAGTGGCGCCACGGGCATCTTCATCACGCCGGGTTACCGCTTCAAGGCCGTCGACATGCTGATGACCAATTTCCACCTGCCGCGCTCGACGCTCTTCATGCTGGTCTCAGCCTTTTCAGGCCTCGATATCATGCGCGCCGCCTATGACCACGCCATCCAGACAGGCTACCGCTTCTATTCCTATGGCGATGCCAGCCTTCTCTTCCGGAAAGACTAGATGACCGAGACCTTCCAATTCACCCTGAAGAAAACCGATGCCGGCGCCCGCCTCGGCCAGATTTCCATGCCGCGCGGCGAGATCCGCACGCCGGCCTTCATGCCGGTCGGCACCGTCGGCACTGTTAAGGCCATGTATCTCGACCAGGTGCGCGAGACCGGCGCCGACATCATTCTCGGCAATACCTATCACCTGATGCTGCGCCCGACGGCCGAGCGCGTCGCTCGGCTCGGCGGCCTGCATAAGCTGATCCGCTGGGAACATCCTATCCTGACGGACTCTGGCGGTTTCCAGGTCATGTCGCTGTCGGGCCTGCGCAAGCTCGACGAACAGGGCGTCACCTTCAAGTCGCATGTCGACGGCAGCCTGCATCACATGTCGCCGGAGCGCTCCATCGAAATTCAGGGGTTGCTCGGTTCCGATATCCAGATGCAGCTCGATGAATGCGTGGCGCTGCCGGCCGAGCCGAAAGAGATCGAGCGCGCCATGGAAATGTCGCTGCGCTGGGCCGAACGCTGCAGGGTCGCCTTCGGCGAGCAGCCCGGGAAGGCGATGTTCGGCATCGTCCAGGGCGGCGATCTCCCGGCGCTGCGCATCCGCTCGGCCGAGGCGTTGAGCCAGCTCAACCTCAAGGGGTATGCGATCGGCGGCCTTGCCGTCGGCGAGCCGCAGGACGTCATGCTGCAGATGCTGGAGACGACACTGCCGGTACTTCCGACCGAAAAGCCGCGTTACCTCATGGGCGTCGGTACGCCTGACGATATCCTGAAATCGGTTGCGCGTGGCATCGACATGTTCGACTGCGTCATGCCGACCCGCTCCGGCCGCCATGGCCTGGCTTTTACCCGCCGCGGCAAGGTCAATATCCGCAATGCCCGCCATGCCGAGGATATGCGCCCGCTCGACGAACAGTCGAACTGCCCGGCCTCGCGCGACTATTCACGCGCCTATCTGCACCATCTCGTCCGCTCCAACGAAGCGCTCGGCGGCATGCTGCTCTCCTGGCACAATCTTGCTTATTACCAGGAACTGATGCAGGGCATCCGTAAAGCGATCGCCGCAAGCCGCTTCGCCGATTTCATGGCGGAAACGCAGGAGGAATGGGCGAGGGGTGATCTCCAACCGGTTTAGGCTGCTCGAAAGGTTCAAGCTGTGGAAGCTGAAGCAGACTGGAGCTGCGCTAGCTGAAATGCGGATTGGCTCGCAATTTTCCGACAGCAAAATCAAAAAGCTTTTGACCTTTGTTGAGGCATTCCGTCCATCGGGATGGAATGGGTAGAGCCTCCTCGCCGTAGTCGGACAAGACAGTCTGCAACTCCCCCGATTCGAGCTGAGGCGCAATCTGGTAGGAGAGAACGCGCGTCAAACCCCAGCTTCGGACTGCCGCCGCGACCGCAGCCTCGTTGGTGTTGCAAAAGAGACGGGGGTTAACGCGCACGGTAGCCTTTCTTTCTCCTGCAAAGCGCCATTCCAGCGATGTCCATGCACTGTTGGACGCGACGATCTGATGGCGCGCGGGATCATTGGGCGCTGCCGCCACGCCGTACTTCTCAAAATAAGCAGGCGATCCGCAAATGACTCGCTTTATTTGGCCGACATGCGTCGCGGTGAAACCGGACTCGCTTAGATGTCCGATACGGACAGCGACATCGATACCCTCGTCGACGATGTTCACTACGCGGTCAACAAAGACACCCCGCGCGGTGACTTCGGGGTAAAGATCGAGATATTCGGTCATGACGGGCAAAACGAACATCGTGCCAAACATCACCGAAGCGGTGACGGTGAGCGTGCCGGTCGGCTTGCCGTAAGCCCCCGCAGCAGCCGCGTCTGCTTCGGCGAGATCAGCAAGCAGCCGCTGACAATCCCGAAATATCTAGCCCGGCTTCCGTCAGCTTCACCGATCGGGTCGTGCGGGTCAGGAGGCGCGTTCGATAACCGCTTCCAACGAGGAAACGATGTGCGTCACGGCTGGAGGACTCATATGCATTTGCCGCCCGGCCGCGGCGAAGCTCTCTGTTTCCGCGACTTTCACGAACACTCTCATCGCCTGCCATCTGTCCACGCGCGCCGCAATCATCCCGTACATCGTTTTTCTGGAATTCTCGTGAAGCGGATCGCACGAAAAAACTGCAGGCTGCCAATCGCAAGCGGTACTGTCAGGAACTGATGCAGGTCATCCGCAAAGTGATCGCCGAAAGGCCGCTTCGCCGATTTCCTGGCGGAAACGGCAGAGGAATGGGCGAGGGGCGACCTCGAACCGCTGTAGGCTAATTCGCTCCCGCGTTGCTGACCGCCGAGACCGCAGACGCCGGATTTGGCGCAACCATCATCTTGAGCTTTTTGCGCACAGGCTCGTCGACGTAAATGGCGACGATGCCTGCCACAATGAAAATCGCTATTACGACGACCATACCAACTGCCGGAGAGGCCGGAAGGTCAAAGCCCTTTTGCCGCAGTGAATGCAGCAGACTGAAGATGGGCGCATGTAGGATATAAATCGGATAGGAAAGCCTTCCCAACCAACAGAATGCCAGCTCGACCATTCCGGTCTGTCTCGTGCGCATCGCAAGCCAGACAATGGCCGGAAAGACCACCAAACATATCAAGAAGTCAAAATAGGGGAAACCGAAGAACGTGCTGGCCGATATGCCCGTGATGAAGATCAGGCATCCACACAGAAGAAGGCCGATAATATTCCCGTTGTTGGCCGTATTCGGTTTCTGGATGTCATATTGCCTGTAGAGGCAGATCCCGAACGAGAACGAGAACAGCACTCTTGAAAAGCCAAATATGAAGTAGGTCGGCTGGTAACCGATATCGAGGTTGCCTTCGACCAATGCCCCGTAAAAGGTTATGCCCGCGGCCCCCAGGGCGATGGTGAGCAAGCTTCTGAGTGACAGTCGTACCAGAAGTACGGAGAACAGCGCCCCGGCCCAGAGTTCGAAGAAGAGCGACCAACTGGGCCCGTTGAAAGGAAAGAGACTTTCCAGATTTGTGCTTGGGATGAACAGGATCGCCTTCAGCAGAAGTTCTGCCAGCGTGGAGCAGTCCAAGCCGTTTTGAAGCGCATAGCTGAAAAGGCCAATCGGAAGCGTAAGAAGATAAAGCGGATAAAGCCGAATGACACGCTGCAGCAGAAATCCGGCAGGCGAAATCTGTCCCGTTGCCAGCCGCTTCTCATATGAATTTGCCAGGACGACGCCGCTCAGCAGAAAGAACAGGTCGACGGCTAGGTAACTGACACTTGCGGGAAGCGGGCCAAGCGCACCTTCCGTATGCCGGAAGATGACCATAACAGCCGCAATTCCTCGCAAGGCCTCAAGAGCTGTGAAAAACTGCCTGCTAGTGTTCAACCTAACAATCCCCCATCAGCAGTTTCTTACTCTGGGAGGATTTCGAAATTATTAGCGCGACGAGTCCGCGCCGCGGCGCGTCAGATACCCTTGCTGTCCGCATCCGGCACGATCTGCACGCCGTTGATCCTGTAGCTGCCGTCCGGCTGGCGCATGATCTGGTAAATTGCCGTCCAGTCCTTGCCGTCGCGGCCTGAGATCAGCACCTCGTGATAGATCAGCGCGCCGTCGTCGATCGAGCGGCTGCGCCCGAAGGCGTAGTTGCCGGGATGATAGACCGGCTCGTAGCTCTTCTTCACCATGGCGAAGAACAGGTTCTTGTCGGGATACATCGCCTTGATGCCGGGGGCGGCGAAGGAATAGGCGGTCTCGGCATCGTCCTTGAGGAAGGCCTTGATCTGTTCCTCGATCATCGTCCGCGTCGTGTCGATCGGATCTTCGGCGCGGGCCGATACGGGGGAGAGGGCGGATGCGGCACACAGGATGAGAACTGCGAAGAAGGCGCGCATGGATTGATCTCCGGCTCCGTCAGGGAAACGATCCCCCGACGGGCAGAAGTGTAGGCGATTTCTGGCGCAAGAAAAGCGGACTTTACGACCAGCGCCGGAAGAGGGCGCTGGCATTCACCCCGCCGAAGCCGAAACCGTTGGTTATCGCGTAGTCCATCGCCAGCGGCCGCGCTGTCTTGCCGACGATATCGATGCCGTCGGCGGCCGGATCCGCATGTTCCAGGTTGCGGGTCGGCGGCGCGATCTGGTCGCGCAGCGCAAGGATGGTGAAGATCGCTTCCAGCCCGCCGGCGGCGCCAAGCAGGTGGCCGGTCGCCGATTTCGTCGCGCTGACGGCAATGCCGCCATTGCGGCCGAACACCGTGCCGATCGCCGCGATCTCGCCCCTGTCACCGACCGGTGTCGAGGTCGCATGTGCGTTCAGATGCCTGACCTCCGAAGCCGGGATCTTCGCCTGCTTGAGTGCTGCCTCCATCGCGCGGCGGGCGCCGTTGCCGTCTTCGGGGCCTGAGGTCATGTGATAGGCATCCGCCGCCGTGCCGTAGCCGACGAGTTCGGCGAGTGGCGTCGCGCCGCGGGCAAGCGCATGCTCCAGCGTCTCGATGACCAGGATGCCGGCGCCTTCGCCCATGACGAAACCGTCGCGCGCCGTGTCGAAGGGGCGTGACGCCAGCTTCGGCGTCTCGTTGAAACCGGTAGAAAGCGCACGCGCAGCGGCAAAGCCACCGAGGCTCACCTTGTCGATGCAGGCCTCGGCACCGCCGCAGATCGCCACATCCGCTTCGCCGGAGCGGATCAGCCGCGCCGCATCGCCGATCGCCTGGACACTGGCCGCACACGCCGTCACCGGAGCGCCGAGCGGCCCCTTGAAGCCGTAGCGGATGCTGACCTGGCCGGCGGCAAGGTTGACGAGGAAGGACGGCACCGTAAAGGGCGACAGCCGCCGCACGCCGCGCGTTTCGCCGATCCGCACCGCTTCGGCGATCGCCGGAAAGCCGCCGACGCCCGACGCGATGATCGTTGCCGTGCGTTCGCGCTCGCCTTCGTCGGTCGGCATCCAGCCTGCCTGCTTTACCGCTTCTTCCGTCGCCGCCATGGCGAAGTGGATGAAGCGGTCCATCTTCTTCTGGTCCTTCGGCGTGATGTAACGGTCGGGATCGAAACCAGCGTCTGCATCTTCAGCGATGCTAGGAACGATACCACCCACCTTGGCCGAGAGTTCGCCGACGATATCCTCCGCCAGCACCCTCAGCCCGGATCCGCCGTCGAGAAGGCGCTTCCAGGCGGGCTCGACGCCGGTCCCGAGTGGCGAGACAAGTCCCATGCCGGTGACAACGATGCGATCCATTGTATTTTCCTCCGACAGCGCCACGCGTCTTTCAGACGCGCAAAGGACGCTGTAACTTTTTGAATTAATGCATCATTTCATCCGCAAATCGCTTCCGATTTTGAGGATGAAATGATGCATCAGGCGTCGATGCCGAGATACCAGGCGCGCATGCGGGCGATCCGCTCGTGCACTTCATCATCGGCGGCGGGGCCTGCAAGCAGGCTGGTGTTTTCGGGTGTCATTTGTTCGCCGGTCCGCGCATCGACCAGCATCGTCTCGCGCTCTCTGCCGGAAGCGGCATCGCCCAAGAGAAAGGCGAGGTCCTCTGCGGGGATGTGCCGGCTTCCCCAGGAAAACAGCGTCATCAGAACAGGAAAGAAGTCACGGCCTTTTTCCGTCAGCAGATATTCGTAGCGGGCAGGGCGCTGATGGTAGAGCCGCCGTTCGAACACCCCCTTTTCCGTCAGATGTTTGAGCCGCCGCGTCAGGATGTTCGGCGCCACGCCGAGGCTTTTCTGGAATTCGTCGAAGCGCGAAAGCCCCTGGAAGGCGTCACGCAGGATCAGCATGCTCCACCAGTCGCCGACGCTGTCGAGCGCGCGCGCCGCCGGGCATTTGAAATCGCTGAAGCTTGTTCGCTGCATGGCTGCTGTCATTATAGCAGTGACTATCATCATGCAAGTTACTATCTGGCGTCGCCCCCGAAAATGCGGGCGAGCAGAATTCCGGTGACGAGCATGCCGACCGCCACGAAGATCGTATCGCCCGGCGTGCCGATATAGAGCGGCCCGACATTGGCAAAGAGCAGGAAGGCGACGAGGAAATTCGCCCAGCCCCAGACGACATTGGCCGTCGGCGAGCCAAGCTTTGCCCCTTGCACGAATGGGATGCGGAACGGCCTGCCACTGACGCCGTTGACGAAATGTGGGACGCCGTTGGTCAGAAATGCCGCAGCGATGAAATGGGCGATATAGGCGATCCAGGGCAAAGGCTTCTCCTGAGCTGCACGGGTGGCGTCAACGGAGAACGTGGCCGGGATTTCGGCTCCGGCAAGAGGAGGAGGCGCGACTGCCCGTGACGCTGTAGGCCCGCCGCCTGAAAGGCGATGGGCCGACCGGGTCAGACAAGCAAGATGTCTTTGAAGTGAAGTGCTGCGGAATTATCGAGATCCGCGACGTGGATGGCCGTGCCTGCTGCGCTTCCATCTGCGTCAAAGGATAGAATGCCGCTCGCCTGATCGTAGATCAGCTTGTCATCAGCCTCCAGCGCTTTCGTTCCCAGCACGAAATTCTCATCCGAAAATCCGGATAGGCTGAGCGCGGCGAAAATCGAATGATCGAGCATCAGCTTGTCGCCCGCCGCGGAAGAAAAATCCCGGATCTTGTCGACGCTGACATTGTCAGGCTTCACATCGAAGACGAAGGTATCGCCTCCTCCGCCACCGGTGAGCGTGTCTGCACCGGCTTTCCCGAACAGCTTGTCATTGCCGAGGCCGCCGGTCAGCTGGTCGGCGCCTTTGCCGCCATTGATCGTGTTGCTTCCATCGTTGCCGGTGAGCACGTTGGCCGTGTTGTTGCCTGTCGCGCTGAGATTGGCCGTGCCGGTCAAGGCGAGATTTTCGATCGTTCCGGCTGTGTGCTTCTGGTCGGCCAGGTTGAACGAGGTCGAAGCCTTGACGGTGTCCTTGCCGGCCCCGCCTGTCTCATCGGCAAAATCGCCGGCATTGTCGACCACATAGGTATCGTTGCCGGCGCGCCCCGACATATGGTCCGCGCCGGTGCTTCCGTCGAGAATATTGTTGCCGGAATTACCGACGAGAGTGTTTGCCAGGCCATTTCCCGTGCCGTTCAGATTGGCCGTGCCGGTCAGCGTCAGGTTCTCGACGTTTCCGATCGTGTGCGTCGTATCCTTGAGGCTGAAGCTGATCGACGACATGACGGTATCCGTCCCGCCACCCCGGCTTTCGTCGACGATTTGCGCGGGGTTGCTCACGGTGAATATGTCGTTGCCGGTGCCGCCATAGATATGGTTGGTTGCCGGCGGCGTGCTGGCACTGCCGCCTCCGATGTCGATGATGAGGGGATGGTCGACGACGTCAAGCGTCAGGGACGAGACGTTGCTGAGGCTTTTGATCGCCGTCGTTCCGGTCAGAGGGTCGAAGACCTTCACGGAGCCGAAGGATGCGCCGAGATTGACCTTGACGCCTGTCGTCGCGGCCTGGATGGCCGTGTCGGTGGACTGGTTCCAGATATCGGGCTCGTTCCAGATGATGATCTGGTAGCTTCCGTCCGATTTCTCCGTCAGCAGGCTGCGGGCCGAGGACGGCATGCCGTCGATCGAATAATTGAGGGTCCCCGCGCTGAAACTTGCCTTCTGAGCGCCGTCGTCCGCAAGGATTTCCGTTAGATTATGGATCGCCGTCGCAGCCGGCTTGGCCGAATAGTCGAGATGAAAAAGGCCGAAATGCTTTTCCTGATTGGTGCCCTGAGGATCGGAATAGGCGTCCAGCAGCTCGTAGATGAATGTATTTTTCGATCCGAGTGCGGCGCCGTCCATCAGCGTGTTGAGCAGGAGCTTTGCCTGCGTCGCTTCACTGACGCCCTCCCAGCCGCCATTGGTGTCGGCAGTCAGCGAGGTGTGGTAACCGGTCTCGGTGATTGCCAGGGGCTTGCCCGGATCGGCAGCGCGCTGAACGCCGGCTTCTCGGGAAAGCCACGAGTACGGCTGGTCGCCATCCTTCGCATAGGTATGGATCGTCGTGTAGTCCGAGGCGGAAGCGACGGTATATCCGGTAAAGCCGAGCACCGGGATATTTTTCAACAAGGGATCGGCATTGACGGCGGCTGAGAGGTCCTTCTGATAGGCGACCGCTGCTGCCTGCCCGCTCAGGCCGTGATAGCTGACTGGCCAGTTGTTGACTTCGTTCGGGCCTTCGATGCCGACGACCGACCCGGGATGGGCCTGCACGAAATCATGCAGCCGCTGGGCCACGGTGGCGGGGTCGACTTCCCGCTGGGCGCTGAAGACGAATTGCACGCCTGCCTCTGCAGCATCGCCGAGATGCGTTTGGCCGTTGGGATCGGAAGCGGAGTTGGGGGCGTGATCGCGAACCGTATCAAGGCCAAGATAATCGAGAGCCTTAACAACTTCTCCGACATTGGAATATTTTCCGTCGGTGTAGTCGATATGCGTATCAATTCCAAAGGAACGAACAATATCGTTTATTCTAACGGCTTGAGCCATAAGCTTTTCTCCCGGTTTACGAGGGAAGTGGCAATGGGAATGAATCCCCATTTGTTGGCGCCAATTCGATTTAATACACGAGGAGGGTCGTGCGGCGATGACTCGTTATCCATGATATATTGTTGCGAATGTGGCTCAATTCGGATTGTATTTATTATGTAATCTGCGCTTGCATTTTTTCGTTCGGCCGGCTGATCATGCGCGAGTGGGACGGCCCATAGGCAGAGTCTGGCGAAATCCGACATGGTTTTGGAGGATCCGATGACCGTCAATGTTCAATTCCGGTTTCGCAGCGGCTTGCCATTATTGGCGTTCGACAATGTCCGTCTCCGCGGAAGTTGGGACGAGCAAGGTCACCCCTCGAATGATTGGACGTCTGTTCCTATGCAGCGCTCTCGTGACGAGGATGGCTATGATGTCTTTGTCATCAGGGTACCCTTTCCCGATGACGAGATCGGCACGCATTTTCGATGGGGGATCGAACTGGGTCGACCCGGCGCTTCAAGCCTGTGGGCGATCGCCGGCGAATTGGACGACGAGGCCTCGTCGTGTCGCGAACGCTCGTTCGATCTCCAGCAGGGGATCGGGCCGCAGACCTATTATCTGACATGGATCGGCCGCCTGGGAGCGAACCGGGTTGAAAAGCGCGACGCTGCCGATGGCATCCGCTTTTCGGTCTGGGCGCCGAACGCCCGGGATGTCTTGCTGGTCCTGGCCGATCCGGCCATCGGCTATATCGCCGATGACGGCACCGGAGCGGTCGCAACCATCAAAATGGGAAGAACCGTCGACGGATTCTGGATCGCCGAAACCGGCGACGATGATGGCCTTTTAGATTTCGACAGCATGGTCGGCACGCCGTACATGTACCGCGTTACCAAGGATGATGGATCGCTCGCCTACCGCACCGATATCTGGTCCCTCATGCAGATTGGCGCCGGAGACTTCGATCCCGATGGAGCAACCTATCACGGATCACCGGCGGCATTGGACGGACCGCAAAGCTGTTCGGTCGTCTGCGACCCGAAGCGGGTGGTGCTCCCGTCCGGGCAGGAGCTTGCCGCCGAGGCGTTCTGGGCTGACGAATTCGCCGGAGGTCGAAAGCTTCCCGATCGGCTCGAGGATCTGGTGATCTATGAACTGCACGTCGGCGCCCTCGGTTTCGGCAAGGCCGCGCCAGGCACGCTTGATGATGCCATCGCCTTCGTCGAGCATCTCTCAGCGCTCGGCGTCAACGCCGTGGAATTGCTGCCGATCGCGGAATTCGAGACCCGGGCCAACTGGGGCTACGGCACGTCGCATTTCTTTGCCGCCGACCAGGGTGCTGGCGGCACCGACCGCCTGAAGATGTTCGTCAAGGTTTGCCACCAGCGCGGCATCGTTGTCATCCTTGATGTCTGTTACAACCATTTCGATCCGGATGGCGAGCGGGCGCAATGGGCCTATGATTCCAACGATCACACCCGCAATATCTACTATTGGTATGAGGGAAATCCCGGCGACTACGCCGATCCCAGAGGCGGCTACATCGACAATATCTCCACGGGGTGGGCGCCTCGCTTTGATGAGGAAGCCGTCCGCCAGCTTTTCATCTCGAGCGCTGCATTCCTCGTCTCCGTCTGTCACATCGATGGTTTCCGGCTGGATCAGACGAGTTCGATCCATCAATATCCGGTCCTCCATGCCGACGGCCGGCGCGCCGATCGGGCTGCCGCCTTCGGGGCCAAGTTTCTCAAGCAGTGGACCCGCACGATGCGGCTAATCAAGCCACAGCTTTTCCTGACGGCTGAAGACTATTCGGATTGGTCGGCGATGACGGAACCAAGCCTGACCGGCGACGGACTCGGCTTCGATGCGACCTGGTACGGCGATTTTCATCACAACCTCGTCGAATATCACGGCGGCGCACAGGCGCAGCTATTGAAGAATGCCGGTTTCGGAGACAAGCGGGCTTTGACCATGTCGTCTTTTGCCGGCGCATTGCAGACGAGCGCGCGATCCAAGGTGGTCTACAACCAGTCGCATGACGATTGCGGTAATCGTGAAGGATCGGCACGAACCGCGGTTATTGCGGTCAATTTCGCGCCTGTTGTCGGCGAGACCCGGGCATGGGCGGAGGCGAGATCGAGGTTCGCAGCGGCGATGACGCTGCTGTCACCTGGGACGCCGATGTTTTTCATGGGCGAGGAAATCGGCGCCCAGAAGCCCTATCGCTACAATGATTTCCTCGAGAACCGGGAGAATATTCTCGGCGAAGCGGATGGTGACGGGGCAGGGATGATCAGCTGTTATCGCGATCTGATCGCGCTCAGCATCCACCAGGACGCCATTCGCTCGCGCAATATCGCCATTCCCCTGGTTCACGACGAAAATCGCGTGATCGCATTTCATCGATGGGACGATGGCGAGGATTTCCTTGTCGTGGGGTCGCTGAACGACGCTCCCTTCGAACACGGCTACCGGCTGCACAGCGAACGTCTGGGGGATGATCTCTGGGAGGAGATCTTCAATACCGATGCTCACAAATATGGCGGCTGGAACGTCGGCAACGGCGGCGGAAGAATTCGAGCCACAGCAGGAGTGCTCGATGCCGTGCTGCCGGCATCAGGCGTTCTGGTCTTTCGCAGGCTGTGACGCGCAACGCCCGGAACGGTCAGACGAAGCCGAGCGGCAGATTTTCGACTTTCCTGTCATTGCCGTAGTCGCGCTCATGCGGCGAACGACGACGGCCGTCGCCGCGAGCGGACAGATCGATCCGGTTTTCGGCGAAGATCCCGTCGGGCCAGGTGCCGGTGTCATGGCAATCGGCATCGAGCTTGGGGGCAAGAATTTTCAGGATCATCAGGGTTCCTCCACGGCGCACCATCAACACTCGAAAAGGCCGTCTGGTTCCGTTTATAAACCCGGAATTATTAATAAATTAACCATAAAGCTTAAGAGCAAGGGTATCGCCGCATCGATCCCGTCATTCTCGCAAGGGTGACGCTAGTGGACGATTGATGACGAGGACATCGATGCCAGCATACCTTCGGTCGCGCGGATCAGCCGCGCTGCGCGCGCCATCACCTCGGCTCCGGCCTCCGTCTCGGCAATCGCGGTTGCCATACTGTCCAGCCCGTCCGCCACCTGGATCAGCTTGGGTAGCAGGTCGGCTCGTCCGACCGCTTCGGTCGATCTGGCGAGCTTACGCAGCGCCTCCGAATAGCTCGATATCAAAGCGAGTTTCTGGTCTGCGGGAATATTGGAGAACGAGCGTTTCTCGGAAGGCGACAGCGGCAATTTCGGCATGGATGCGACCTGTTGAACTGCGTGTGAACTCGAATAGCCGCTTTTTGTTCCGAGCTGGCCCATTGTCCCGAGGGCCGATCGCTAGCTTTGAAATGGAACTCCGGAGCTTGCTTGCCGTTGAGAGGCATGAACACAGGAGGTTTCCATGCAGTTGATCGATACGCGAGTGACACAGGCCGGCGACATTTTCACCGTAGAATTTTTAGGCGAGGGAGGAGAATCGATTTCGGTCAAAATTGATAACTCTCACGGCGAGCTCGACGATAAGACGGCGGTCGATCACGCCAAGGTCATGATGGTTCAGCTGACCTCTTTTGCCGACCGTGAAGCAGATGGCAGCATCAACCGGTACGATGCCTTGAGCAACGGCAATTTCGACGAAGGCAGCAAGGGTTTGATCGGCCAGCCGAGTGCGCGTTCGGCCGGCGACAGGCAAACGCTGGAGGAGGAGCTCAACGAGGGCCTCGAGGACAGCTTTCCTGCAAGCGACCCGGTCTCGGCAACGGTGTCGTCCATTCCCGCCAACGCGCCACGGCATTGATTTCGCCGCGATCTCAATTCCAAATGCAGGCGAAGGCTGCCCCGGTTTCCGCGGGCAGCCTTCTTCTTACATGACAGATTGATGTCGAAACTGAGAAACAGCTGAAAACATCAGGTGTGTGATTGACATGGGAGCCTTCTAGAGAGGGCACGAGAAGGGGGCGCGGGTGACGCGCTGCCGACGTCTCGGAGACGCGCCCATGAAAATCATTCAGATCACCGACACCCATTTCAGCCCCGACAAGCCGCATTTCAACGGCAACTGGGCGCCGCTTCTGACCTGGATCGAAGAGACCGGCGCTGACCTGATCGTCCATACCGGCGATCTCACCGTCGACGGCGCCGACAAAGACGCAGACATCACCTTTTCGATGGATCTGATGCGCCAGGTGTCGATCCCGATGCTGATCGTCCCCGGCAATCACGATGTCGGCCACCTCAAGGGATCGGACCAGCCCGTCAATGCCGAGCGGCTGTCCCGCTGGCGCAGCCTTGCCGGCGACGACCGCTGGCTGGAGGATGCGGCCGGCTGGCGCTTCATCGGATTGAACTCATTGCTTCTCGGTCATGAGGATGACGAGGAGGAGGCTCAGTTCGAATGGCTCCACCGGGCGCTTTCTGACAGGGGAGGCCAGCGCGTGGCGCTGTTCGCGCACAAGCCGCTCTTCGTCGATGCCCCCGACGAAGGCGATACCGGATATTGGAGCGTTCGCCCGGCTCAGCGCCGGCGGCTCTATGATCTGATCGCGGCTCATGACGTGGCGCTATTTGCGAGCGGCCACCTCCACTGGGCCTGGCAGGGGCGCTTCGACAATACCCAGCTGACATGGGGTCCGTCGGCCGCCTTCATCATCGACAAGATGGAGCGCGAGATGCCGGGCGAACGCCTGATCGGCGCAGTCGTCCACGAATTCGATACGACAGTCGAAAGCACGGTCGTTGCCGTTCCCGGCATGACCGCATATGTGCTCGACGATGTCGTGCACGAGGTCTATCCCCAGGCGGTGAAGCAGCGGGAACCCGTCGAATGAGCGCGCTCTCGCTTCGCGGCATTACCAAGGCTTTCGGCGGCAACCAGATCCTCGATGGCGTCAGCCTGGATGTCGGAGCTGGTGAATTCATCGCGCTGGTCGGGCCTTCCGGCTGCGGCAAGAGCACGCTGCTGCGCGTCCTTGCCGGCCTCGACCATGCCGACCGCGGCGAGATTCTCATCGGCGGGCAGGACATGTCCGGCGTTCCGGCCGCCGACCGCAACATTGCCATGGTCTTTCAGTCCTACGCGCTCTATCCGCATCTGACGGCCTCGGAGAACATCGCCGTGCCCCTGGCGATGCGCCGGCTGTCGAGGATACAGCGGCTGCCCTTCATCGGGTCACTGACGCCGGGCCAGCGCGCCACCCGTGCGGCGATTGCCCGCGACGTCAGGGATATGGCGACATCACTGAAGATCGATCACCTGCTCGACCGCAAGCCCGGCCAGATGTCAGGCGGCCAGCGCCAGCGCGTGGCGCTTGCCCGCGCCATGGTGCGCCAGCCGAGCATCTTCCTGATGGACGAGCCGCTCTCCAACCTCGACGCCAATCTGCGTGTCCACGCCCGCGGCGAGATCGTCGACCTGCATCGCCGCGCCGGCGTGCCGACGCTCTATGTCACCCACGACCAGGCGGAAGCGCTGTCGATGGCAGACCGCGTCGCCGTGATGATGGGCGGAAAGTTGCTGCAGATATCAAGCCCTGAGGTCATCTATGACGATCCCGCCCATATCGAGGTCGCCCGCTTCATCGGCCAACCGCGCATCAACCTGCTGCCGGCCTTTGCCGAAGGCGGCGTCATTCTCTGCGGCGGCCTGCGCCTGACTCTTGAAAATGCACCCGACAGAAAGATGCCGGTCACGATCGCCATTCGCCCCGAATTCGTCTTTCTTTCCAAAAACCGGCATGACGGCCTCGCCGCCCGGATCGAACGCGTCGAATTCCTGGGCTGCGAAGTCATCCTCCATTGCCGGCTAGAAGCGATCGGCGAGACTATCGTCGCCAAGGTTCAACCGTCGGAAGCCTCCGGCCTTGTTGCCGGCGATTCGGTCGGGCTGCGGCTTTCGCCCGGCCGCACGCTGATCTTTGCCGAGGACGGCAGCCGGCTGCCCGGCGGCGTTGCTACCGGTGATGCCTGGCTCGGCGCCGCCGATGCCGGGCTCGCCAACAGCGATGCCGGGCTCGCTGCAAGCGATGCCGGGCTCGCTTCAAGCGATGCCCAGCCGGAGAGGGCGCATGGCTAGCATCGTCTCCATGGCCGTGCCACACGATGCGGCCGTTGCGCATCGGCGCAGTGAGGCCCGCATCGCCTGGATGCTGGTGCTGCCGGCGATGGCCCTGCTGTTCCTCTTCGTGCTTTTGCCGGTCGCAGCCGTCGTCGTGCTCGGCTTCACTGATTTCGAACTCGGCTACGGCAAGTTCCGTTTCGTCGGCTTCGAGAATTACGCACACCTGATCACTGACCGGACGTTTCGCAAGTCGCTCTGGAATACGACGGTCTATACCGCGATCGTCGCACCTATCTCGATCCTTCTCGGTCTCGGCATTGCCATGCTGATCGAGAGCGAGACCAAGGCGCGCAGCTTCTTCCGCACCGCTTATTTCCTGCCGGTCGCCTCCTTGATCGTCGCCATGGCGACCGTCTGGCAATATATGTTCCACCCCACAATCGGCCCGGTCAACGCACTGCTGGCCCTTGTCGGGCTTCCCGGCCCGAACTGGCTGGGCAGTTCCGGCACGGTGCTTTACAGCCTCTCGATCATCGGCGTCTGGCAATCGGCCGGCTTCAACATGGTGCTGTTCCTTGCCGGACTGACGGCGATCCCGCGCGAGCTATACGCGGCCGCCGAAGTGGATGGGGCCAGATCCTCCCTCGACCGCTTCTTGCTGGTGACCTGGCCGATGCTCGGGCCGACGACGCTTTTCGTCATCACCATCAGTATCACCAATTCAGTCAAGGTCTTCGAAACGGTGAAGACGCTGACCGACGGCGGCCCGAACAAGGCGTCGGAAGTGCTGCTCTTCACGATCTACCAGGAAGGCTTCGTCTATCTGCGCGTCGGTTATGCCTCGGCGATGACGGTGGTGTTTCTGTTGATCCTGGTGGTGCTGATGTTCCTGCAGTACCGCGTTCTCGATCGCCGGGTGCATTACACATGATAACGAGCGCTCTTTCCCTCGGCAGAATCATCCGGCTGACACTGCTTTCCCTCGGCGCAATGATCTTCCTGTCGCCCTACGTCTTCATGATCTCGACGGCAGGCAAGGCCCAAAGCGACATCTTCACCTCGTCGCTGTCGCTGATCCCGGCGCACCTGACCTATGTCGAGAATTTCACCAAGGCCTTGAGCCGTGTGCCGATGGCGCAGCTCTTGTGGAACGGTGTCGTCGTCTGCGGGCTGATCTTCTTCTTCCAGGTGCTGGTGGCGATCCCTTGCGCCTACGCCATGGCGAAGCTGCGCTTCGGCGCTGCCCGCGCCATGATGGTGCTTGTCATGCTCGGTCTGCTGGTGCCGATTCATGCGACCGCGCTGCCGCTTTATGTCACCTTTGACCGCGCCGCGCTGCTCAACAGCTATGCCGCCCTTGTCGCGCCCTTCACCATTTCGGTCTTCGCGATCTTCATGTTCCTGCAGTTCTTCCGCGCCATGCCTGATGACCTTATCCATGCCGCGCGTCTCGATGGCATGTCGGAACTCGGAATTGTCGCCCGCGTCATCGTGCCGAATGCCTGGCCGGCGGTCACCGCCTTCGCCATCTTTTCGGTCGTCGCCCATTGGAACGATCTCTACTGGCCGCTGATCGTCATCAGCAAGCAGGACTACGCCACGCCGCCGCTGGGCCTGATGTATTTCCGCGCCGCCGAGGCCGGCGACGACTACGGCGCGCTGATGGCGGCGACCCTCATCATTACCCTTCCCCTCGTCATCGCCTTCCTGCTTGCGCAGAAGCGTTTCGTCGAGGGCATCACCATGACCGGTCTCAAAGGCTGACCGGTTTCAACCCAGGAGAACGAGCGATGAAACATATCACCCAGCTTCTCGCCGCAGCGGCCGTCTCGATGGCAATCGCGCTTCCCGCGCATGCCGAGACGACGCTGACGGTTCATTACCCGATGCCGGGCTTCTTCAAGGACGTGATGGACACGATCTCGAAGAAGTTCATGGAAGAAAATCCCGATATCAAGATCCAGTTCGCCAGCCCGTCGGCCACCTATGAAGAAGGCATCCAGACGATCCTTCGCCAGGTCGGTACCAGCGAAATGCCCGATATCACCTTCATCGGCCTCAACCGCCTGCGCATGCTCAATGAACGCGACGTCGCCGTCGACCTCGGCCCGCTCGTCCAGAAGGACGGCAACATGGCGGAGCAGGGCTTCTCCGACACGATCCTCAAGCTCGCCCAGGTCAAGGGCAAGCAGGTGGGCCTGGCTTTCGCGACCTCGAACCCGATCATGTATTACAACGCCGATCTCGTGAAGGCGGCCGGTGGCGACCCTGAAAACCCGCCGAAAACCTGGGATGAGGTCATCGCGCTCGGCGGCAAGATCAAGGCGCTCGGCGATGGTGTCGATGGCATCGATTTCCGCTGGCAGGGCGATGACTGGATGTTTTCGGCACTGCTCTTCGGCGCCGGCGGCAAGATGCTGAGCGATGACGAAAGCAAGGTCGCCTTCAACGGTCCGGAAGGCCAGAAGGCCGTCGAGGTCCTGCATCGCCTGGTTACCGAAGGCGGCATGCCTGTGTTCACCAAGGCCGCCGGCGAACAGGCTTTTGCAGCCGGCAAGGTCGGTTTCGAGTTCCAGACAACCGGCGCGCTGCGCAACACGATCAAGAATGTCGGCAACAAGTTCGATCTGCGCACGGCAAAGATCCCTTTGATCGATCCGGTGAACGGACATCTGCCGACCGGCGGCAACGCCGTCGTCATCCTGACGCATGACGCCGCCAAGCAGGATGCTGCCTGGAAGTTTGCCAAATTCGCTGCCGGCCCTTACGGCGCCTCCGTCGTCGTCCCCGGCACCGGCTATGTCCCGAACAACGAGCTCGCCGCGAAATCGGCCGATTATCTCGGCGACTTCTACAAGCAGAACCCGCTGTTCCATGCAGGCCTCAGCCAGATGCCGGTGATGACCCCGTGGTATGCCTTCCCCGGCTCGAACGGCGTCAAGGTCACGCAGACAATCGTCGACAACCTCTCGCGCATCGTCGACCAGTCGGCCGAACCGAAGGAAGCACTCGACGACGCAGCTGCTGACGTCGAAGACATGCTGCCGCGCAGCTGATCGCCTTCCTTACTGGGAATAGGGCAGGGCCGCCACGCCGCGCGTGTGGCGGCCTCCCCGTTTCCGAAGCTTCAGATGGCGCGCACCGTGCCGCCGCGGCGCAGCGTATAGGCGACGTCGAGATGGCGGGCGGGCGCGGCATTCTCCGCCATGTCGAGAAGCAGCGAGGCGGCCGTCGCGCCCATGCTGGCATCCGGCATTTCGATGGTCGTCAGCGGCGGGTCGATCAGCCGGCCGATGGCGATGCCGTCGAAGCCGGCGACTGAAACATCTCCAGGCACCGACAGCCCCTCGCGCTTCAGCGCACCGATGACGCCGAGCGCCAGGAGATCATTGGAGGCGATGATCGCCGTCGGCGCAAGGGCGCTCATCGCGACGCCAAGATCGAGCTGGTCATAACCGCTGACAAAGGGGATCTGCACCGCATCGAGGGGTGTCAGCCCGTTCTCGGCCATCGCGTCGAGATAACCACGGTAGCGAAGATGGGCGCGGTCGGAGGTGGCGAAATTGCCGGAGAGAAAGAGAATGCGGCGATGGCCCATGCCGATCAGGAAGCTTGCGATGTCGCGGCCCGCGCCGCGGTTGTCGGCGGTGACGGCCGCCGGAAACTGCGCCGTCGGCAGGTTGTTGAGCAGCACCGTCGGCGGGAGATTCGCAAGCAGCGCCTTGCTGGTCGATGGATCGCAGACAGTGAGGATCAGCCCGGTCGGCCGGTCATTCAAGAGTGCGGCGACGGCATCGGCCTCGCGCGCCGGATCGTAATTCGACTGGGCGATCAAGACGCCGTGGCCGGCCACCAGCATGCGATTCTGGATGCTTGACAGCGACGAGGCAAAGACCGGATTGGTGATGCTCGGGATCAGCACGCCGACCACCGGCCTGCGCCCCAGCCGGCCGGCGGAGTGATAACCGAGTTCCGCGGCCGCGCGGCGCACCTTGCGCACCATCAAATCGCTGGCGGGTCCGTTGCGGTTGAGAACACGGCTTGCGGTCGCCAACGAGCAGCCTGCCCGGAATGCGACCTGCTCCAATGTCGCCATCGAAAGCGCCTCCTGGTGACAGCATCGAGGCGCAATCCTTTAGGCGGGTTCGATGACAATGATCTGACACCCAGAGCATGATGCCGAAAAGTGTGAGCGGTTTTCGGACGACATCATGCTTAACTCTTTAATTGAGAACAGGATTCAGATTTAGGCCGACCGGGCCTAAAATCATCCTGTTCTAGGCAGAATTATCTGCTTCTTATTTATTCACACACATGGAAGTTGCTGGGGAATGCAACCTGTGGAATAGTCAAGTTGACGCCATCTACCCACTTCATTCTCATCACCTGGACAAGAATGTCTTACAAAAAAATGGAATGCTCCACGGCGTGGTGGTTTTTTGCGACGGCCTCGTTTGTCGCAAACTTCGTGTTGCCAGCCTATGCGGACACCCCGTCCGTGCCTTGGCCGCAAACGCAAAGCGACATCCAAGCCGAGTCCGACGTGCATTTTGGCACGCTCGCCAACGGTATGCGGTTTGCGATCATGCGCAATGTCACGCCGCCCGGACAGGCAGCTATCCGCTTTCGCATTGGCTCCGGTTCGCTCGACGAAAACGACAACCAGCAGGGCCTGGCGCATGTTCTCGAGCACATGGCCTTCAAGGGTTCGACACATGTCGCCGAAGGGGAGATGGTCCGTATCTTGCAGCGCAAGGGCTTGGCCTTTGGGCCGGACACCAACGCCCATACCTCTTATGACGAGACCGTCTATGCGCTCGATCTGCCCGAGGTCGATGCAGACACAATTTCGACGGGCCTGATGCTGATGCGCGACACGGCGAGCGAGCTGACCCTCGATGCCAGCGCCTTTGATCGCGAACGCGGCGTCATCCTGTCGGAGGAGCGGTTGCGCGACACGCCGCAGTATCGCGCGTCACTCGGAATCATGAATTCGCTGCTCGTCGGCCAGCGCGCGACCATGCGCGCCCCGATCGGTAAAGCCGACATCATCAGCAATGCGCCCGTGGACCTCGTCCGTGATTATTACCGGGCCAATTACCGACCCGATCGGGCAACGCTGATAGTGGTGGGCGATATCGACCCCGCCGCCATGGAAGTCGAAATCCGGCAGCGCTTCGGCGACTGGAAGGCCGTGGGTCCGGCGCCGACAAAAGCGGATCTTGGCGCGCTTGTGACGAAACGCGAAAGCGCCGAGGTCATCGTCGTTCCCGGCGGCATGACCAGCATACAGATCGCCTGGACGCGTCCCCATGACGCCGCGCCTGACACCTTCGCCAAGCGCCGCGCTGGGCTTATTGAGGATCTCGGTTTCCTGGTGCTCAAACGTCGGGTGAGCGCCATCGCCAGCAAGGCGGATGCCCCTTTCATCAGTGCGGATGTCGGCTCCCAGGATCTCCTCGATTCCGCCCATGTCGTCCTGATCGCGGCGAATTCGGAGCCGGACAAATGGCAGGCGGCGCTCGCGGCCATTGACCAGGAACAGCGCCGGATCCAGGAGTTCGGCGTTGCGCAGGCAGAGATCGATCGCGAAATCCGCGAATATCGCTCCGCCCTGCAAGCTGCTGCGGCCGGAGCCGCGACGCGGATGACCACCGACATTGCTTCCATGCTGGCTCGCAGCGTCGATGACGATCAAGTCTTCACCTCACCCGCCGAAGACCTCTCGATGTTCGAGACGATGACGAACGGCGTCACGGCGGATGAGGTCAATCAGGCCTTGCAGCTTGCTTTCTCCGGCAACGGTCCGCAGGTCGTGCTGCAGGCGGACCAACCACCTGAGGGCGGAGCCGACACGGTTCGGCAGGTCTATGACGCTTCAAAGGCCATTGCCGTCTCGGCACCATCCGGTACAACTGACGTTGCCTGGCCCTACACCCATTTCGGCGAACCGGGCGCTGTGGTCGAACGTCGTGCGGTTGAAGATCTCGGCGTGACCATGGTGCGCTTTTCCAACGGCGTACGGCTTACAGTCAAGCCAACCAAGCTGCGTGCCAACGAAGTGCTGGTGCGCGAAGATATCGGCCGCGGTCGGTTGGACCTGCCGCACGACCGCTCCGCCGCGATCTGGGCATCTCCGGCTGTCGTGCTGTCTGGCGTAAAGGCCATGGATTACCAGGATATACAGAAAGCGCTGACGGCCAACATTGTCGGCGTCGACTTCTCGGTCGGCGACAGTTCCTTCAGGTTCGACGGTCGTACACGGACTGAAGATCTTGCGACGCAGCTGCAGCTGATGAGCGCATACACCTCCGATCCCGCCTATCGCCCCGAGGCGTTCAAGCGTGTGCAGCAGGCCTATTTGAGCGGCCTCGATCAGTATGACGCGTCGCCCGGCGGCGTTTTCAGCCGCGACTTCGCAGGTCTCGTGCATTCCGGCGACCCGCGCTGGACCTTCCCCGACCGCGCGCAGTTGTCCGCCGCCAAGCCAGACGAATTCGAGACACTGTTCCGGCCTATGGTTTCCAATGGCCCGATCGACATCACCATCGTCGGCGACGCAACAGTGGACGACGCAATCCGCCTGACGGCTGAAACCTTTGGCGCATTGCCGCCGCGCCCGGAGGCGGTGTCGAGCAACGATCGCGACGACGTGCGTTTTCCGGCGACGACCGAGAAGCCCGTTTTGCAGACCCATAGCGGTAGGGCAGATAATGCCGCCGCCGCCGTAGGGGCTTCCATCGGCGATTTGCTCTCCGATCTGCCCCGGTCCTTCACCGCCAATATTGCCACCCAGATTATCCAAAACAGGCTGATCGACCAGTTTCGCATTGCAGAAGGCTCAAGCTATGCCGTGCAGGGCGACGTTGACCTGTCAAGGGAAATCCCGGGCTACGGCTACGCATATTTCTACGTCGAGACCGACCCGGCAAAGGTTGCGCGCTTCTATACACTTGTCGACGAGACCGCCAATGATCTGCGGTCGCATGACGTCTCCGAAGACGAGCTCGCGCGCGCCCGGGAACCCATCATCGAGACATTGAAGCATCAGCAGCAGAGCAACGAATATTGGATCGCATACCTGCACCACGCCCAAGAGGATTCTCGTCGTTTAGACCGGATACGCGATAGTCTCAGCGGCTACGGCAAGGTCACTGCCGGGGATATCCGCGCGTTTGCCACGGCCTATTTCAGCCCTGAAAAATTCTGGAAATTCGAGGTGCTGCCGGCGGCGGTACGATAGGTCGTGAGCTCCGCTCACGAACGGCGTTTGACCACGCGCATGTTCATTTCCGAGCGAAGAGCGAAGCGCTGGGTTTCGTAGAGGGAAATGGCCGAGGTATTCGCCGCATAGGCATGTAGATAGGCCGTGTCGCCGGTGGACGCGATTTCGCCGGCGACGAAACGGAAGAGCAGGGTGCCGAGGCCGCGCCCCTGGAAATCGGGATGGGTGCAAAGTCCGCTAAGCTCGGTAAAGCCAGTCTGCCGCATCCGCTGCCCGGCCATCGCCACCAGGCGGCCCTCGCTTCTGATCCCCCAGAAGCTGCCGAGGCTCTGGGCTCGCAGGGTGAACGGCCCGGGTTTGGTCAGTGTCGCCAGCGCCAGCATGTCGGCGGCATCGGTCTCCGTCAGGGGCTCGATGCGGGGATCTGAAATCCTCTCATGGGGCCGCTCGGCCACCATCTGGACCACCGATGCCTCTGTGACGATAGCCAGGCTCGGTGGAATGGCGATCGGCCCGGCTTCGACGAGGATCATGCTCTCCTCCGGCGCCGGCAGTTCCTCCAGGGCGTCGAGGCTTTCCGGCGTATCGTCGGCGGACGCCGCGAAGGGGACGATCGACGGCGGGTATCGCCGTGCCTTCTCATTGCCTTCTGCAAGATCTGCGTGTGCGGTTTCTAGTGCGCTCCAGATCGGCCGGTCGAGAATATGTTTCATCATCCTTCCTCCTTGACAGGGCTGCGGCGCGCAAGCGGCGCCACCGCAAGCCCGTCCTCGATGGCGGCCAGCTGTTCGAGGATCGGCCCGTCGAGATCGCCGCAGAGATCGGCAACGGCGGCGGCGATGCGCGGCCAGATCACCTTCTTCGAATGATCGACGAGCTCCTGTCCCTTGTCGGTCAGCGAGACCAGCCTGCGACGCTGATCGTCCGGCGCCGGCTGCATGTCGACGTAACCCAGTTCGAGAAGCTGGCCGGTGGTCCGCGTTGCGCCGGGCTGGGTGATGCCCACCGCCTGCGCAAGCTCTCCGATCGTCAGCGGTCCGGCCCGGTCGATCGCTGCAAGGAACGGATACTGGCCCGCCTGGATGCTGAGACCGGCCTCGTCGATGACCTGCTGCGTATCGGCCTGCAGCCTTTCTCCGATGCGCCGCAGCCGGCTGCCCATGCAGAGAAACCCCAGCGTCCGGACAACATCCTCGACCATGCCGACTCTCCATTTGCATTGGATGTTATATAACATGTTATGCATTAAATTGCAATTCTTCGAAGGTGGTCGGCAGATGAGACCAGGGGAAGGGTAGCACGAGCAAGTGCCTCTATCAGCCCCGCCATTTCCTGGTCATCAGAAACACCGCCAGCACGCAGCTGAGCAGGCCAAGCGACAATGGCAGACCCTGATGTCCGATCAGTTGCATCGCCAGTCCTGTCGCGGGCGAGCCGACGATGCCGCCGATGCCCCACACCAAGGCGAAGGCCGCGTTACCGGCGATCAGGGCCTGACCGGCGAAACGCTCGCCGAGCTGAATCAGCGACAGGGTGTAGATCCCGAACGAGACCCCGCCCCAGACGAAAAGCAGCGGCCAGATGAGCCACGTGGTGAAGACCGACGGCAGTAGCAGGCAGCCGGCCAGGCAAGCCAGGACGCAGAATAACATCATCCGCGTCGAGCCAAACCGTTCGGCGACCCGCCCGAGCAAAATCTGCAGCGCGGCATTGCCTGCGATGAAACAGGTGATGAGCGACGCGATGCGTCCCTCGGCGCTGCCGAGTGCGGAGCCATAGACCGCGAACAGGGAAAGCAGAATCTGCTCGAAGGCGGCGGCCGTGAAAACCGCAAACAGCAGCAGCGGCGCCAGTACGAAGAAGCCTCCGACCGAGGTTGCCTCGCCTTCGTTAGGCATCACGGGCAGGCGAGCGGCGACGGCAAGCACGATCAGGCCGCAGAGGACAAAGGCCGTAATGCCGATCATGAAGGGCGGCCATCCCACGGTGCCGGTGAGGCCGAGCGACAGTGGGCCGATGGCGAAGCCACCCGAAACGATCGATGAATAGAGGCCCATGATCCGGCCCCGGCGCGGCGCCGGCGTGATCGAAATCAACCAGGTTTCGCTGATCACGTAAAGCGGATTGGCGAAGAAGCCGAGCAGGAAGCGCAGCGGCATCCAGGCCCAGATGTCCTGCATCCAGGCAATCGTAATCAGGGTGAGGGCAGCCAGGATCGAACACAGGATCGCCAGCCGCGCCCCGCCCAGGCACTGCGACAGCGCCGGAATGAAGGGCGCGGATAGGATAAAACCCAACGGCGTCATTGCCGCCGACAGGCCGATCAGGCCCGATGTCGTTCCCTGCCGCTCCAGGATGAAGCTGAGCAGCGGATAGGTCAGCCCCTGTGCCACGGCGAATACCGTGACGGTAGCGATGATGCCCGCCATGGCGGCCCATGGGATCCGATCCGTGCGCGCTGATGTGATGCTTTCAGCAGTCATGCAGATGTCCTCGTCAGACCGTATGGTTTGAAGGGCCGAGAAAGCCTCAACGTCAAAGAGGATGAATTCTGCAGGAGGCCGGGAGTGCCGTACTTAAGCTTTCCCAAAAAGTTCTCAAAAACGTCCAAAGGGACTAAACAGGTCAGCATCGCATTTTGCTCCGACCGCAAGCCCCCACCACCGCAATTTCAGCCGGACATCATCAGGACTACAGGAAATGACCGCCTCACTTTCCTTTCTCGGCCTTCCCGATCGCCTCCCCGATGGGCGTTTGCCCCGCGTGGTGATCTTCGCAGCCGCTCACGGCAGCACCTATCCCGGCAAGGACAGTAGCGGCTACGCCCTGGCCGCTGATGCCATCCGCGTTGCGAGCCAGGAAGATGCCGGGCTCGTCGAACACTGGGATTTCGATCTCGGCGGCTCGCTGTTTGGTGGCAGGCCGGTCTCCTGCATCGACGCCGGCGACATCCCAACCACCCTGCATGACAATGCCGGCAACCGAGCCCGGATCGAAGCGAAGACGCGTAATGTCCTGTCAATGCCCGCCTTGCCGATCCTAGTCGGCGGCGATTGTTCCGTGACCATTCCCTTCCTCGCCGGCTTTGCGGATCACGGGCCGGTCTGGGTCCTGCAGATCGACGCCCATATCGACTGGCGCGACGAGGTGTATGGCGAGCGCCACGGCTATTCGAGCCCGATGCGTCGGGCGAGCGAGATGCCGCATGTCGTCGGCATGGTCCAGGTCGGCCTCCGCAGCGTCGGCAGCGCACGCCTCGCCGACATCGAAGCGGCGCGGGCCTACGGCAGCCGCTTCGTAACTGCCCGAGAGATTCATGCCGAGGGGGCCGAAGCCGCTCTCCGGCATATTCCGAAAGGAGCGCGGGTCGTCGTCACCTTGGACTGCGACAGCCTCGATCCCAGCATCATGCCGGGTGTGGCGGCGCGTACGCCCGGCGGCCTCACCTACACTGAGGTGATCGACCTGATCGCGGGCCTCGGCAGGCGGGCCAGAATCGCAGGATTCGACCTTGTCGAGCTCTATCCTTCTGCCGACATTGACGGCCTGTCGGCCCTGACCGCCGCGCGCCTCCTCGTCAATGCGGTCGGCGCCATCGTTCGGCAAGACTGAGACACTGCTTCCTCTGCGAGCGAGCAAGCAGTACATGGTGCGGTGCGTTTTCGCTTCT
>Ga0102593_1001235_pt1 | contig 26731 bp, 21 predicted proteins | sample AraplaCol_mMS_r2_2_FD_76862 | JGI IMG/M metagenome (GOLD analysis project Ga0102593, IMG submission 76862) | Arabidopsis root microbial communities from North Carolina, USA - plate scrape MF_Col_mMS_r2 (SPADES assembly) (version 2) | ecosystem: Host-associated > Plants > Roots > Endosphere...
CCTGGACGCCGGGCGCGCAGCCGGTCCTCAACGGCAAGGCCACGGTGAAGCGGCTCGACTTCGGTGTGGGCGGCGGCGACTGGGCCGACACGGCGCTGATTCCGAACGAAGTGGCGGTGAGCACGAAGGTGGTGTTCGCGCCGGCGAAATAAGCATCCCGCGCTGCGCTTTGCGTAACACGAACGGAGCCGCAAGGCTCCGTTCGCGCATGAAGGTGCGCATCGTCGTTTCACGTCCGCGCCACGCGGCGATTACGCGTGTCGTGCGTTGATGCGGCTCTCCAGCAGGAGCCATGCCGATGATCCGCAAACTCTCGACCGGCGAATATCGCCTGTATTCAGTCAAGAAAGACCCGCGCACCGGAAAGCGGCGCAACCTCGGCACCTTCCGCACGCGCGCCGCGGCGGAGAAGCACGAACGCGAGGTGCAGTACTTCAAGCGTCATTCGTGAGTGCATCGCAGGACGGGTTCTGCGTGAGAGTTCCAGCAAGCATCACGGCCGTAGCCCGGGTAAGCGCAGCGCACCCGGGTTGGGCGTGACAGTTCCCGGGTGCGCTTCGCTTACCCGGGCTACAAAAGCCGCACGGGGCGTTTAGCGGGAATCCGCACCCGCCGAAAGAAACCCCACCACCGCCGCCACATCGAACGGCCAATCCAGTTCCACCCCGCGCGTCTCGTCGCGCAGAACCGGCACCCGCACGCCATACCGCGCTTCCAGACCCTCGCTGCCGTCGATGAACACGCTCTCGAATTCAGGCGCGCGCGCCTGCGCCAGCACCTCCAGCGCGAGATCGCACAGATGGCAGTCGTCGCGCTGGAACAGCGTCAGCGGTGGTGCGACGGCGGGCACGTCCTGCATGGCAATGCGCCGGAGTATGGCGGGGTCGACCCCGCGGGCCGCGTAGAATAGCGGCAAATCCGGCGCACCCGTCGTGCGCACGGTGTCCCTTTCCGGAGCAGTGCGTGGCCGTCAGCAGTTTCGACCTTTTCAAGATCGGCATCGGGCCGAGTTCGTCCCACACCGTCGGGCCCATGCGCGCCGCCGCACGCTTCGTGCAGCGCTGGTTGCTGGAAGGCGGCAACGGCGATGGCAGCGACCTCGCCCGCACCGCGCGCGTGCGCGCCGAAGTGTTCGGCTCGCTCGCGCTCACCGGCCGCGGCCACGGCACCGACAAGGCCGTGCTGATGGGACTGGAAGGCCACCTTCCTAACGAGATCGACCCGGACCTGATCCCGGCCGCGCTCGAACGCATCCGAACGACCAGGCGCATCCGCCTGTTCGACCGCCACGAGATCGGCTTCGACGAGAAGCACGACCTCATCATGAACAAGCGCCAGAAGCTGCCGTTCCACACCAACGGCATGCGTTTCACCGCGTTCGATGCCGAAGGCAACGTGATCGCCACGCGCGATTACTACTCCGTCGGCGGCGGTTTCGTGGTCAACCAGGACGAAGCGGCCGAAGACCGCATCGTCGCCGACATGACCGACCTGCCCTACCCGTTCCACTCCGGCGACGAACTGCTCGCGCGCAGCCGCGACAGCGGGCTGAGCATCGCGCAGCTGATGTACGCCAACGAGCAGGTGTGGCGCACCCCGGCGGAAATCGATGCGGGCCTGGACGAAATCTGGAACGCGATGCAGGCCTGCGTCGCGCGCGGCATCCGCGAGAAGGGCACGCTGCCGGGCGGGTTGCATGTCTCGCGTCGCGCGCCCGCACTGCATGCCGAACTGGCCGCGCGTCCGGAAGCGGCGATGCGCGATCCGCTCACCACGCTGGACTGGGTGAACCTCTACGCGCTGGCGGTGAACGAGGAAAACGCAGCGGGCGGCCGCGTCGTCACCGCACCGACCAACGGCGCGGCGGGCATCATCCCGTCGGTGCTGCACTACTACGACCGATTCTGCCCCGGCGCGAACATCCAGGGCGTGCGCACGTTCCTGCTGACCGCGGCGGCGGTGGGCATCCTCTACAAGGAAAACGCCAGCATTTCCGGCGCCGAAGTCGGTTGCCAGGGCGAAGTCGGCGTCGCCTGTTCGATGGCGGCGGCGGGTTTGACGGCGGCGATCGGCGGCACGTCGAGCCAGATCGAGAACGCCGCGGAAATCGGCATGGAACACAACCTGGGACTGACCTGCGATCCGATCGGCGGCCTCGTGCAGATTCCCTGCATCGAACGCAACGCGATGGGCGCGGTGAAGGCCATCAACGCCAGCCGCATGGCGATGCGCGGCGACGGCAAGCACAAGGTCTCGCTCGACAAGGTCATCAAGACCATGCGCGACACCGGCCGCGACATGCAGGACAAGTACAAGGAAACCTCGCGCGGCGGGCTGGCGGTGAACGTCATCGAGTGCTGAAGCGGCTCTCTTGCGTTTCGATCGAACGGGCCGCGGATGCGGCCCGTTTTCTTTTGTGTGCGTGCCGCCGTCATCCCACCCCGCAGGATGGGTTTCGCCACGCGAAACCCATCGCCTCAGCGCTCAATGATGGGTTGCGCTTCGCGAAACCCATCCTGCGCGGGCTACGAAACTGATCCGCGAACCCACCCCACCCCACCCCGCCCATCCAACCGCCAGATCCGGCCCTAAAGTTTCTCCCGCCCCTGCCGATGCGTATTGAGACCATCGGTCTGCTTCTCTGGGGAGGGGAGCGGCATGCAGGGCAGTTACGACCTCAGGGCGATCGTCCTGTCGTTCCTTATCGCCTGGTTCGCGGCGTTCGTCGCGATCCAGCTGGCGGGGCGCGTTCGCAGCGCGACGACCCGCCGTACCGCGCTGTGGGCATGGGCCGGGGGCGCCGCGTTCGGGCTGGGCATCTGGTCGATGCACTTCACCGGGATGATGGCCTTCCGCCTGCCGCAGCCGATGATGTTCGACGTGCGCCTCACCGCGCTGTCCGTGCTGCCGGCGGTGCTCGCCTCGGTGCTCGCGCTGTACGTGGCGGGCACGCGCCGGCGCAACTTCGGACAGGTGCTGCTCGCCGCGGGGTTCATGGCGATGGGCATCTGCGGCATGCATTACATCGGCATGGCGGCGATTCCCTTCTCGCCGCCGGCGACGTATTCCCCGTTCTGGGTCGTCGCGTCCGTCGTCGTCGCCTTCACCGTGTCGCTGGTGGCGCTGCACCTGCTGGCGCGGTTCTCGTGGATCGGCAATGAACCGCGCTTCGGCGTGCAGCTCTCCGCGGCGGCGCTGATGGCCCTGGGCGTGTGCGGCACGCATTACACCGGCATGGCGGCGCTGGAGATCGCGCCCAACGCGTATTGCCTCACCGCGACCGGCGCCGTGCCGGGCGAACACCTCAGCCTCGTCATCGCCGCCATCGCGCTGCTGTACCTGGCGGCGATCACCATCGGTTCCCAGCGCGACCTGCACGTCAGCGAGCAGCGTTTCCGCGCGCTCGTGGACGGCGCTCCCGGTGCGATGGTCATCGTCGATGCCGACGGCCGCATCTCGCTGGCGAACGTGGAAGCCGAACGCCTGCTCGGCTATGCGCGCGGCGAACTGGTGGGGCGCCCGGTCGAAGTGCTGGTGCCCGATCGCCTCCTGCCGCGCTGTCCCGCCGAACGTTCCCGCTTCCTGCAGGTGCAGCGCAGGACGCACCTGGGCGGCGGCGAGAACGAACTGCACTGCCTGCGCCGCGACGGCGTGGAAGTGCCGGTCGAACTGGGCCTGAGCCCGATCACCGTGCAGGGCCGCAACCTCGTCGTGGCCTCGGTCATCGACCTCACCGAGCGCAAGCAGGCCGAAGACCGCATCGCCCGGCTCGCCTACTTCGACACGCTCACCGGCCTGCCCAACCGCAGCAAGTTCCAGCTGCGCCTGGAACAGGCCCTGGCGCAGCGCGATCCGGACGGCTTCGGCCTGATCTTCTGCGACCTGGACGGCTTCAAGGAAATCAACGATTCGCTCGGCCACAGCGCCGGCGACCGCGTGCTGGCGCAGATCGCGCACCGCCTGCGCGAAGGTGTGGGCGAGCGCGGCGAAGTGTTCCGCTTCGGCGGCGACGAATTCATCATCCTGCTGCCCAGCGGTTCGCCCACGCGCGATGCGGGCATCGCCGAGGAACTGATCCGCCGCGTAGCGGTGCCGCTGTGGATGGAAGGCGAGCAGCTAGGCGTCACGCTGAGCCTGGGCAGCGTGCGCCATCCCGAACACGGCCGCGACCACGACCAGCTGCTCAAGCGCGCCGACATCGCGATGTACCAGGCCAAGGGCGCGGGCAAGAACGTGCACCTGCGTTTCCTGCCCGACATGGAGGCGTCGGTGACGCGCCGCTTCGCGATGCTCAACGAACTGCGCAACGCGCAGGAACTGGGCCAGCTGGTGCTGCTGTACCAGCCAATTATCGAACTGCGCACCCGCCGCACCATCGGCGCCGAGGCGCTGGTGTACTGGGACCATCCGCGCCACGGGCGCATCACGCCGTCCACGTTCATCCCCGTCGCCGAGGAGCACGGGCTGATCGAACAGCTCGGCGAATGGGTGCTGGAGGAAGCGGTGCGCCAGTCGGCGACGTGGCGCGCGCGCGGCATGACGCCGATGAAGTTGGCGGTGAACGTGTCCAGCGCGCAGTTCCGCGACGCGAACCGGCTGCGCAACGCGGTCGATCGCGTCCTGCGCCGGCACGGTTATCCGGCCGACGGACTGGAACTGGAGATCACCGAACGCCAGATCATGACCGACCCGGCTTCCAGCATCGCGACCATGACCGCACTGTCCGACCTGGGCGTGGCGATGGCGCTGGACGACTTCGGCACGGGCTATTCCAGCCTCAGCCACCTGCGCGAATTCCCGCTGCGAAAGCTCAAGATCGATCGCGCCTTCACCGACCAGATCGACCGCGACAGCGCCGGGCTGGCGATCGTGCGGGCGGTAGTCGAACTGGGCCGCAACCTGGGCATGCAGGTCGTGGCCGAGGGCGTGGAGCGCGAGGCGCAGGTCGCCCCGCTGCTGGCCGCCGAGTGCGCCCAGGTGCAGGGCTTCCTGTTCGGCGCGCCGATGCCGGCGTCGGAATTCGAAAGGCGCCTGCTGCGGCCCTTGCCTGCCTGAGCGCGCCTGCCTGAGCGCGCCGCCTGAGGTTTTCTCACCTGGGCGAAACGGTCTGCATGCGTACTATCCGGCGGCTGAGTCCGTTGGAGGTTCCGCCATGTCTGCCCGCCTGAGTCGCCGGGACTTCCTCAAGTTCGGCGTGGTCGCCGGTATCGGCGTGTATGTCGCCGCGCCGGGCAGCAGCGCGCTGGCCGCGTTGTTCGAAAAGGAGCGCCTGCGGCCGCTGCCGTGGGACGCGCACACCGGGAAAATCCGCTACCGCACCGACGCCACCGCCAAGGTCACCGGCGAGAAGGTGTTCTCCTTCGACATACGTTCGCGCGACCTGCCCGGCTGGCCGGAGCAGCAATCGCACGCGATGCTGCTGCGCGTGACGAAGGCCGACCGCCTCTATGCCGGCTTCGACCTCTCGGTGCTGGGCGACGCATTGAAGCCCGACCGCATCGTCACCGCAGCCGACCTGCAACGCGATGGCGTCGCGTTCCCGGCGTTCTACGGCGAGGACATGCTGCTGCCGGAAGGCAAGACGCCGGCTTACCTCGGCCACGCGGTCGCACTGCTGGTCTTCCACGATTTCGCCCGCTTCCGCGCGGCGAAGAACGCGCTGAAGTTCCGCGACGACGTCATCCGCTGGGGCGCGGAAACCGGGCCGCTGGAACGCCCGCCGTGGGCCGCGTTCCGGTACGTTCGCGTGGGCGGCGCGACGCCGTTCGACGACGATGCGTATTCGTCGTTGAAGGACACGCCGCTGTTCCCGTCCGGCTTCGACCGCAAGCGTCCGCTGTGGCCGCAGGCGAATGCACACGGCGCGCTGGATGCGCAGGGCGCGGCGTTCGCGGCGAACATCGCCGCCGAACTCGACGCGCCGGCCGACGGCACGCTGGTGATGGAGCGCGAGTACTTCTCGCCCTCCATCGACACCGCCGCGCTGGAACCCGACAACGGCAACGCGTGGTTCGAAACCGCGACGCAGACGCTGCATCTGGTCAGCGCCACGCAGTCGCCACAGGAAATCGCGGAGATCGCCCCGCTGATGCTCGCCGCCAGCAAGCTGGGCGTGCGCAATCTGGTGCTGCATCCCTGCTACACCGTCGGGTACGGTTCGAAGGACCACAACCCGTTCCCGTTCTACGCGCTGATGGCCGGCCTGTACGGCGACGGCAAGCCGGTGCGCCTTGCGAACGATCGCTACGAGCAGTTCCAGTCCAGCCTCAAGCGCCACAGCTTCCGCATGAAGTACCGCATGTCGGTGGATCGCAAGACCGGCAAGTTGCAGGCGTTCGCGGCCGACATGGTCGGCGACGGCGGCGGTCGCATGAACTTCTCTCCGTCGGTGTGCCTGGTCGCGGCGACGGCGGCGCAGTCGATCTACTACTTCCCGCGCAGCGACCTCGCCAGCACCGTGATTTCGTCGCGTGCGCTCGACGCCGGTTCGGCGCGCGGCTACGGCACGCTGCAGAGCATGGGCGCCACCGAGATCATGATCGACGAGATCGCGGGCGAACTCGGCCTGGACCCCATCGAACTGCGCCAGCGCAACGTCTTCACATCCGGCATGAAGAACACGCAGGGCGCGATTCCCGGCGGCGCGCAGCGCGCGGACGAAGTGCTGGCGCGTTGCCGTGCGCATCCGTTGTGGACGCAGCGCGGGCAGCGCAAGAAGGATTACGAGGCCGCCAATCCCGGCAAGCGTTACGGCGTCGGTTTCGGCTGCGTGCAGAAGGATTTCGGCACCGGCGCGGAAGCCGCGTTCGCGGAAGTCGCATTGTCGAAGGACGGCCGCGTGCGCCTGCGCCATATCGGCGTGGAAATGGGCACCGGCATGGCGACCAGCCAGGCGGCCGTGTGCATCCAGTGGATCGGCCGTCCCGCCGACGAGGTGCTGACTGGCGAGAGCCAATGGAGCGAACTGCCGATGTTCGCCAACGCCGATCCGTGGCTGATGTCGCAGGCCGAGCAGGATCGCAACGTCGGCAATCCGCGCTGGACGCCGAACCTCACCAGCCCCAGCAGCGCGAGCAACTCCGCGTATTTCTTCAGCCATGCCACGCGCGAGGCCTCGCGATTGCTGTTCACGCAGGGCCTGTGGCCGGCGGCGATCGCGATCTGGGGACAGGGCTTCGGCGGCGGCCAGCTCGCACCGCTGTCGGTGCGTCGCGAGGAAGCGCGCTGGGTCGACGGCAAGCTCACCGCGCACAGCCTGGCGCCGCTGCCGTTGCAGGCGTTGATCGACAAGGCCTACGAACTGGGCCTGGCGACGGGCGTCATCGTGCACACGTTCAATCGCTGGCAATGGGCCGAAGCCGACTTCCCGCTGGACGGCGACGATGCGCGCCTGCCGCTGGACGGCATCGCGCTGCGATGGGGCGACGGCAGCGGCAACGGCCGCGGCACGGCGACCGCGAACGGCTACCGCATGATCGAACGCACGCGCGCGCACTACCCGCCCGCGCAGCGCAACAACGCCGGCGTCGTGTACTACAGCGCGATCGGCACCATCGCCGAGGTCGCCGTCGATACCGCGACGGGACAGGTCGATCTGCTCAACCATCATTCCGTGCTGGAATGCGGCAAGCCGATCGTGCCCGAACTCGTCTCCGGCCAGTTGCAGGGCGGGCTGGCGATGGGCATCGGCCATGTGCTGCACGAAGGCCTGCCGCTGTACGAGGACGGTCCCGGCAACGGCACCTGGAATTTCAACCGCTACACGCTGCCGCGCGCGAAGGACGTGGCGGTGTGGAAGCAGACCGGCGACGTGCTGCCGCCGGTGTCCGACACCGATCCGCCCAAGGGCATGGCCGAGGTGGTGATGATCGCGGTCGTTCCCGCCATCGCCAACGCGGTCGCGCATGCGACCGGGCATCGCTTCCGCGAATTGCCGATCACGCGCGATGTCGTCATGGACGCGCTGCGCGCCGCGCCCGCAATGAAGAAGGAGCAGCCGGCATGAGCACGGTTCCGAGCAGGAAGCGTCCGCTGACGCTGCAGATCAACGGCCGCTCCTACGGGCCGGTCGACGTGCCCGAAGACATGATGCTGGTCGACGTGCTGCACGAATACCTCGGCCTCACCGGCACGCGCTTCGGTTGCGGACAGGGCGAATGCCGCGCATGCACGGTCATCGTCGACGACGCCAACGGCCCGCGCGAAGTGCGCAGCTGCATCACCGGCGCGCACTACTTCGAAGGCAGGCGCATCCGCACCGTCGAAGGCCATGCGCGTCGCGACGAGAGCGGCAAGATCGTCGAACTGTCGAACGTGCAGCAGGCGTTCCTGGACCATTTCAGTTTCCAGTGCGGCTACTGCACGCCGGGCTTCGTCAACGCGACGACGGTGCTGATCGAGAAGCTGGCGAAGGCGCCGATCGCGCAGGCCGACGTCGAATCGACCGTGCTCGAAGCCCTGAATCCACATCTGTGCCGCTGCACCGGATACGTGCGCTATTACCAGGCCGCGAAGGACCTGGTGATGGCGACGCCCGGCCTGGTGAAGGACGGCCCGGCGAAGAAGGAGCAGGCGTCATGACACGCGTGGGCATCAAACGCATCCTCGCCTGGGCGCTGGTCATCCTGGTGGTGATCGTGCTGGCGAACCTGATCTTCGGCTGGCTCGGGCGTCGCGGCCCGGTGCAGCACGTCAGCGCGACCGCCGAACAGCTCCAGCACGGCCGCTACCTCACCGATGTCGCCGACTGCGCCGCGTGCCACACCAATCCGGGCGGCGCGCCGTTCGCGGGCGGCTACCCGCTGGCGACGCCGTTCGGCACGATCCACGGCACGAACATCACGCCCGACCCGGACCACGGCATCGGCCGCTACACATCGGACGAGTTCTTCCACGCGCTTACCCGCGGCGAAGCGCGCGACGGCCACCAGCTGTATCCGGCGATGCCGTACGCGTCGTACCGCACGATGACGCGCGCGGACAGCGACGCCATCTACGCCTACCTGATGAACCTGCCGGCGGTGCGGCAGCCCAATGCGAAGAACGACGTGCATTTTCCGGCGAACATCCGCACCGCGCTGCACGGCTGGAACATGCTGTTCGCGGCGCGCGAGATTCCGGCTGCATCGGCGGGCACCTCGGCGCAGTGGAAGCGCGGGCAGTACCTCGTCGACATCCTGGGGCATTGTGGCGAATGCCACACGCCGCGCGGCGCGCTGGGGCAGATGAAGCTGGATCGCACGATGTCGGGCAACAACGACCTCGGCCGCTACGCCGCGCCCGACATCACGCCCGCCGGCCTCGCCGCACGCGGCTGGGATGCGGCGATGCTGCGCGAATACCTGTCCACGGGCCAGAGCAAACGCGCGGTCGCGTCCGATGAAATGCTCACCGTGGTGGGTCTTTCGACCAGTCGGCTGAGCGATGAAGACCTGACCGCGATGACGACCTACCTGCTCGGCGACAAGGCGCCCGCACCGAAAGCCGTCGCGCTGGATGCGCGCATCGGCGAAGGCCCGGCGCAGCGCAGTTACTTCAACTTCTGCGCCGGATGCCACGGAAACGACGGCCAGGGCGTGCCGAATGTCGCGGTCAGCCTGCGCGAGAACAGCAGCGTTCGCGATGCCGATCCGCACAACCTGATCGTCGCGATCCTCGACGGCCTGCCCGTCCACGACTTCCCCGGCATCGCGCGCATGCAGGACATGCCGGGCTTCGCGGACGATCTGGACGACGCGCAGGTGGCGGCGCTTTCGACGTGGCTGCGGCAGCGGTTCGGCGGACAGTCCGCGGCCGTGGCGGAAGAGGCCGTACGGGACCTGCGCAACTCGCGCGCGAAGCACTAGCGCCCCTGTCACTCGGGGACGCTCGTGGCTTGTCACGCCTGACCCGGGTGCGCTGCGCTTACCCGGGCTGCGGCGTTGCGGGATCACGCACGCGCGATCCGTGCGGCACCGCAACATGTCTTATCGGCACGGCGGCCCTGTCCCGCCACGTTTAACGATTGTCCGAAAGACATTCATTAAACCCGCGTGACGTGGGCCCATTTTGGGCGCGATGAATGCCAACGTTCGTCGGCGCCAAGTGCCATTGACCCAAAACTGCGTACTCGATCACGGATCGCCCCCAGGCCCGCTGACAACGTTGTCAGCCATCGATCGGGCCATTCAACGCGGCATGACGCCGCCAGCCCGGCCGCCTTCCTGCCGGAGGTGAGCGTGTCTCGGATTCATGTCGGAACGGTCGCGTCGGAACGGTCACGCCAGAACGGTCGCGCCAGGAGTTCGCGCGGAACGGCCTCACCGCTGCCGCGCGCCTTGCGCGCGACGCCTGCCATCGCGGGCGTCCTCCAGCGGAACGAATGAACACGTAAAGGAGCCGGGCCCGGTCGGGTCCGGCATAGGTGGCGGTCAATCTCGTATGGGAGGGAAGCTCGTGAGAGATGCAACCAGGAATGCCGCAAGACCCGTCGTGTTCGCGCTTTCGACCTTGCTCGCGCTGGCGGCGATGCCCGCGGTGCACGCACAGACGGTGTCGTGCGCCGCGATACCGGCGTGGACCGCGTCCACCATCTACAACCCCGGCGACAAGCTGGTGTACCAGAACCGCCTGTACCAGGCGAACATCCAGATCTGGAACGCGCCGCCCACGCACTGCCCCAGCTGCGGCTGGTACACGGACCTGGGCGCATGCGGCACCGGCGGCACGAACCAGCCGCCGAGCGTGACCCTCACCTCGCCCGCCAATGGCGCCAGCTACAACGCGGGCAGCAACATCGCCGTTACCGCCACGGCGAGCGACAGCGACGGCACCGTCGCGAGCGTCGAGTTCTTCCGCGGCACCGTGTCGCTGGGCGTGGACACCAGCTCGCCGTACGCGGTGACCTGGAGCAACGCGACGGCCGGCACGCACAGCTTCACCGCGAAGGCCACCGACAACCAGGGCGCGACGAAGACGACGGCTGCATCGACGATCACCGTCACCACCGTCAACCCGCCCAACGACACCACGCCGCCGAGCGTGCCGACGGGTCTTTCGGCGACGGCGCTTTCGTCCAGCTCGATCGCATTGAGCTGGAACGCCTCCACCGACAACGCCGGTGGTGCGGGCGTCGCTGGATACGACGTGTATCGCGGCGGCACGCTGATCGCCTCCCCGACCACGACCAGTTACACCAACACAGGCCTCGCGGCGAGTACGACCTACAGCTACACCGTGCGTGCACGCGACGCCGCCAATCCGTCCAATGCGTCCGCGCAGAGCGGCGCGGTGAGCGCGAAGACGCTCGACGGCGGCGGTGGCGGCAACAAGCGCGTGATCGGCTACTTCGCGCAGTGGGGCATCTACGCCCGCAACTATCGCGTGAAGAACATCGACACCAGCGGTTCGGCGTCGAAGATCACGCACATCAACTACGCCTTCGGCAACGTGCGCAACAATCGGTGCCAGGTCGGCGTGACGATCCCGACCAACGAAAGCACCGGTGAAGGCGGCGATGCATTCGCCGATTACACCAAGGCCTTCCAGGCCGGCGAAAGCGTGAGCGGCGCGGCCGACACCTGGGACCAGCCGCTGCGCGGCAACTGGAACCAGCTCAAGCAGCTCAAGGCGAAGTATCCGAACCTGAAGGTGCTGATCTCGCTCGGGGGCTGGACCTGGTCGCGTGGCTTCGCCAGCGCGGCGCGTCCGGAGAACCGCGTGGCGTTCGTGTCCTCGTGCGTCGACGCCTACATCCGCGGCAACCTGCCCGTCACCGACGGCGCGGGCGGTGCGGGTGCGGCGGCCGGCGTGTTCGACGGCATCGACCTGGATTGGGAATACCCGTCCGCCTGCGGCCTGACCTGCGGTACACCGGAGGAAAGCGCCAACTTCACCGCGCTGCTCGCCGAGTTCCGCCGCCAGCTCAACGCGGTGCGTCCGGGCCTGCTGCTGACCATCGCCGCCGGCGCGGGCGTGGACAAGGTGCGCGTCACCGATCCGGCCACGTACAGCCAGTACCTGGATTACATCAACGTGATGACGTACGACTTCCACGGCACGTGGGATGCGCGCACGAACCATCACTCGGCGCTGTTCGATTCGCCGAACGATCCGTCCACGGGCGACCAGAAGCTCTACAACAGCAACGACGCGATGGAAGCCTTCCTCACGCGTGGCGTGCCGGCGTCGAAGTTGAACCTCGGCATCGGCTTCTACGGCCGCGGCTGGACGGGCGTGGCGAACGTCAACAACGGTCTGTACCAGGCCGGTTCCGCGGCGCCCGGCACGTATGAGGCGGGCAACGAGGACTACAAGGTCCTGAAGGATCGTCCCGGCACCGTCTACACCGATGCCAATGCGCGCGCGACGTGGAAGTACGACGGCAACACGTTCTGGAGCTACGACACCCCGGCGATGGTCACCGAGAAGATGGGCTACGTGAAGGCCCAGAACCTCGGCGGCGCGTTCTTCTGGGAGTTCAGCGGCGACGACGCGGCCGGCACGCTGGTCAACACGATCAACAACGGGCTGAAGTGATGCGCTGAGTCCGACCTGCGACCTCTCCAGACCCGGCAACGGGTTTGCCCTCGGCGCCGATCCCCGTGGTCGGCGCCTTTTTTATGCATCGATGCGTGTGTCCTCGTGCAGGTTCAGCGCATCGCGTCGAGCATGTAGCCTTCGCCGTGGATCGCATCCAGCGGCAGATTCACGCCGCAACCATCGGCGACCTTGCGTCGCAGGCGATAGACGAGCGAATCCAGCCGGTGCGAATCGAAGTCGACGTCGTCGAGCACATCGGCGAGCGCATCGCGCGTCACCAGCTGGCCGGGCGTGCGAAGCAGGCGTTCGATCACCAGCCGCTCGGTGCGCGTGAGCGGAACGAGGCTTCCATCGGGACATGACAGCGACCAGCCGTCGGCATCCAGTCGCCAACGCGCGTGCGAATCCATGTCGGTCGATACGGGTCGATCCATGCGCCGCTCCCTGACGGGGAATCCTTGACGTGAACCTGCGGTCGATCCTAATCAGCGCGATGCGCGCGCACATAGGCCAAACGTTGGTGATGCGCGATCACCCTACTGAACGGGCGCGCGAGACGGCACACGGCGCCTCATGGCCGTCGCGCGTGTTGCGGTATGGTCGGCGCTCGCCCCCCACGGTGCCTGTTCATGCGCTCATCCCTGCTCGCGTGCGCGTTGTCGCTGCTGCTTGCGCGACACCTCGCCCTCGCCGCCGACGCGCCTTCGTACGGAATGGAACTGGAGGGCTTCGACTATCCCTTTCCGGTGAAGCAATACGCCTTCACTTCGCAGGGCGAAGCGTTGCGCATGGCGTACCTCGACGTCGCACCGGCCACCCCCAACGGACGCACCGTCGTGCTGCTGCACGGCAAGAACTTCTGCGCGGCGACGTGGGAATCGACGATCCGCGCGCTCAGTGGCGCCGGCTATCGCGTGATCGCGCCCGACCAGATCGGCTTCTGCAAATCGACCAAACCGGCGCATTACCAGTACAGCTTCCAGCAGCTGGCTTCGAACACGAACGCGTTGCTCGAATCGCTGGGCATCGAGCGCGCGGACGTCGTCGGCCATTCGATGGGCGGCATGCTGGCCGCGCGCTATGCGCTGATGTATCCGCAGCGCACCGGGCGGTTGATGCTCGTGAACCCGATCGGACTGGAAGACTGGAAGGCACTGGGCGTGCCGTGGGCGAGCGTGGACGCGAACTTCGCGGGCGAGCTGAAGACCAGCTTCGACTCGATCCGGCGTTACCAGCAGCAGGTGTATTACAGCGGCCAGTGGAAGCCGGAGTACGACCGCTGGGTCGGCATGCTGGCCGGCCTGTATGCGGGACCCGGGAAGCAGCGCGTCGCGTGGAACCAGGCCCTGACGACCGACATGGTGTTCACGCAACCGGTCGTGCATGAATTTCCGCAATTGACCGTGCCGACCACGCTGTTCATCGGCCAGCGCGACCGCACGGCGATCGGCCGCGATCGCGCATCGCCCGAGCTGCGCGAGCGCCTCGGCGATTACCCGACGCTGGGCAGGCGCGCGGCGAAGGCGATTCCGGGAGCGATGCTGGTGGAGTTCGACGACCTCGGCCATTCCCCGCAGGTCGAGGCGCCGGAACGATTCGAGAAGGCGTTGCTGGAGGCGCTCGCGACGAAGCGGTGAAGTGCACCGCAGGATGGGTTTCGCGTCGCGAAACCCGTCCTACGTATCGCCGAACGGCGCAGCGCCGGACATGCTCAGCGCAGGACCCGCAAAACGTCATCCAGCAAACCCGCCGCCGTCACTTCCGCGCCCGCACCCGGCCCCTGGATCACCAGCGGCTGGTTCGAATAGCGATCCGACCAGATCGCCACGCGGTTGTCGGTGCCGGCGCCACCGGCGAGCGGATGATCCGCAGGCAGCGACTCCAGGCCCACGCTCGCGCGCCCATCCTGCAATCGCGCGATGAAGCGCAGACGTTCACCGCGCTTGTACGCCTTGGCGAAACGCTCGCGCAACGGCGCATCCAGTGCAGGCAGTGCGGCGTCGAGCGCATCCTTCGACAGGATCGCCAGTTCCGGCGGAACCAGCGACGCGACATCGACGTCGCCCGCCTCCAGCTCCACGCCCGCGGTGCGCGCGAGGATCAGCAGCTTACGGCGCACGTCCTCACCGGAAAGATCGTCGCGCGGGTCCGGTTCGGTGTAACCGGCATCGCGCGCCTGCCGCACCAGCGCGGAGAACGGACGCATGCCGTCGTACTGGTTGAACAGCCACGCCAGCGAACCCGACAACACGCCTGCGATGGCATGGATGCGGTCGCCACCGTCCTGCAGTTCGCGCAACGAACGCAGCAGCGGAAGCCCGGCACCGACGGTCGCGCTGTCGCCGTAACGCGCGTTGCCGGCGAGCGCCGCGCGACGAATCGCGCGCCATCGCGACAGCGACGTGCCCTGCCCGATCTTGCAGGCGGTGGCGACGTGAATGCCCTGCGCGAGCCAATGCGCATGACGCTCCGCGACGGCTTCGCTCGCGGTCGCGTCGATCACCACGCGCGCACCGTCGCCGCGCAGCGCGAGTTCGACGGTATCGAGCGAGCTGCCCTGCGGCGTCAGCGCAAGGCGACGCAGCGCATCGCCCGCGACCAGCCCATCGCGATCACCCGCGCAGACGCGCGAGTTCGCCACATGCACCAGGCTCAGGCGCTCGCCCAGCGGCGAACCGCGCCACGACGCCAGCCGCGCCAGCACCGCGCTGCCGACCGTGCCCGTGCCGAGCAACGCCACGCGTGCCGGCGACGGCTGCGCAGCCGAAGCGCGTGCGACTTCGACCGCCGCCACGCTCATCGTTTGACGCGCACTGAGCATGCCGCCGCGGCCTGCTCCGCGCGTTCCAGCGCGGCCGCGATATCGGCCACCAGATCGTCGACATGCTCGATGCCCACCGACAGCCGCAGCAGGCCTTCGCCGATGCCCGCCGCTTCGCGCGCTTCGGCCGACATCGCCGCGTGCGTCATCGTCGCCGGATGCGCGACCAGGCTTTCCACGCCGCCCAGCGATTCGGCCAGCGTGAAGCACTGCAAGCCGTCGAGGAACGCGCGCACCGCATCGACGCCGCCGTCGAGTTCCACGCTCAGCATCGCGCCGAAACCGCTCTGCTGTCGCGCGGCGATCGCGTGGCCCGGGTGCGATTCCAGGCCCGGGTAGTGCACGGCGCGCACGGCCGGGTGCGCATCGAGCAGGGACACCAGCGCCTGCGTGTTCTCCTGGTGCGCGCGCAGACGCGCGTCCAGCGTGCGCAGGCCGCGCAGCGTGAGGAAGGCGTCGAACGGCGAGCCCGTCAGGCCCAGCGCGTTGGCCCACCACACCAGCTGCTGGTGCTGTTCGGCATCGCGCGCGACCACGGCGCCGCCGACGACGTCGCTGTGCCCGTTGATGTACTTCGTCGTGGAATGCAGCACGAAATCCGCGCCGAATTCGATCGGCTGCTGCAGCGCCGGCGACAGGAAGGTGTTGTCGACCACGGTCAGCGCGCCCTTCGCCTTGGCCGCTTCGATGACAAAACGCAGGTCGGTGATGCGCAGCAGCGGGTTCGACGGCGTTTCGATCCATACCACCGTGGGGTCGCACGCCAGCGCATCGGTCAGCGCGCGCGGGTCGGTGAGGTCGGCGGTGACCAGCTCGAACGCGCCCTTCTTCGCCAGCGCATTGAACAGGCGCCAGCTGCCGCCGTAACCGTCGTGCGGAACGACGAGGCGATCGCCCGGCTTGAGCAACGCGTGCAGCAGCAGCGTGATCGCGCCCATGCCCGTGGCGGTGACGACGCCACCAGCGCCGCCCTCGAGTTCGGCCAGCGCCTCGCCCAGCAGGTCGCGCGTCGGGTTGCCGCTGCGCGTGTAGTCGTACTGACGCTTGTCGTTGAAGCCGGCGAAGCTGAAGTTCGACGACAGCACGATCGGCGGCGTCACCGCGCCGAAGGCGGTGTCGCGATCGATGCCGGCGCGGACGGCGGCGGTACAGCGGTTGCGCGTGCTCATGCGGCCACCTCCAGGACGTCGTCGAGCGCTTCGCCAAGCAGGTCGGCGATCGTGCGCTCCTCCTTCAGGAAGGCATCGTGTCCGTACAGCGAACGCACCACGCGCAGGCGCGTTTCACCACGCAGGCGCTCGACGAGGTCGTAGGCGTCGGAGACCGGCACGAGGCGGTCCTCGGCGACGGCGACGACGGTGACCGGCAGGCGGATCGCGGTCGGATCCACGTCCTGCAGGTCGATGGATTCGGACAGTCGCAGGTAGGCCGTGGGCGAAGTGCGCTGCACGTAGCTCGCGCCGCAATGGTCGAGGTAGTCCTCGGCGCCCACGCGCACGCGGCCTTCGCTGACCTGTGCCGGTTCGAAGCGCGCGGCGAATTCCTCCGGCGTGCGGTAGCTCAGGATCGCCAGCTGGCGCGCGAGCGCGAGGCCATGCGTTTCATCGCACTGCAATGCACCCAGCGCGACCGCACGACGCTGCAATGCACGCCACGCACTCGCATACGGATGCGCGCGATGCACGCCGCTGATCGCCACCAGCTGTTCCAGGCGCGCTCCGTGGCGCGCGGCGAACTGCAGGCCGACCATCGCGCCGTAGGAACAACCGACGAAGGCCTGCAGGCGCGCGATGTGCAGCACGTCGAGCAGCGCGGCGATGGCATCGGCCTGGTCGGCCGGATCCAGCGGCGCGTCGAGCGTGCCGTCGGCGCCGATCCAGTCGAACGCGATCAGGCAGCGTTCGCGCGGATCCAGCGCCTTGCCCACGCCGATCTGCTGTTCCCACCAGCCGCTCCCGGGAAACGCGGCGTTCGCGGCGAGATGGCGATGCGCGGAGATGCCGCCGGCAACGAACACCGCCGGCAGCGTGCGGTCGCCCAGGATTTCGTAACGCAGCGCAATCGTGCGGCGCCCGGCGTGGCGAAGATCGAGTTCGATCGCGCATTCGCCGCGAGTGGCCTGCACGGCATGCGCGAAGACGGCGGCGTGGACGACGGGATCGAACGCATCGACACGCTCGGCGAGCGCGGCGTCGGAGGTCTGGACTGCGGGGGCGAAGCTCATGGCGGCATCCTTGAAGACGTAAGGGCCACCGAGCCTGCGAGTCGCGATGCGCACTCCGCTTCGGAGCGCACGTCACAACCATCTTCCGACCGGCGCCTGACGCGCCTCGTCGCAGGAATTGGCACCTTCGCCCGCGCTTGCGCACTGGGTTGGGTTGCCCCGGCTTCAAAGGGCCTGTCCCTCTGCCGGTCTCGATGGATGGCCGCAGTCTGCCCCCCGATCCGGGCGGTGTCAATCGCTTCATCCGCATATAGCGATTTATTATGTCGGTCACGTCTTCGGCTCCCCGCGCCAAGGCGGCCCGAATACACTTCGGACCCATGACCTTCCGCCTTTCCGCCCCCGCCGCCATCGCCTTCGCGCTGGCGGCCCTGGCCTCCGCCTGCTCCACCACCCGCCCCGTCGCGCCCGCCAACCCGGTCGCGCCTTCCGCCACGCCCGAACTCCGGACGGTGCTGGAAAGCTACGTCTCGGCCGAAAGCCCGCAGGACGAACTGGACTCGCTCGCCACCTGGACCACCGAGGACGGCGCGACGTGGCTGATCGCCACCGCGAAGTCGACGCATCGTCTGGTCGTGTTCGACGCCGACACCGGCAAGCGCCTGCGCGACGTTGGCGGCGAAGGCACGGCAGCGGGCGAATTCAACCGTCCCAATGGCATCGCGGTGTACGGCGACTACGTGTTCGTCGTCGAACGCGACAACCATCGCGTGCAGGTGCTGTCGCTGCCGGACTTCGCGCCGGTCGGCATGTTCGGCATGAAGGAATTGCGCAGCCCCTACGGGTTATGGCTCACGGAAACCGAACCGGGCGAGCTGGAGGTGTATGTCACCGACAGCTTCATGTACGGCAAGAAGTTCGACGAGGTGCCGCCGCTGGCGGAACTCGACCAGCGCGTTCGCCGTTATCGCGTGCAGTTCGACCAGGCAGGTCGCCTTCGTCCGTCCTACGCGGGTTCCTTCGGCGACACCTCGCCCGACGCCGCGCTGCGCATGGTCGAATCGATCGCGGGCGATCCGGGCAACGACCGGTTGCTGGTCGCCGACGAGGACCGCCGCCACGAATCCACGCTGCGCGAGTACAGCTTCAGCGGCAAGTACACCGGCCGCAGCCTGCCGCAGGACAGCTTCGGCGCCGAAGCCGAAGGCGTCGCGCTGTGGAGCTGCAGCGACGGCAGCGGTTACTGGATCGCGGTCGACCAGCTCGCGCCGCTGACGATCTTCCACCTGTTCGATCGCGCCACTCTGCAGCCGCGCGGCAGCTTCGAGGGCGAGACCACCGCGCACACCGACGGCGTCGCGCTGCACGCGGCGAGCACGCGCGTGTTCCCGAACGGCGCGTTGTTCGCGGTGCACGACGACAAGTCGGTGACGGCCTTCGACCTGGCCGAAGTCGCGCGCGTGTTGCAGCTCTCGTCCGACTGCGTGAAGTAAGACCATGAAGCGCGCGTGCCGCCACTTCGTCTGGATCATCGGCGGCGCCGCGCTGCTGACGGCGTTCGGCGCGGGCGCGGCGAAGATCTACCGCTGGACCGATCGCGGCGGCATCACGCACTACGGCGACCACGTACCGGATGCGGCGCCTTCGCAGTACAACGCCGATTCGCTGAAGGTGATCCCGGTGGAAGGCGAGCCCACCGCGATCGCGCGCCTTCGCATCGAGAACGACGGCGACCGTTTCCTCGCCTTCGCCGACAACCGGCTGTCCGGCCCCGTGCAGGTGCAGCTGGATTTCAGCCGCAGCGACAACGTGATCGGCAATCCGGTGCTGCCGGCGCGCGCGACGGTCGGTGCGCGCGGGAGTGCGCTGGTGGCGGTGCTCAGTTCCGCCGATCCGGATCGCGGCTTCGATTTCGAATTGCAGATGGACAGCCTGCCGGGCGATCCGTCCGCACGCCCGCGCGACGTGGAATACCTGCTGCCGTTGCAGCAGGCGCAGTTCCGCATCGACCAGGGATACGGCGGGCATTTCAGCCACCAGGACGAACAGAACCGTTACGCGGTGGATTTCGCCGCCGACATCGGCACGCCGGTGCTGGCCGCGCGCGACGGCGTGGTGATGCAGGTCGAGTCGGATTTCGACAAGGCCGGATTGAACCTGGAGCGTTACGGCGGCCGCGCGAACTTCGTTCGCATCCTGCACGAAGACGGCACGATGACGCTGTACGCGCACCTGAAATCCGAAGGCGCGCTGGTGCGCGTGGGGCAACGCGTTCGCGCTGGGCAGCAGATCGGGTTGTCGGGCAATACCGGTTTCACCACCGGCCCGCATCTGCATTTCGCGGTGCAGGTCAATCGCGGGATGAAGCTGGAGTCGATTCCGTTCCGGATGACGGGGCCGCAGGGGCCGTTGCGGATTGCGGGGAACTAGGCAGACATCACCGCCTTTGTAGCCCGGGTACGCCGAGGGCACTCGGGGAGAGCGTGACAGCTCCCGGGTGCGCTTCGCTTACCCGGTCTACGAAAACAAGACAGCTCAAACAAAAGGGCGCGTCACCGACGCGCCCTTCTGTGAAACGGACCGGCGAAGCGGGTTACGCCGCCTGCGCCGCCGACGGCTCCACCAGGTCGCGCCAATGCGGCAGGCGATCGAGCACGTTGACGCTGCGCAGGTAGCCTTCGTCCACCGGCGCACCCGACACCAGCGCCGAGGCGACGTGCACGGCACCGGCGACCCAGAAGCCGTTGGCCTTCATGCGGCCCGGGCGGTGCTGGAAGGCGACGGCTTCGACGATCGGCATCGGCAGGCCCCACAGGCCCAGCAGGTACGCGCCGGCTTCGGCGTAGTTCGGGCCGGTCGAACCTTCCGAACCGTCGGACACGCCCGGCAGCAGCTTGCCGACTTCCGCCAGCAGGCCGGCGGTCGCGGCGAGGTCGGCGCTCGGGCCGGCGAGCAGGCGACGCGCCAGGCGCGAGGTACGCAGCGCGCGGTCCTGGATCGCCTCGCGTTCCTTCCCGGCCAGCTGCGTCGGGCCGAAGGCCTCGCTCGCCAGCACCAGGCGCAGCAGCTGCTGATGACCCAGGCGCGTGACCGCGGCGCGGATGTCGGTGATTTCACGGCCGCCGGAGAAGTACGCCGAATTGCACAGGCGCAACACCTTGGCGACGATCGCCGGATCCTGCGACAGCATCTGCGCGATGGCGGCGTTGCTCGCGTCTGGATCGCGCAGCAGGCGCGACAGCTCCAGGTACAGGCGCGGCGGCGGCGGCAGCGAACCGACGCGGCCCACGGCCTGCTTGAGTTCCTCGCTGCCCAGCACGTTGCGCAGTTCGGCGACGCTGTCGACGGCCTCGATCAGCTCGCCCGCATCCAGCGGTCGCGAAAGCAGCCGGTGCGCGCAATCCAGGCCCTGCATGCTGCCGCTGTCCTCGTCCGGGTCCAGCAGCAGGATGCGCACCGCCTGCGGGTACAGCGCCGACACTTGGCCCATCAGCACCGGGCCCGGCACCACGCCCAGGCGCAGGCCGCAGATGAAGACATCGACCGGCTCGCCCAGCGACAGGGCGGCGTCCGGCTCGGCGAGCCACTGCACGTCCCAGCCGAGATCGAAATAGCTCAGCGACTCCTCGAATTCGCCGGCGCGGCCGGCGTCCTCACCCACGATCACGATGCGCACTACTACCCCCGGCAAGCGGAATACGGATACCCATGACGGGTAGCGGCGCGCAGGTGAAGGTCTTTAGGGCGGTCTGAATGGGGATATCGCGAAGTGGGAGGCCGCGCACATTTTGAGTTTGCCGACTCGGGCGCCTGGCGACTCCCGCCGCCCGGTAGAGGCGCCAGGGGGCCCAAGGGGCGCCGCCGTGCCGGCGCGTATAATCACCGGCTTCCCGCTACCGACCTGCGGACCGCCGTCCGGCCCGTCCGCCCCCTGTCCATGTCCGACGTTTCCCTCGAAGCCGCCCGCCGCCGCACGTTCGCGATCATCTCGCACCCCGACGCCGGCAAGACCACGCTCACCGAAAAGCTGCTGCTGTTCGGCGGTGCGATCCAGATGGCCGGCTCCGTCAAGGGCCGCAAGGCCGCGCGCCACGCGACGTCCGACTGGATGGCGCTGGAAAAGGAGCGCGGCATCTCGGTGACCAGCTCGGTGATGCAGTTCCCCTACGAGGACAGCATCGTCAACCTGCTCGACACCCCCGGCCACGCCGACTTCGGCGAGGACACCTACCGCGTGCTCACCGCGGTGGACTCGGCGCTGATGGTCATCGACGTGGCCAAGGGCGTGGAGGAGCGCACGATCAAGCTGATGGAGGTGTGCCGCCTGCGCGACACGCCGATCATGACCTTCATCAACAAGCTCGACCGCGAGGGCAAGAACCCGATCGACCTGCTGGACGAAGTGGAAAGCGTGCTGAAGATCCAGTGCGCGCCGATCACCTGGCCGATCGGCATGGGCCAGCGCCTGAAAGGCGTGGTGCACCTGGTCACCGGCGAAGTGCACCTGTACGAACAGGGTCGCAACTTCACGCGCCAGGACTCGACGATCTTCCCGTCCATCGACGATCCGGCGCTGGAACAACGCATCGGCACGCAGATGCTGCAGGAACTGCGCGACGAGCTGGAACTGGTCGAAGGCGCATCGCATCCGTTCGACGTGGCCAAGTACCTCGCCGGCGAACAGACGCCGGTGTTCTTCGGTTCGGCCGTGAACAACTTCGGCGTGCAGCTGCTGCTGGACTTCTTCGTCGAACACGCGCCCTCGCCCAAGCCGCGCGCGACGACCTCGCGCGAAGTGGCCTCGTACGAGCCCAAGCTCACCGGGTTCGTGTTCAAGATCCAGGCGAACATGGATCCGCAGCACCGCGATCGCGTGGCGTTCATGCGCGTGTGCTCGGGCAAGTTCAGCGCCGGCATGAAGGCTTTCCACGTGCGCACCGGCAAGGAAGTGAAGCTCGCCAACGCGCTGACGTTCATGGCCAGCGATCGCGAGATCGCCGAGAGCGCATTCCCCGGCGACGTCATCGGCATCCATAACCACGGCACGATTTCCATCGGCGACACGTTCACCGAAGGCGAATCGCTGAGCTTCACCGGCATTCCCAACTTCGCGCCGGAACTGTTCCGCCGCGCGCGCCTGCGCGATCCGCTGAAGCTCAAGCAGCTGCAGAAGGGCCTGGCGCAGCTGTCGGAAGAAGGCGCGACGCAGTTCTTCCGCCCGCTGATGAGCAACGACCTCATCCTCGGCGCGGTCGGCGTGCTGCAGTTCGACGTGGTCGCCTACCGCCTGAAGGACGAGTACGGCGTGGACGCGAGCTTCGAGCAGGTCAGCGTCGCGACGGCGCGCTGGATCCGCTGCGACAACGAGAAGAAGCTCGAGGAATTCCGCGACAAGAACGCGATGAACCTCGCGCTCGACGCGGCGGGCCAGCTGGTCTACCTCGCGCCGACGCGCGTCAACCTGCAGCTCGCGCAGGAACGCGCGCCGGACGTGACCTTCCTCGCCACGCGCGAGCATGCGCACGCGGCGGCGTTCGATTGAGGCGGGCTCGTTCGAGGCCGATGCGTTGATGTCGATGTGGCTCGCAGGGTGGATGGCGCTCAACGTCGCCACCGTGCTGCTGTACGGCTACGACAAGGCGATCGCCGGCGGCTCGCGCCGGCGCATCCCGGAACGCACGCTGCTCCTGTTCGCGCTGCTCGGCGGTACGCCGGGCGCGCTGTTCGCGATGGGGCTGTTCCGGCACAAGACGGCGAAGGCGAGTTTCCGCCGGGCGATGATGGTTATCGTGGTCGTGCAGCTCGCGCTGTTGGGGTGGTTGTACCTGGCGCGGTGATGCCCTCGTCGCGGAGCTTCGCAGGATGGGTTTCGCACGCGAAACCCATTATCAGGCGCAAGCGGTGGGTTTCGCGTGGCGAAACCCATCCTGCGAATGCGGGCCATCACTTCCGCGACGGCAACTTCCCCACCCACGCCGGCACCGGCTGGTCCGCGTCGAAGTATTCGAAGATCAGGTGGATGCGGTCGGTGTCGCCGTTGTTCTCCACCGCGTGCACGGCCATGTTGCTCACTTCCACCGCTTCGCCTTCGACGAAGTGGTAGCCGGTGCCATCGATGAAGAACACGACGCGCTCGTTGGTCAGCAGCGGAACGTGGATCTTGTGCGGCCACTTCGCGGCGGGGTTCGCATCGCGATGCGGTTTGATCACGCCGCCCGGCGCCATTCGCGCGAGCATCACGCGCGGAAACTCCGCGTTCGCGTATCCGTATTGCGCGACGGCCTGCTGCATCACCGGTTCCAGCAGCGCGCGCCACGACTCCCACAACGGCAGTTCGTAGTGCTTGCGCCAGTCCTGGAAGTCGCTGACGAAGCGGAACACGATGTGGCGCGTGCGATCCAGCGCCTCGAAACGGTTCGGCTTCTCGGCGTTCTCCGCATCCCACGTCGCTTCCGGCAACGCCAGCACCGCCTCACGCAGGCGCGCGATGTCGACGTGCCCGAGCCGCCGCACCGACGTCGTCTTGCGCGGATTGGGCTGGATGTCGGCGGGGGTGAAGGCGTTCGTGTTCATGGTCAGGGCGTCTGCAGTCAGAACTGGTATCCGAACAGCTCCAGGTCGCGCTGGTACAACTTCGCGACATCGGCGATCAATGCATCGTCGTAGTAGTCGCGATAACTGCCGCGGCGCGAGCTGTTGACCTGCCCGAGCGTCGCGCCCGGCAGCTTCAGGCGTTCGCAGATCAGGTCGTACGAACCCTGCATGTCCTCCACGCGACCGACGTGGTCGGCCAGCACCGTGCCGTCGGCATCGGTGACGAAGGTGTGCTGCGGCTGGAACAGGATGTGCTGGCTGGCCCGCTCGTCCCTGAGGATGTAGCGCATCACCTGCTGCGGGTTCTTCAGGAACGCACCGTCGGCGCGCGTCATGAAGGCGCAGTAGGAGATGAAGCGGTCGAAGGGATTGCGCACGAAGGCGAACTTGAAATACGAGTCGAACGCCGCTTCGCCGAGGAACGGGCGGATCTGCTGCAACGATATGTGCCCATGCTTGATCGCGGCAAGCTCCTCGAACGGGAAGCGCTTGTTCACGAACAGCCCGACCTGCTCCAGGTCCTCCTCGCTCAGGTGCTCGCGCAGTGCCTGCCGCACCGAATGCGTGCCGGTCTTGGGAATGGCGGCGAAGACGAAGCGGTGCTGGTGCGAGATGATCATCGGTCCCCGGACGCGACTGGCTATTTCCGCATCATAGAGGCTGGCCCGCCGCGTGCGCAGGGGCGCCGGGATGCGCATCGTGGGGCCGGCGTCACAGCCCGGCCGGCCGGCTTGACCGGGGTCAGAGTATTTACTCCAGCGTGCGCTAGGATGCTCGCACCATGTCCCCCGCCCGCTCCGTCCATGACGGCCACAAGGCCATTGCGTCTCCCGCGCGGTCGTCCGCGACGGAGGGACTCCACTCACATGAGCCGCACTCGGTCCGCGAGGAGTTCTTCAACGCGCTGACCCACGGCCTGGGCGCGACCGCCGCGCTCGCCGGCGGCGCGGTGCTGATCACGCTCGCCGCGCTGTTCGGCGACGGCTGGCAGCTCGCCGGCGCGATCGTGTTCGGCATCTGCCTGCTGCTGCTTTACCTGGCCTCCACGCTGTATCACGCGATCCAGCATCCGGTGGCGAAGGCGCGGCTGAAGGTGGTCGATCACTGCGCGATCTACCTGCTGATCGCCGGCACCTACACGCCCTTCACGCTGATCGGCCTGCGCGGGCCGTGGGGCTGGGGATTGTTCACGGCGATCTGGACGCTCGCCGTCGCGGGCGTGATCTTCAAGCTGTTCTTCACCGGACGCTTCAAGCTGCTCTCCACCGGCATCTACATCGCGATGGGCTGGCTGGTGATCGTGGCGATCAAGCCGTTGCTGGGCGCGCTGGATGCGTGGACGACCGGCTGGCTGTTCGCAGGCGGGCTCTTCTATACGCTGGGCACGGTGTTCTATCACCGGCCGTCGTTGCCGTATTCGCACGCGATCTGGCATCTGTTCGTGGTCGGCGGCAGCGTGTGCCATTACGTCGCCGTGATGGCGCAGGTCGTTTCGCCGGGCAGCCTGCTCTCCAGCTGAACTGCGCACAACGCATTCACTTTCGCTTGACTGCGCGCCGTCGAAGGTGGGGCCGAACCCCGACGGAACGCTTCAGTGATTCGTTCGCGCATCTCCACCATCGACGAACTTCGTGTGCGCTTCGGCGCACGCGCGTGACCACATGCGCTGGCGCGGTTGGCGAACAGGACACGACGAAGGCGCTGCGAGCACGGGCGCCTGGCCGCATCGCCATCCGGTGATGACGGCGCTGGCGATCGTGGCGGCGCTCATCGCCATCCTCATCGCGATCTGGGACTGGAACTGGTTCAAGGGCCCGATCGAACGCCAGGTCAAGGCGCGCACGGGTCGCGAATTCCACATCGGCGGCAACCTCGATGTCGATCTTGGCTGGACGCCTGTGGTGTCGGCCGAGAAGATCAGCTTCGGCAACGCCGAATGGTCGCGCGCGCCGCAGATGGCGACGGCCGATCGCGCCGAAATCGGCATCGCGCTGAAACCGCTGTTGCGTCGGCAGGTATTGCTGCCGCTGATCCGCCTGGACAATCCGCGCCTGCTGCTGGAAACCAACCCGAAGGGCGGCGACGGCAACTGGGTGTTTGGCGAGAAGGGCGGCCAGATGAACGTGCAGTTCCGCCGCGTCGACATCCAGCGCGGCTTCGTGCAGTTCCTCGACAAACCCAAGCGCACCGACATCCGCGTGGGCGTGAGCAGCCAGTCGGACAACGCGCTCGATGCGTCCGCGCCGGTGTCGGTGATCGGCGGTGGGCTGTGGCAGAACAACCGCTTCGTGCTGCAGGGCAATGCGGCGTCGCCGCTGCTGCTGCGCAATCCGGATGAGCCGTACCGCATCAACGTGCGCGCCTCCGCCGGTGCGACGCACGCGCATGCGCGCGGTACGCTGCTCGATCCGCTGCGCCTGCGCGGGTTCGATTTGCAGATGAAGCTGTCGGGGCGCGACCTGGGCGACCTGTATCCGCTCCTCGGCCTGGCGATCCCGCACACGCCGCCCTACTCGCTCGACGGCCGCTTCAGCCGCGAAGGCGAGGTGTGGCACTACCGCAACTTCGACGGCCGCATCGGCGACAGCGACATGCACGGCGATGCCAGCGTCGACACCGCCGGCAAGCGTCCG